>Ga0187846_10000101_pt1 | contig 49068 bp, 46 predicted proteins | sample TC_taG_FD_161473 | JGI IMG/M metagenome (GOLD analysis project Ga0187846, IMG submission 161473) | Biofilm microbial communities from the roof of an iron ore cave, State of Minas Gerais, Brazil - TC_06 Biofilm (v2) | ecosystem: Environmental > Terrestrial > Deep subsurface > Cave > Wall biofilm... | reverse complement strand
AGACCGGTGCGTCATCCGCCGCTGCGGCGTTTTCGACGCGGCCGCGTAGGGCTCGCCATTCGTCCAGCAGCGTATCCTCCAGCGAATCGGCTGCGTTGTGCGCGAGGGCACGCTCGACGACATCGCGCGCGAGCGGCGGCGTGCACAATGGATCCCACTGCCCGAGCAAGCGCGCGAGCACCCGCGGCTCCGCATTCACCGCCGCCGCCAACACCGCGCTGCGAAATGCTTCGTCGTCGAGTTCTTTGCGCCGCGGCGGCGGTAGTTCGTACGCTTGACCGAGCTCGAGCGCTCGCGCGCCGCGCGCGCCGGAAAAGAGTTTTGCGGCCGCGAGCACGATGCCGCCTCCGCTTTGCGCCGGCCGCACGACAAGCGCGTTCGCCTTGCGCGGCTCGAGTTCGAGCACGAGGCGATGGCGCGCAGGCACGCCGAACGCAGAGCGGGAAGCCAAATCGATGTTGACGATGCGATCCCCTGCGACGGCTTGAATGCCGTCGACGACGGCGCCGCGCAGCAGCGGAGCTACACCGCCAACCCAACCGGCAGGCTCGCGCCCGTCGCGGCCTTCGAGCGCTGTCTCACCGGTGACGGCGGCGAGCGGCCGCTCCGGCTCGAACGACGCGATCAAGCGCAGGCGTTTGCCTCGCTTGATGCATTCAAGCGCCAGCGAGCGCGCGTCGGCGCGCAGGGCGACGACGCGTGCGCCGTTGAGCAGCGCGTCGAGTTCGCGCGCCAAACGGGCGATCATCCAGCTGTCAAGCGTCATGAGTCACGTAGCACTCGAGCGAAGCTCGAGTTAGGACATTGATGAGACCTGCGCCGCACCGGCAATCCGTCTTGCTCATCGTTTCCGGACCGTCCGGATCCGGCAAGGACAGCGTCATCGCCGCGCTGCGTAACCTCGAGCCGCACATCGCGTATTGCGTGTCGACCACGACGCGAGCGCCGCGGCCGGGGGAGCAGGAGGGCATTCACTACCATTTCGTGACGCGCGAACGATTCGAGCAGGAGAACAAGGCCGGCAAATTTCTCGAGACGCGCGAGTATGCGGGCAACCTGTACGGCACGCCGAGAGAGTTCGTCGAGTCCACATTGCGCTCCGGTCGCGATCTAGTCATGAAACCCGAAGTCAACGGCGCGCTGAAGATCAAGCAGATGTACCCACAGGCGGTGCTGGTCTTTCTCACCGTCCGCTCGGAGGACGTGCTGCAGCGCCGCTTGGAGGAGCGCAGCGCGAACGGCGCAGACGACATCGCCGCCCGGATGGAGACGGCACGGGCGGAGTCGAAGTCTATCGGGGCGTACGATTATCTCATCATCAACGAGGAACTCCATGTCGCGGTCGCTCAACTCCGCACGATTCTGAAGGCGGAGCAGCTCAAAGTGTGGCGCTTGCGCGAGATGAGCCAGAGCCCGTAGCACTCGAGCGCAGCTCGAGTCGAGACCTTAAGGAGAAGAAGAAGAAAACATGTGCGGCATCGTCGGTTACATCGGACCGCGCAACGTCGTCGGCGTGCTGATGGACGGACTGCACCGCTTGGAGTACCGCGGCTACGACTCGGCCGGCGTCGCGCTCGTCGATGCAGGTGCGGTTGTCGGCGCCAAGCGCGTCGGAAAGCTCGGCAATCTTGAAGAGGCGCTCAAGGAGCACCCGCTTTCGGGAACGGCCGGCATCGGGCACACGCGCTGGGCGACGCACGGACGGCCGAGCGACACGAATGCACATCCGCATCTCGACTGCAGCGGCCGCATCGCCGTGATCCATAACGGCATCATCGAAAATTACGCCCAACTGCGCACGAGCCTCACCGCGCAAGGCCACAAGTTTACCAGCGACACGGACACGGAAGTCGTCGCGCATCTCATCGAGGATCACTACAAGGGCGACCTCGCCGCCGCCGTGCGCGCCGTGCTCGCCGAAGTGCACGGAGCGTACGCGCTCGGCGTGCTCTCCGCCGACTCGCCGGACGAGATCGTTTTCGCGCGCAACGGCGCGTCGCCGCTCATCGTCGGCCTCGGCCGAGGCGAGACCTTCGTCGCGTCCGACACTCCCGCGATACTCGACTACACGCGCAAGCAACTCGTCATCCACGAGGGCGAAGTGGTCGTGGTGACGCGAGATGGGGCGCAGATCTCGACGTTCGCCGGCGAACCGGTCGAGCGCGAGATCACGCACGTCGCCTGGGACGTGCGCGCCGCCGAAAAGGGCGGCTTCAAGCACTTCATGCTCAAGGAGATCTACGAGCAGCCGAAAGTCGTGCGCGATACGCTCGCAGGGCGCGTCCATGCCGACGGTACGATCGACCTCTCCGACGTCGCGCTCGATGACGCGCGATTGCGGCGCATCAAGAAAGTCACGATGTTCGCGTGCGGCACCGCCTACCATGCTGCGATGTACGGCATGTATCTCATCCGCGAGCTCGCGCGCCTTCCCGTGGAGCTCGAACTCGCGTCCGAGTTCCGCTATTCGCATCCGGTCGTCGACGAAGACACGCTCGCCATCGCAGTCTCGCAGAGCGGCGAGACGGCGGACACGCTCGAGGCGGTGCGCGTCGCGAAAGCCGGCGGCGCGCTGCTCTTGGGAGTGTGCAACCGCGTCGGCTCCGCACTGTCGCGGTATGCCGACGCGACCTTCTACACGCACGCCGGTCCCGAGATCGGCGTGGCGGCGACCAAGACGTTCACCGCGCAGTTAGCCGCGATGGCCATGTTAGCGCTGCACCTTGCGCACGTGCGCGGCGCGCACGACGAGGCGGCCTTGCGTTCGATCGCCGTCGCGCTGCGAGAGATCCCCTCGCTCGTAGATCAGGCGCTCAACGTGAACGAGGAGATCATACCGGTCGCGCGCCGCTTCCATAAAGCCAAGACGGTTTTGTTCCTCGGACGCCACGTCAACTTCCCGATCGCGCTGGAGGGCGCTCTGAAGCTTAAGGAGATCTCCTATATCCACGCTGAGGGATACGCGGCGGCCGAGATGAAGCACGGGCCGATCGCGCTGCTGGACGAAAGCGTGCCGTGCGTGTGTCTGGCGACGAAGAGCCCGATCGAAGAAAAGGTCTTGAGCAACATGTCGGAGGCCAAGGCGCGCGAGAGCCGCATCATCGCGGTCGCAAACCCAGGCGATAATGCGGTCATCGAGATCGCAAACGTCGTGCTGACCGTGCCGGCGACGCACCACCTGCTCGCGCCGATCGTCAACATCGTGCCGCTGCAGCTGCTCGCGTACCACATCGCCGACCGCAAAGGCTGCGACGTCGATCAGCCGCGCAATCTCGCCAAGACCGTCACCGTCGAGTAACGTATGCTGCGCAACGACGGAAGGGCGGACGACCAGCTTCGTCCGTTCACCATCGAGCCGAATTACTTGCACTTCGCTGAAGGTTCGGCGCTGGTGCACGCTGGCGGCACGAGCGTGCTCTGCGCCGCCACGGTCGAAGAGCGTGTGCCGCCGTTCCTCAAAGGCCGAGGCAGCGGTTGGGTGACCGCCGAGTACGCCTTACTGCCGCGGTCCACGATGGAACGAACGCCGCGCGAATCCGTGAAGGGCCGGCTCGGTGGGCGCACGCACGAGATCCAGCGCATCATCGGCCGCAGCTTGCGCTCGATCGTCGACTTGCCGGCGCTGGGCGAGCGCACGATCCAGTTGGATTGCGATGTGCTCGAGGCGGACGGTGGCACGCGCACCGCGGCGATCACCGGCGCCTATGTTGCTCTGACGCTCGCGCTGCTCAACCTGCGCGCCGCCAACAAATTGCGTGGCTGGCCGCTGCTCGATTGGCTCGCCGCGACATCCGCGGGAATCGTCGACGGCAGACCGATGCTCGATCTGACGTACGAAGAGGATGCGCGCGCTATCGTGGACATGAACGTCGCGATGACCGGCGACGGAAGATTGGTCGAAATCCAAGCCACAGGTGAAGGCGCGCCATTCGCGCGAGCGGATTTCGAGAGACTGCTCGCCCTCGCCGCATCGGGTACCACGACGCTCTTCGCACAGCAGCGTGCCATCCTCGAGCCGCTCGGCACACCCGCGTTCGGCAAAGCCGCGAAGCCGGCAGCGCGATGAACGGCCGTCTCGAGGAGCTGCTCGCGCTCGTCGACGAGTTCCACATCACCGACCGCGCGCTCGTGCGCGCGCGCGAGCGCGTGCGCGCCGGCGCCGTCGACGCAAGCGCAATCGAGGCGTTGCGGCGCGCGGTCGCCAAATACTTCCGCGACATGGCCGCCGAATCCGAACACGACCTTGGCGCGATCGATCGCAAGCTCGACGACCTTTACCAGCGGCAGTACAACTTGCAAGCTGAGCGCGGCGTCGCGGAACGGCGCTTGAGCGGCGCGCGGCGCGTGCTCGCGGCGCTCGACGCGGCTTCCGCCGCCGAGGACGGCGTGCGACGATGATCCAGGCACGCATCATCCGCGATCCGGTCACTCGCTTTCTCGGGTACACCGGCGGCATCGTAACCCTCTTGGTCGATGCGCTGCGCTACGCGTTCACGCTGCGCGTGCGGCCAAGCGATGTGCTGCGCCAAGCCTACTTCCTCGGCGTCGAGTCGTGGCCGATCATCATCTTGACGTCGCTGTTCACCGGCATGGTGATCTCACTCGAAGCGGCGCAAGCCGCCGTGCAGAACGGATTGACGCAATACGTCGGCGGCAGCGTCGCGTATGCCGAATTTCGCGAACTCGGACCGATGCTCACCGGCATCGTATTCGCTGGACGCGCAGGAGCAGCGGTGACGGCGTCGCTCGGTTCGATGACCGTGACCGAGCAGATCGAGGCGCTGCAGTCGATGGGGGTCAGCCCGGTCAAGGTGCTGGTCACGCCGCGTTTGCTGGCGTGCATCGCCATGGTGCCGCTGCTGACCGTGTTCGGCGACATCGTCGGCGTGCTCGGCGGATATGTGATCGCCCATTCCCAGGCACAGATCCCGCAGTACACGTATTTCCATTCAGTACAGCAGATGACCGACTATACGGACTTCCTCAAGGGATTGTTCAAAGCGGCCGTGTTCGGCACGATCGTCGCCGTGGTATCGTGCTATGAGGGCTTCCGAGCTGAGGGCGGAGCGGAAGGCGTCGGACGCGTGACGACGCTCGCGGTCGTCCAGTCGATCATCCTCATCTTCGCCTTTAACTTCACGCTCTCGTACCTGTTATTCCGTTGATCGCGCAACTCGAAGAGCCGATGCTCGGCAAGCCCAGGGCGGGCGAGAACATCACTATCCGGCTCGATCACGTCCTCATGAAGTACGACGAACGCATCGTGCTATCGAATTGTTCGGTGGATTGCAAGCGCGGGGAAGTCACCGGGATCATCGGGCTCTCAGGTTCCGGCAAGTCCACGATTCTGCGCGTGATCAACGGCTTACGCCGTCCGGCGGCAGGCGCAGTGTACGTCAACGGTCAGGACATCGCTGGTTGGAACGAACGCCAGCTCATCGAGATGCGCAAGCGGATGGGCTTCGCATTTCAATACTCCGCGCTGTTCGACTCGATGACGGTCGCCGAGAACGTCGCATTCCCTCTGTATGAACACACCGCGTTGAGCAAGGCCGAGATCGAGCAACGCGTCGCGCGGACGCTCGAATCGCTTGGGCTGCTCGACGTCGAAGACCATCTGCCCGCGGAGCTGTCCGGCGGCATGCAAAAGCGGGTGGGGTTCGCCCGGGCAATCGTGAATGACCCTGATATCCTCCTGTTCGACGAGCCGACGTCGGGCCTCGATCCGATTACGACGCATGTCATCGTGACGACCATCAAGAGCATCCAAGAGCGGCTCCACGCGACGTCGGTGGTCGTGTCGCACGATCTGCAATCCATCTATGCGCTGTCCGATCGGATCGCGTTCCTCTTCGAGGGCACGATCATCGCGAGCGGTGTCGTGGCCGACATCAAGCACTCGCAGAACCCGATCGTGCAGCAATTCCTCGAGGGCAGCGAACTTGGGCCGATACCGCTTTAGCCTGCAGCGCGGCGCGAATCCCGTAGCGCAACAGGTCCGCGTCGGCATCTTCACGCTGCTCGCCCTTGCGACGGCGATCGCGATCATCATCTACGTCAGCGACCTCGGCATCAAAGCCCAGGGCTACCCGATCGCCATCCATTTCAAGGACATCGGCGCGCTGCAAGAAGGCGGTTCGGTGCTGCTCTCGGGCGTGCCGGTCGGCACCGTCAGCCACATAAGGCTGCTCGACGACCAGACGGTGCTCGCCGAAGCCGTGATCAAGAAGGGGACGCGCGTGTACCGGCAGTCGCAGTTCATCGTCTCGACGACGATCACCGGACAGTCGACGCTCGACATCCGTCCGCCGGCCGATCTCTCCAAGGCGACCGAGCTTGCGCACGGCATCCCAAAGAATCCCAACGACGCGCCGTGGGGAACGTTGCCGCCTTCGATCGCGGATCTGGTGAGCGAAGGCGAGGCGAGGCTCAAGGCGCTCGACACGACCATCGCAACGATCAACAGCGCCCTGCCGAAACTGACGGGCAAGTTCAACGACATCGCCGAGCATACCGACCGCTTGATCACGAACGCCAACTCGCAATTCACAACGTTTTCGGCGTCCTTGAACTCCACAGTCGCGCAGCTCGATGCGGCTGTCCGCAACGTGAACGGACTGGTGACCAACAATTCAGGGAAGGTGCAGCAGTTGGTCGACGCGCTGTCGGACACCGCTAAGAACCTCAACACGACGATGGCCAACTTCGCATCGATCACGGGAGACCCGCAGATCAAGGCAAGTCTGGTCGAGACCGCGGTCAACTTCAAGGACGCGAGCGAGAAGCTCAAGATCGCAGCAGCCGACTTACAAAGCCTGACGAGCGACCCAACCCTGCAAAACCAGCTGCGCGGCGCCATCTCGAATCTCTCCGAGGCGAGCGCCAAGGCCAACGACATCCTCGGCAACTTTTCGAACGCGACTGCAAGTTCGGCGCAGCCGCAACACGGCGGATCGAATGCGGGGCCTGCGCCGGCACCGGCCACGTCACCCACTGGTGTGCCGCCGGCCGGAGCTTCGCAGCCGCATCCGGCGGCGCAACCGCATCCGACGCCGACACCGCGACACGGCGGTGGCCTTGGCAATCTGCATCTCGCCGAGGCGCAAGTGCGGCTCAATTGGCCAAAGAACGGCGGCGCAGGGCCGATCAGCGACGTCAATCTGACGGTGCTGCCGCGAAGTCCGACGAGCGCCACGTTTGGCGTCAACGGACTTGGCTCGACGACGACCTACAACGTCCTCGTCAATCGCAGCCCATCGCGTCAGTTCGAATTCTCCGGCGGCGTGCTCTATTCGCAGCTCGGCGTCAAGGCGATCTACTTTCCTGGGCCGGTCGGCGTCGACGCGCGATTGTACAATTCCAAGAACCCCACGCTCGACTTATACGGCGACGTCAAGATCGCGCGTCAGTTGCTGCTCTTCTACGGCGAGCGCAATGTGTTCGGCCCCGCCACTCAGACGCCGACGTTTGGGTTGGAAGCCAAGTTCTAGGTCGTTTGTGAGCCCGGTTGCAGCATCGGTGAGCTCGGTTGCATTGCCTGACGGTCTTGTCGCCGTCGTCAAGCGCGATTGCTCGACCTGTGAGATGGTGGCCCCGGTGCTGCGCGAGCTGGCAGCGGCCAAACCGCTGACGGTGTACAGCCAAGACGACCCGGCGTTTCCACCCCACGTGAAGGTCGTGGACGACACGAACCTCGACGTCTCAGATGCGCTCGACGTCGAAATCGTCCCGACATTCCTGCGCGTCGCAGACGGCAAGATCGTCGGCCGCACGCAGGGCTGGAAGCGCGACGAGTGGCGCTCCTTGTCCGGCGTCGCCGGCCTCGGCGCGGAACTGCCCGAATTCCGCCCAGGTTGCGGCTCGCTCACGCAAGAGCCAGACATCGCGGCACGTCTCGCGGCGCGCAAATCCGAAATGCAGATGTCTTCGCGACGCATCCAACTCGGCGAGCGCGAGGACCCTATCGAAACGATGTACTCGCGCGGCTGGAGCGATGGATTGCCGCTTGTTCCGCCCACGCCCGAGCGCGTCGCGCGCATGCTCACCGGAACGTCACGCGCTCCTGCAGATGTCCTGGCGACCGTGCCGCCTGACCTGGCTGCGTGCACCGTTGAAAAGGTGGCGATCAACGCGGTGATGGCGGGCTGCCTGCCGGAATACCTGCCCGTCGTGCTCGCAGTGGTGGAAGCCGCGTGCACCGATGAGTTCAACGCGCACGGCGTGCTCGCGACCACGATGGCGGTCGGGCCTTCGATCGTCGTCAACGGGCCGATCGCGGCCGCGATCGGCATGAACAGCGGCGTCAACGCGCTCGGTCAAGGCAATCGGGCCAACGCGACGATCGGCAGAGCGTTGCAGCTCGTGATCCGGAACGTGGGCGGCGGAAAGCCGGGCGGCGTCGATCGCGCGACGCTGGGCAATCCTGGTAAATACACGCTATGTTTTGCAGAAGATGAAGCGGGGTCGCCTTGGGAACCGCTTGCGGTCGAGCGCGGCATTCCCGCCGGGACCTCGGCCGTCACGTTGATCGCGGTGGAGGGCCCGCGTGTCGTCGTCGATCAGAAGTCGCGCACGGCGGATTCTTTGGCCCGGTCGCTGGCCGGCTGCCTGCGCACCGTCTGGCACCCCAAGCTCGCGCAAACGTGCGACGTGCTGCTTCTGATTTCGCCCGAGCACGCGCGAGTGTTCCGCGCCGACGGTTGGGCCAAGCGCCGGCTTCGCGACGAACTGATCACCTTGCTCACGTCACCAGGCGACGAACTCGTCGCGGGCTACGGCGGTTGCGCTGAAGGAATGCCGCCTCGCTTCGCGGGCGAACACGTGCCGAAATTCTCACCCGATAGCCTCTGGTTCGTGCACGCGGGCGGGAGCGCCGGTATGTTCTCCGCGATCATGAGCGGGTGGGCTCGCGGACCTGGTGGAAGCCAGCCCGTCACCCGCGCAATCAAGCCATGGGCATGATCATCCTCGACCCTACGAACGAACGCGGGCCGCGAACGCGGCCGCGCGCGCCGCGCTTGGCGCGCCTGGATGGGGCGACGCTCGGGCTGCTCGATATCTCCAAGCCGCGCGGCGACATCTTCTTGAACCGGCTGGCGGGCCTGCTCGAACAACGCGGTGCTCGCATCGTCCGCTTCCGCAAGCCGACCTTCACGAAACCCGCCCCTCAGGACCTACGTCAAGAGATCCACGCCAAGTGCGTGGCGGTGATCGAAGCGCTAGCCGACTGAGGTTCGTGCACGTCGTGCAGTGTGCACGACCTCGCCGGGTTCGAAGATCGGAATCTGCCTGCGGTGATGGTCGCTTCGTCGGCCTTTAACGATGCAGCGGCAGCGCAAGCACGCGCACTCGGCACGGATCCGACAAGCGTTTTCGTCCCGCATCCAATCCAAGATCGCACGGACGCAGAGATGGCCGCGATGGCCGAAGCCGCGGTGAATGGAATCGTGGCAGCCCTCACACGGGTCGTACGTTAAGGTTTCAGCGAACAGCTGGGAGAGTCGTCCGGGTGGAACAAAACCGGCGTATCGATCGTTTCAGTGAGAGCAGGCTAGACTGCCCGCTTTATTTCGCTGGGAGCTTACTCATGAGATGGTTCGCAGTCGCATTATTTCTCGGCGTCGCAATGGTGGCGGCCCTGAGCAGCTCGCAACCAGTCGCCGCAAAAAGCCCACAGTTCAGCGTCACGATCACCGCCAGCCCGCCGGCCTACAGCGGCGCGTGCCCGGCAATCATCAAGTATTCCGGTGAGATCGACGGCGACGCCGGCGACACGCTTTCCTATCAAATCGCGCGCATCGTGGGCGGAGTTCCGTCGCTCACTCCCTGGGTGAGCGCGACGATTCCCGCGACCGGCAAGCTTCTCGTGCCCGATTCGATCACAGTCACCGCCGCCCAGGCGGGCGTCGAAACGGAAACGCTGCGCGTCACGCCCGGTCACACTGAGGCAACCGTTAAAGTTACCGTCACCTGCCTCGGTCCCAACGCCGGACCGTCGAACAACCCGAACCCGAATGCCTCGCCATCCATCAAGCCCTCGAGCAACCCGGCGGTCTTGCTCTTGAAACCCGGCATTTCCAGCGTCACTGCGCCATCGCCGGCGCCTTCGCCGAAGAACTCTTCGCTGACGCAGGGCATGTACGCACCGGCGCTCCAAAAGTTGCCCGCGCCGACGAACTTGACCAGTAGAAACTCAAAGGATGCGTGTACGGCGCACGGCGGCTCTGCAGAATCGTTTGCATGCTATCTCGCTCTACCAGCGGGCAAGCTCGTGCTCGATTGGGATTACCCCTTCGCCAACAAGATTGATGGCTTCAACGTCTACCGCGCTGACTCGGCGCCTTCTGGACCCACTACCATCCACATATTGGGCGCCGCCAAGCCGGTCATGACGCAGGGCGATCCTAGCTTGCACTTCGAGGTGCTCGAGCCAGTGCGCGCGGGCGCGTGTTTTGCGGTCACCGCCTATCACGGCAGTGATGAGTCGGATCGGAGCGTGCGCTATTGCTTGGTGCAGGGCGGCGTGGCGAAGATCGTATCGTTGAACCCAGATCGCGTCGGCACCATGGTCGAAGACTGGTACTACTACGTCCCCACCGAGGTGTGGAAGCAATCTAACGAAAAGCCGTTCGTGCGCGACTTGCTCTCCATCACCGTTGGATACACACACGTCGCGAGCACGTGGAGCGATAACGCTCACACCCAAGTTTCGACGTGGACGAACAGTCTCTACCGGGGCTACGTGCACTTCAATACGGGCGCGTTGAACGCGGCGACCATCGCTCAAGCCAAATTGCGCCTTCACGCGAAAGCTGGCGGCGAGACCTGTCTTGCGAACTGGGGTGCTGCCGACCACCTTTGGAATCCAGGCGACCGTCTGACCATCTCGGGCTCCTGGTTGGGTGGCTCCACTGTCATGGGTCCCGACTTGTCGCTCGATGTGACACCCATCGTGCAGTCGTGGGCGAGTTCGCCGGGCACCAACACCGGCTTCGCGCTTCACCCGGCGCAGGCGGAAGTGATCTATCAGATGATCATCCTGTCCAGCACGTGTTTCACGGAGTTCCCATCGGCGAGTCTGGACGTCACCTACTACTGAATCGGGCCTGCACGAGAAAACGCGCCCGGTCTTTCGGGCGCGTCTTGTTGCGAGCAGCGCTAGAATCTTAGGCGGCAATGCGCCGGGGAACTTCTCTAGCCTCGTCGAGGTCGAGCAGGTCGAACCAGCTCGTTATGTCCGGGCGGCCCAACCGCTCTCGCTCGCTGTGATGGAACTTCTCGCCCTCCGAGTCCGGGCTGGGTGCGTCCTCAGCGAAGTCTGCGTTGAAGCGATTGATGTCAGAGGCTGATCTGCCCGCCAGGCGCGCTTGCGCCCACGATGCGATCCGGTCGTCGGTGCCGAGCTCAGCCACCGCCTTGGCGAACTCATCGGGTTCGCTGCCCAAAAAGCCCAAAACGTGACGGTCCATGCCACACCCGAAATGGTAGTCGCCCGGGGTGCCGGCATTGTTCGCTCGGGCCTTGTCAGTCGTACGCGCCAGCATCACGAGACCAGCTAATTTGGCCCTTGGGCTTCGCGGGTAAGTCTTTGAGAGGTCCCCACAGTCCTTACGCGCCTTTCCGGCCGCTGGGAGGGCCATTTGCGGCCATTCCGGGGCCATTGGATTGGGTGATACGCGGGCATTATAACCAGAATGGTGCAAAAAGGGAAGTAGTATCTTAACCGATAAATAATAGCCGTTAGGATAGTGGAGGGACCGTGACCTACGCGACCAAGCTAGCCTGCCCGATTCAGCGCACGATGGCGATGATCGCCGACAAGTGGAAGGTCATCATCATCGTCAATCTCGACAACCGTACGATGCGGTTTGGTGAGTTGCAGCGAGCGCTCGAAGGCATCACACCGAAGGTGCTGACGCGACAACTGCGCGATCTCGAAGCTGATGGCTTAGTATCGCGGCGCGTCTACGCAGAGATCCCACCGCGCGTGGAGTACTCGCTCACGCCGTTGGGCCGCGAACTGCTCCCGATTCTCGGTCAGCTGCACGATTGGGCGACGCGCAATTCCGCCCAACTGCTCGCCCGGCACGAGAAGAAGACCGAGCGCGTTCCGGCTGCCTGAGCGGCTCACGTGCCCGAGAAGTTCGACAAACAGCGCGACGTCATCAAGCAGTTCAAGAAGTACGGCTTCACCGTCGGCGCGACGACAAGAACCGGGGCGATTCTTGTCGAGCTCGCCGGCACCGAACCGGTGCGCGTGCTCGTCCAGCCTGATGGAAGCGTGATTCACGTCTCGGGCGACGTGACGCGTTTCGACTGGGGCAAGTTCGACCGCTGCTAAGCAATCCATGACGAAGTCCCGGCCTCTTGAGGCCGGGGCTCTTCGATTCAGACGCGCCGCGGAATTAGCGTACCCTCACGTGCGCTGCGATGCGCAGCCTCGACAAGGACATGCTGCGGGGAGAGTTCGCAGACTGGATCGGTAGCGCCGGCGTCGCCGGTATGCAGGAACGCCTGACAGCGGCATCCGCCGAAGTCGATCTGCTTGCGCGGGCATGAGCGGCACGGCTCGGGCATCCACGCGGTGCCGCGATAGGCGTTGAACGCCTCGGAACTTTCCCAGATCTCTGCTAGCGACCGATGGCGCACGCTCTCAAACCGCAATGAGGTTATTGCGGCCGCGGCTGGACACGGCAACACGCGCCCATCTGGCACGATTGTGAGAAAACGCCGGCCCCAGCCGTGCATGCACGGCTTCGGATACTGCTCGAAATAATCTGCGAGCACGTGCGTGATTTCCATGGTGCCGCGGAGCCGCGATTCTGCGGCGCGTACAATCGCGTAAGCTTCGTCGATCTGCCAGCGCGCCGGTAGTAGCGCGTTGCGGTTGAGAAACGCCCATCCGTAGAGCTGCACGTTCGCCAGTTCGAGCCGGCGCACGCCAAGGCGCTCGGCAAGCGCGATGACCTCTGCAACCGTGCTCATGTTGCGGCGGTGCAGCGGATAATTGAGCGTGACGGCGATGTTGCGTGCCAGCGCCCGTTCGAGCGCAGCGATCTTGCGATCGTGCACCCGCGTGCCCGCGATGTCGTCCGCCGCGTCCGCGTCGACGCCTTGTATGCTGATCTGCACATGGTCGAGTCCGGCGTCGACCAGCCGGTCGAGGAGCCCGTCATCGAGGAACGTGCCCTGCGTGATGAGGTTTGAGTACAGTTGCTGGGCATGCGCTCGCTTGACCAGCTTGACCAGCAGATCGGGCAGCAGTGTCGGTTCACCGCCGGAAAAGTGGATCTGCAGGACGCCGAGTGCCGCGGCCTCATCAACCACCCGTAACCAGTCCGCCTCCCCAAGCTCGTCGCTGTACGCCCGCAAGTCGAGCGGGTTGTAGCAATACGGGCATTGCAGGTTGCAGCGGTAAGTCAGCTCCGCCAGCAATGAAAGCGGGCGCTCTGCGTTCATCCGTGCGAATCGGTCGAAGAGGAGAAGAAGACCCAGCCCTGCTGGTTCATCTTCCCGAAGAGCTCCAGGACGTCGGCGTCAATCGAATCGGCGGCTGCCGCAAAACGATCGCGCAGGGCGCCGGCAATCGACGCGATGGTCCGCGTGCCATTGACGAGTTCGAGCGCAGCTGCGGCCGTTTGATTCAACTTCACGATGCCTTCGGGGATGAGCAACACGGAGCTGCCGTCATCGAGTCTGCGGATCCGCACGCCCCGCGCGAGCGCCGGCACGTCGTGCGAATTCTTCAACGCCGGGGCCCGATACCGTAGGCTTCTTGGATCGCGTCGAGGATTGACCACAGCACGTCGCATTTGAAGCGCAGTGCTTCAAGGCACGCACCCTGGGTCGGTGCGTCGCGCGCCTCTTCGAGCACCCATGCCAACGCGTGATCTGAATCTTGCTGCGCGAGCGTCACTCGCGTGCGGAAGTACTCCAACCCAGTTGGATCGATCCACGAATAGCGCGCGAGCAGGGCTTCGATCCGGGCTGTCATGAGCTCGGGCGCGAACAGTTCCGTGAGCGATGACGCGACAGCAGGCAACCACGGTTGCGTTCGCGCAAAGGTCACATACGAGTCGACCGCGCGCCGTGTGCTGGGTTGAACCTCCGTTTCCGCCGACAGGTGCGCATCCGTAAGACCGACTGCGCGGCCAAGTGCGAACCACAACTCGAGCCCGCCGCCCCCGCCCTCCAGCGTTCCATCTTGGTTGAGGATGCGTTTGATCCAGACCCGGCGTTTGGCCCTATCCGGAAGATTCGACAGGATGGCGGCATCTTTGACCGGGATGTTCTTCTGATAATAGTAGCGGTTGGCGACCCAACCGCGCATCTGTTCCCGCGTCAGCGTGCCGGCGTGCATCGCGCGATGGAACTCGTGCTTATCGTGGTAATGCTGCGCGCCGATCGCCCGCAACCGGTCGAGAAACGCGATATCTTGGTTTGTTCGCACGAGTGCGCAGGGACGACGCCGAGCGGGTCTACCGCTGCGTTCCGGCCGCTTTGCCCGCCTCTTTTGTGAGCGCGAACGTCAGGCCGTCCTCGGCGAGCTGCCAACCCGCGTCATGCACGGCACGTGCAGCCTGCGATGAAGCGTCGAGGATGGGATTGGTGTTGTTCATGTGCGTGAAGTAGCGGTGTCTGCCGCCAAGCCCGATCACTGAGGGCAAGATGCCGCCCTCTCCTGAGATCGGCAGATGACCCATCTGACGCGCCGTGCGCCTCCCGAACGCGTGCGCCGAAAGTTCGTGGTCGGTGAAGAACGTGCCGTCGAGAAACGCCGCATCCGCGAGCGCGAGTTCGCGGCGCAGCGCCTCGGTGACCGCGCCGATCGTCGGCGCGTACATGAGCTTACGCGTGCCGTCGTTGATGAGGATGGCAGAAGTCGCACCCGCTTTTTCACGGGCGCCGTCGTACTGCGGCGTAATGCCGCCGACATCGAGCGTGCGCGCGCTCAGGCCCATCGGCAGCTTTGAGGCGTCGTGCAAGTGAACAGGCGAGTCCGCGATCACCTGCCAGGAATGCGGTGGCTTCGTGAAGGCGCCGAAAGCGCTGCAGCCGGCCAGCAACACGTCGCGCACGGTCTCCGTCGAGTAGACGCACAGCTTTTCGGCCTGGCGCAGCTCCAACAAACCGAAGGCGTGATCGACATTGGCATCGGTGAGGATCACGGCGCTGACGTTTGAGTGCCGGCCTGTCGCGGGCGCGAGCATCTCGTAGGAGTCGATCTGATGGCTGACGTCCGGCGTTGCGTTGGCGAGCAGCCACTTCTTGCCGTCCCCCGATATCGCGAGCGAGGCTTGGAGACGGCGAAGCTGCGGCTTATCGCGAGCCGTGCGGCAGTTCGCGCAGGCGCAATTCCATTGCGGCACGCCGCCGCCGGCGGCCGATCCGAGAACTCGAACGTGCATAGAGAAAAGCGCTCACTCGAACGGCACCCGCCGGACACGCCGGCGGCACCTCACGTAGAGTAGGATTAGAACCGACCTACGCGCGGTCCCGATCGGACCCGAGGTATGCGGTAACCTCAGCGCCGAGCGAGACGCGTTCGAAATCGGGCCGTTCCCACGTGGGCATGCGCCCGCATTCGCGGCGATTCCCGCGTGGACCTGTCCCGCCACTGAGCTTCGTGTCACACACAGTCCGGCACGTCAACGCCCGGCCGCTCGAATTGGTTACACATGCGGATATACGAGCGGACTGACGTCCGTGCGGTTTCGCGGATGATCTCGTGGTAGAGCAGCAAAAAATCGGCGAATTGCAGGAACATCCCTGTACCACTCTCCGCGCACGTGATAACGATAAAAGCGTTGCTGAATTTGGCGCTCGTCGCGCCGAAAGGCGATGACCGAGCCGAGGAGACGCATCGTTCTTGGAGACGAAGTTTGCAAGGTGGCGACACGTTTGTCCAAATCCTTGGCCCAGCCAATCTTCACGTGTTTACCTGCCGAGACAGCATAGACGAAGCCTGATTCGGTAAGCCCCGAGCCCAGCCGCTCTTTCTCGTCATCGCGAATGCGTATCACGTATTCCCTCACCCCTTCGGCCGCGCCGCACTGAAGCCGAGCGCCGGACAAGGCGTGTTCGAGACTTCGAGCTTTGTCACGAATCGTCTTAACCAGCGCATCGAGACAATCGATGAGAACGCTAGAGCGGGTCCTGACGAACTCGTCTCGGCAGTTCGAACAGACCGAGGCCCACTGTCGCAGAAGCGCACGGCGAACTCGCGGCGCCTCCTCCTCCAGAATCCATGGAATCAATTGCGGCCGTCCTTGTAAATGGCCAATGGTAGATGTCGTTCGATAGAATTCCCGCTCGATGGCATTCGGCAGAGACGCCGGCTTCCGGCACAGTGGGCAGCGCGCGCGGGGCATCATCGTTCCCGTTGCCGATCTCTTGGATGTCCGGTGATGTAGCTGCGCCATAGGTGGCGTTTTGAAACGTTCATATAGATTTGTGTCGTCGAGAGGTTCTTGTGCCCGAGCAATTCCTTGATCGACATCGTGTCAACTCCGTTCTCCAGCAAGTGAGTCGCAAATGAGTGGCGCAGCATGTGGGGACTGACATATATTTTTGATTTTCTTACGAGTTGCCGGAATAGTAGACCGATTTGTGCACGACTGATTCGTTTGCCGTCCTTCGAAAGAAAGAGCGCGGAGTTTTCGCTCCGTGGCCTTAGCCTCAAGTACGCTCGCAGTGCGTCAGCTGACGTTTCATTGAAAAACACAATCCGCGAATTACTGCCTTTGCCAATCACGCGAAGCTGGTGATTCGGAAAGTCGAGCGAGGAGACGTTGAGCCCAATCAGTTCAGCCCGCCGAATGCCACTCGCGTAAAAGAGTTCAAGAATCGCGCGATTCCGCGCTCTGACGAGATCGCTTGCGCCAATCGAGGTGCGTAGGAGCTTAGTAACCTGATCCTCAGACAGGACCTGTGGAACCCTCTCGCCCATTTTCGGCCGCGGAAAACCATCCATGGGGCTCTCTTGAATCCGGCGACGCTCTTTGAGGAACTCAAAAAATGCGGCTAGAGAGGCGAGTTTCCGCCGTGCGCCCGGTTTCAGCTTGTTCTGATTCGTTTCGTCCGGGGCGCTGGCCGGCATAACCTCGCGCACAAAGGCCCCGAGATCTCCCACCGTCGCTGAGCGCAGCCGCGCGAATGGTCCTCGAAACGGCGGCTTCTCCCGGAAACGACCGTCGACAAACGACCCAAAGAATTCCACGTCGCGAGTATACTCGTCGGCCGTCCGCCTCGATTTGCCGTGGTCAACAGCGATGTAATTAAAGAAATCAGCCACATCAGCGTCCACGAGCCGTTTCGAGCGGTCTTTCCGGAGCTTCGCCACGCGAACATTCGTTCGCCTTCCGCCTTAAATGTCCTAGCCCAAATGCAGGTTTGGGCTACGTTCAAAAGGAGCGAATTGCGAGTTCGACTACCTTCTTACTTCTGTCGTGGGCTCGCTCTTGGAGTTCGCGGGAACGTGCGTCAATCTGACCACGGGTGAGCTCGACCGTTACGGCGCCTACTCGTTTTGTCGTGGCGGCTCAGCCGACGGCACAGCGCGAGAGGCTCGATTCAACCAGCCATGGGGCCCAGCCTACGACTTCAAGGACGATATCATTTTTGTAGCTGATTCCGGCAACAACGAGATCCGCGGCATTCGCAGCGACGGGTCCGTATTCACGTTGGCCGGACGGTGCGTTCGCATCACAAACAACCCGAACTGCATCGGAATGCTGGCCGACGGCAAGGGGGCGGCGGCGCGTTTTTTCTACCCAACAGGCATCACCTACGATAACACGGATGACGCTCTCTACGTCGTAGACAGGTTCAACCACGCGATACGCAAGGTGAAGCTCGACGGTCAAGTCAGCACCGTCGCCGGCAATGGCAAAGCAGGATACACCAACGGCGTAGGGTCCGCCGCACGCTTTTGCTTCCCACGGTCGATCGCGTATGTTCCGTACCTCGATGCGCTCCTAGTAACCGAGACACATAACCTCGCGATTCGCAAGGCGACCACGGACGGCACCGTCACGACCTGGCACGGGGATAAACTACCAAGCCCTAACCCAATCCCGGCGGAGACTTGCTCCTTCTAATGATCCACGTGCACTGCGGATCTTAGCGATTTCGGTGAGACTGTAAGCTGGTCGTACAGCAGCACGAGCATTCCCTCGCATCTCGCTCCTGCCAAACGGGCCGAGTGAGTTTCTAAGGCGCCTTCTTCTTCTATAATGCGAAAAGTATTGCCCGAGAAGCCGTAGAGATAAGAAGGGTGCCGCCTTCTTTTAATGGAGCGCTTTCAATTCGATTTGGTCTCGATCGGCGCAGAAAGAGGCGGAGTGTTTTCGCTAAACGTCGCCGGCACAAGGTGCTGGCGGTTCACTGTTAACGAGAAGACATCGGGACGGCCATAGTGACCTGCCGTGTCGAGCGTCCGCTTCGCCGAGCGTGCCAGCGCCGGGTCACAGGCCGCGTAGAGAATGGCGTATGACTCGTGCAGCGGTCCTGCGACGATCTTGCCGAACGGGTTCACGATGACTGAATCACCCGAGTTCACCCACTCGTTGTCGTCCGGGTAAAGCTTGGCGCGCGAAGGGAAGTCAGCTGGGACATCCTTCGCCTGGAGGCAGTTCGCGCTGCCCAAGACCCAGCAACGACCCTCGGCGGCGATATGGCGCATGGACGTGACCCAGACTTCGCCCTCATCCCACGTTGGCGCGACGTAAACTTCGATGCCTTGCGAATATAGCGCGAAGCGTGCAAGCGGCATGTAGTTCTCCCAACAGATAAGGCCACCAACGCGACCCGCGGGCGTGTCGACGACGCGCAGTCCGCTGCCATCACCGACGCCCCACACCATGCGTTCGGGATTGGTCGGCATGAGCTTACGATGGTGGTTGAGGATGCTGCCGTCCGGTCCTACGACAACCAACGTGTTGTACAGCGTCCCTCGGCTGAATGAGCTATCGCGTTCGTGAATGCCGCACACGATGGTGATGCCGTGCCTTTGCGCAGCCTTGAGGATGGGAGCGAGGTCATCCGAACTAAGATCCACGGCGTTTTCTTGCAGTCTTGCGAACGCGGTGCTGTTAAGCGCGCGGTCACTCGGCGCGACGCGCCAGACCCATTCCGGGTAGCCGGGGACGAACGCCTCGGGCAGCACGACAAGCCGTGCGCCGCCCGCCACGGCTTCGTCGATAAGTGCCACCGCGCGCGCGAGCGTGGCGCCCTTGTCAAGCAGGACGGGTGGGTGTTGCACGATCGCAACGCGGTGTTCGGCCGACTTCATACCCCAAAGCCTCCGAAAACGTACTGCCCATATGCAGCAGGATAGCGAAACAATTCTGCTGACTACCCTGAAAGCACTGCCCTTGTGGCTTTTCCGTCGGTTTTGGCGTACGGGCCACTGCTGCTACCGTTGTTTATCCGACCCTCTTCTTCTATAATTCGAAAAGTATGGCCCGAGAAGACGCTGAGCTAAGAAGGCTGCTGCACGGCGCGTTGCGCGGAGGGACCTCGGTTGTGCTCGCCACCGTTGGCGATGATGGTGTGCCGTCCACCGCCCTCAACAGCTGGATCGTCGCAAAAGACGACCGCACGGTCGCCCTCGCCGTCGATACGCGCAGCAGCGCCTACGCCAACCTGTCGGCAGGCCGAAATGGGGTTGCGTTCGAGGTCTTGGCTGATGACCTAATCCTATCGGCTCGCGGGAAGGCGACGATCGTCAAGAACTCGCTCGAGAGTGTCTCCTTCCCGTGCGCCCTTGCCCACATCGAGGTTGATTCTATCCGCGACCACACTGTGAGCAGCATACATTTTCGAGGTCCGCGGTACAGTTACACGGGCGAAAAAGGCCATCGCAGCGACGCCGAGCGCGCCATCTTCGAAGAACTGGCGAAAGACGTCAAGGAGCCCTAACGGTACATCTCCGAGCTCGCGGAGCTCGCTCGGAACACCCACAGAAATGGCGGCCTCAAGAGGCCGCCATTACATTAGTCGAGGGCTTTAGGCCGTTACGCGAAGGACTTCGCGCAGCGTGGTCTCGCCTGACAGCATGCGGCCGAGCGCGTCGTCGCGCAAGTCGGTGAAGCCGCGCGACGTGACGTAATCGAGCAGTTGCGTCGAATCGGCACCGCGCGCGATCAGTCGGCGTAGGCCTTCGTCACAAGCCACAACTTCATGCACGCCGAGTCGGCCGTAGTAGCCGCTGTCGTGGCACTTGTCGCAGCCGCGCCCGCGCCGCAACGTCTTCGGCGTCGCCACCGGCACGAGCTCTTGCAATACCATCTGCTCGTCCAGCGGTACTTCGTAGTCTTCTGCGCACTTGTCGCAGATGCGGCGCATGAGCCGCTGGCCGACCGTGCCGAGCAACGAGGAGCCGATCATCGCCGGATCCACGCCGATATCCACAAGACGCGCGATCGCCTGAATGGCCGTGTTCGTGTGAAGGGTCGACAGCAGCAAGTGCCCGGTGAGCGCCGCGCGCACCGCGAGGTCTGCGGTCTCACGGTCGCGGATCTCGCCGACGTAGATGATGTCCGGGTCCTGACGCAGCAACGAGCGGAGGATCGACGCGAACGTGAGCCCGCGCTTCGAGCTGACCTCGACCTGATTAACCCCAGCGACTCGATACTCAACCGGTTCCTCGATCGTGGTGATATTCGTCGTGCCGTCGTTGATATCTTGAAGGCATGCGAACAACGTCGTCGATTTGCCCGAGCCGGTCGGGCCGCAGCACAAGATCATCCCGTACGGTCTGCGCACCAGCGGCTCGAAAAGCTCGTAGTTGCGCTCGGAAAAACCGATCGCCTTGAGGTTTCGGAAGACCGGGTTCTTCTCCAGCAAACGGATGACGATCTTCTCGCCGTACAGCACCGGCAGCGATGAGATGCGCAGGTCGAATTCCTTGCGCTTGTACTTGAGCGCCATGCCGCCGTCTTGCGGCACGTGCCGCACCGTGATGTCCATGCGCGCCATGATCTTGATGCGCGAGCACACCGCCGGGTACACTTTCTTGGGCAGGGTCTGAACCTCGCGCAACACGCCGTCGAGGCGGAAGCGCACGACGACCTTTTCGGAGTACGGCTCGAGGTGGATGTCGCTTGCGCGATCGTCGACCGACGTGCGCAGGAGGGATTCCACCAACGTGACGATAGGCGCCGTATCCGAGATCTTGCGCAGCGTCTCGAGGTCTTCGACCTCGGTGCCGGTCTGGAGGACGTCGACATCGCCGGTGGGCATCTGCTCGAGCAGGCGATCGACCGAGTGCAGTGACGCGCCATGGTAGACGTTGTTGATCGCCACCATGATGTCTTCGATGAGCGCAAAACGCAATTCGAGCGGCTGCTTGATCCGGTTGTGCAGCATGTCGACCGTGAGCAGATCGCTCGGATCCGCCATCGCCACGACGAGCGCGTCCTCGTTGTGCGTGACTGGAACGACGAGATGGCTGCTCGCCAGGTTTTCGGGGATCGTCTCGGTGTCTGTGCCTTCCGGACGGTGGCGGTTCAAGTCGATGTAGGGCACGCTGAACAGCGCGCCCAAGAACTGCTCGACGTTGCCGCGATCGGCGAGCTCGAGTTCCGCAAGCACGTCGCGTACCGGGCGACCCTGCATGAGCCGTCCGTACAGGATCTGATCGGCGTGCGCCGGATCGATCCTGTGGACTTGATCCATGCGCCGCACCAGGCGCATGTAATAGGAATGATGGACGGGCGTCGTCTGTTCGCTGCCGGCTTTTTGCACCTCGCCCTCGGCATTTTGGCCGGCGTCGGTGAAACCGGTATTGCCTAGCTCCGGCGCATAGACGGTTTCAAGCAGCGCGAAGCGGTCGGCCGCCTTGATCTTCTCGCTGAAGCTAACCCCGTAAACTAACTCGCCTTTGTCGAGTTCGTTGCGCCACGCGATCTCGACGGGCACGCTGATCATCTCGTCCCCACGGATGCGGATCTGGGCCGTGCCTCGGTCGCCTATTTGAAGTTCGTTGCGTGAAGTAAAACGCAGGCCGCCGGCACTGAGATCAACGGTCTCGCCGCCGCCGGTTCTTCCACTCTCGGTCTTGACGGTGATGCCGCAACGCACGCGGCGGCGCTTGAAGCGGCGCTGTACGTGCGGCAGCTCAGGCAGAACTGCGCGCAGTGCATCAGGAGAAGCCTGCGTAGCCTTGGAGCTGGTCTGCCCGCGCGGTGCTGCCATATGCCTTAGTGTGCCTTGGCCCCTATCGTTCATTATCGGCATTCTCCCAGGGGCGAATTACCCTGCCGCAGCAGGCTGCGGCAGCGCGTCAACGAGCGCCTTGACCGCTGCTGCGCTCTTGCGCAGGGCGGCCTGTTCCTCGGCTGTGAGCTTGAGTACGATGACGGCCTCGAGCCCCTTTGCGTGCAGTTTGCAGGGCACTCCGATGAAGAGGTTGGTGAGGCCGTATTCCCCCTGTAGATAGACGGCGCAGGGCAGTATTTTGTGCCGGTCATTAAGGATCACATCCACCATCTCGGCAATCGAACGCGCGGGCGCATAGAAGGCGCTGCCTGCCTTCAAGAGGTTGACGATTTCGGCGCCGCCGTTAGCCGTCCGATGAACCAGACGTTCGATGGTCTGCGCGTCCATGAGTTCCGTGATCGGCACGCCCGCCACGGTAGAGTAACGCGGCAGCGGCACCATTTGATCCCCGTGGCCGCCCAGCACCGAGGCGTGCACGTTTTCGACGCTCACGCCCAGTTCGCGCGCGATGAACGTCGAGAAGCGAGCCGAGTCGAGCACGCCCGCCATGCCGAGCACGCGCTCGCGCGGGAAGCCGCTGGTGCGCCGCGCGACTTCGCACATGGCATCGAGCGGGTTCGTCACGATGATGAGGATCGCGTTGGGCGAGAGCTTGACTGCGTTGCGCGTCGCCTCACCGACGATCTCGGCGTTGGCTTTGAGGAGGTCGTCACGGCTCATACCGGGCTTGCGCGGAAAGCCGGCCGTGATCACGACAATGTCCGATCCGGCCGTCGGCGCATAGTCGTTGCTGCCCGTGACTTGCACGTCGGCGCCTTGAATCGGCAGCGCCTCGAGCAAATCGAGGGCCTTGCCCTGAGGGATGCCCTCGAGCACGTCGACCAGCACGATATCGGCGACGCTCTTCGCCACCAACCAGTGCGCGGTAGTGGCGCCGACATTGCCGGCGCCAACGATCGTCACTTTCTTACGCATGCGCGCTCCCTGCGAGACTCCGGAAAGCCAAGCCTTTTACGGCTTTCCCCGGCGTCAGTCCTTGGCCTAGAGCACCATCTGCATCATGACAGGGCCGGTGGGTGCGGCACTGCCGCTCATGGGCTCGACGCTGAAGGCGATGACGTCGCCGCGTTGCACCGGCATCTCCATGTCCATCATCGTCATGCCGCCATGCGTGAGCATCGCGGCCTTGTGCACGGCTCCTTGCCTCTTCAGCCATACCTCGTATGCCATGCCGCGTGGGGGCTCAGGAACCGATGCCAGCAGCATGCCGTTGTGGCCGCGCGCCGGCGGCTGCACGATCGCGCAGTGCCACATCGAGCCGTTGGGATCTTTCCAGGGTTTGAAGCTCCAATAATCGCCGCCGGCCAACGCCGCGACTACGGCGTGTTGGTGCTGCGCTTCCGAACTCAGCGACGCGTTTGCTGCTCGCAATTCCGTCACTTGCGACGTGAGCTGCGCCACCGTCGCGCGCATGGCGTCGCGCTGTCGCATGACGTCGAACGTGACAAATCCCATCGCGACCGCCGCGGCTGCTGCAAGCCCGCCGAACCACATGGAATAGTTTCGCGGCGCGCGCGCAACGGCTGGCGCACGCGCAACCGCCGGCGCGGACCTCGCCGAAGATCCGGCGAGTACCTGGCGCGCTTGCAACTCGGCTGCCGCAGCTCGCACGATGCGTTCTCCCAGGTCCCCTCGCGGGTCGACTTGTTCGCAGGCGAGCGGCAACGCCGAAACCACGCCGCGCATCTGCGCAAGATCCGCGCGACACTCCGCGCACTCGGCGACGTGCGACTCGACGAACTTCATCTCGGACGGCGGAAGCCCGCCGAGCGCGTACGCGGCGGTCAGATCGGTGACGTGCGTACCATCCGTCATCCGCTCGAAGCCTCCAGCTCGCGCCCTTGCAGCCAGTCGCGCAACTTCAATAAGCCATTGCGCATTCGGCCTTTGACCGTGCCGAGCGGCACGCCCATCAGATCCGCGATCTCGCTTTGCGTGTAGCCCGAGAAATATGCGAGCTCGATGCTCTTCTTCTGCTCAGGCGTGAGCCGATTGAGCGCTTCGCGCACCTCCTCGCCGCGCTGCGTACGCCAGACCTGTTGCCACACAGCGGGCTGCTCGCTTGCGCGATCGGCGAGGTCTTCGAGCGGCACGACGGCTGCGTTCGATGCGCTCGCGCGCAAGCGATCGATGGCGCGATGATGGATCACGGAAAAGAGCCACGTCCGCACCGAGCCGCGCTCCGGTTTGAAGCTCTTCGCGCGCCGCCACACCGCAAGGAATGCGTCTTGCAAAACGTCCTCGGCGGCGCCGCGTTCGCCAACGATGCGATATGCGAGCGAATAGCCGGCGCCCTTGTACCGCTCGTAGAGCGTCTCTAGCGCGCGCAAATCCGACCGAGCGACCGCTTCAAGGAGCTGCTCGTCGCTTCGCTCGGGCTCAGATTGTGGCATGCACTCGACAATACGGCGGAAGCAGCGCCTTTGGATGCAACGCTGGGGCGGAAGGATTCGAACCTTCGAATGCCAGCTCCAAAGGCTGGTGCCTTACCAACTTGGCGACGCCCCAATGAAACGGCGTCAATCGGCTTTCTATCGGTGCTCGGGCGTTTCCCGTAGGCTAGCCGGGCAGCCAACATGCCGATAATTCTCATATATGAGTGAGATGCTCGAACGACCGGCCAACCCCGCGGCCGAGTACGTGCAAAGCGCGTTGCGAAGCCTCATGGACAGCGTCATCGGTCAGAGCGAGCGGTGGGTTTCCGTGCTGTTCGCAACCTCGCTGTTCGTCAGCGCGTCGCTGCTGTTTCTCGTCCAGCCGATGTTCGCGAAAGTGCTGCTGCCGCTGCTGGGAGGCGCGCCGGCCGTTTGGAACACCTGCGTCGTCTTCTACGAACTGATCTTGCTCGCGGGCTACGTCTACGCCTACGTGTTGCAGCGGACAGCGAAGCGGCCGATCCAAGTGGCGGTTCACCTGACCCTGGTCGTGCTCGTCCTCGCATTCTTACCGCTGCGGATCCACGCGCCGTTTGCCACGCCGACACCAGAAACGGCAGTCCTGTGGGTGCTCGGCACGCTGTTCTTCTCTCTCGGCCTCCCGCTACTCGTGCTTTCCGCCACCAGTCCTTTATTGCAGAGCTGGTTCGGCGCCACGTCGCACCGGCGCGCACACGACCCCTATTTTCTCTACGCCGCAAGCAATGCCGGAAGCATGCTCGGCCTGCTCTGCTACCCGTTCTTACTCGAACCGCTTATCGGGCTTCATTCCCAAACCAGCGTGTGGACCGTGGGATACTTCGCGCTCGCGGCATGCCTTGCCGGCGCAAGCGCGGTTTTCTACCGCAGCGGGCGGACCGAACCCGAAGATGCGTCCGAAACGGCCGCTACAGAGCCTCTCGTCCTGGCACGCAAGATCCGGTGGGTCATCCTCGCGCTCGTGCCGTCGAGCTTCATGCTGAGCGTGACGACCTATCTCTCGACGGCCATCGCTCCTATTCCGCTGCTCTGGGTCGTGCCGTTGGCGCTGTACTTGCTCACGCTCGTGATCGCGTTCTCGGCGAACGGCGATGCCAGGCTAGCGCGCTTGCGGCGCATCAGCCCGTACACCGTCGTGCCGCTTATCGTCTTGCTGGCCGTGCCGCTCAACGGCGGCGCGCTCCTGCAGATAGCCGTCCACCTCACGGCGTTCTTCTTCATCGCGCTCACGTGTCACAGCACGCTGGCTACCAACCGCCCGCCAAAGGAACACCTGACCGAGTTCTACCTATGGGTCGCGACCGGCGGCGCGCTTGGCGGGATCTTCACGGCTATTCTGGCACCGATCGCGTTCAAGACCGTGATCGAATACCCGCTCATGCTGATCCTCGCGGCGTATTTTCTGCGCGACCCGTCCGAGCAAACGAAATTCTCACGAGTGCGGGACGTCTACATGCCGCTGCTGCTCGGCGCGGCGTTGGCTGTCTTCATCTCGCTTGAGTCACAGCTCGCGCCGGACGCCGCTTTGGCCCTCAAAGTCCGGATCGCGTTCATCATCGCCGCTCTCGTCGCGGTCGCCGCGTTTCGGCGGCCGGTCGCCTATGCCGTCAGTGTCGCCGCACTCGTCCTGTGCAGCATGCTGTACACATCGACGACGGAACACCGCCTTTACGTCGAACGCAACTTCTTCGGCGTGCTGACCGTCTTGAACTTCGGACCGTACCACCTACTGTACCACGGCCCTACGATCCATGGGATCGAGAACATGCAAGCCGCGTACCGTACGGCGCCGCTCTCCTACTACTCGCAAAGCGGACCGCTTGGACAGCTCTTCACATCGCTGCAGCCCCGGCTGAAGCAGGGCTCGATCGCGGTCGTCGGCCTGGGTGTGGGCTCCTCGTTGTGCTACCATGCGCAAGGACAGCGCTGGACCATCTATGAGATCGATCCCGGGGTCGATCGCATCGCGCGCGATCCGCAACTGTTCGCGCTGATCGCGGGTTGTGCTCCCGATGCTCCCACCGTTCTGGGCGACGCGCGGCTGTCGTTGGAGCAAGCGCCGGACAGCACATACGATCTGATGATCCTCGACGCCTATAGTGCTGACTACGTGCCCATCCATCTCCTCACGCGCGAAGCGCTCGCGCTCTACGTCCAGAAGATGAGCGACCACGGCGTCCTCGCATTTCACATCACCAACGCCTGGTTCGATCTCCAAACCGTCCTAACGGCGCTCTCGCAAAATCTTGATTTGACATGCTATGTCCAGCACGACAGAGTACTCAAGAGCGGGCAAGAAAACGCGGGTAAGTTCCGCTCGGACTGGCTCGTCCTCGCGCACCAGCCGTCAGACCTGGGCGCCGTCACGCTGGACCACCGCTGGCAGCGCTGCTCGCCGACGACGTTTCGCGTGTGGACCGACGACTACTCGAGTCTCGTGACCGCCATCCCCATCTATTTCTCGATCGGCGAGCCGTAACAGGGCAGACTCGAGCGTTCGCTCGAGTGCTACGGGCGTTGCTGACCGGCTAAGTCCGCGAGGCTTCCTCGACGCGTGCGGCGATTTCGCCTGCGATGCTGCGGATCTGACTTTCGTCGGGGCCCTCTACCATGATCCTCACCAACGGCTCGGTGCCCGATGGTCGCACGAGCACTCTGCCCGAGCCGTCAAGCGCTTGCTGCGCTGCTGCGATCGCCGCGCGCACCACGCGATCTTCTTCTACTTTGCGTTTGTCGGCGACGCGCACGTTGACGAGCACCTGCGGATACACGCGCATCGTCTGCGCGAGTTCGTGCAAACTGCCCTGTTGCGCGCGCATGCTTAAGATCTTCACGGCGGTGGCGATGCCATCGCCGGTGCTGTTGGATTCAAGGTCGATGATGTGGCCCGATTGCTCGCCGCCCAAGCGATGGCCGCCGCGCTGCATCGCCTCGAGCACGTAGCGGTCGCCGACCGCGGTGCGCTCGAGCGTGATGCCTGCATCGCGCAGCGCGCGCTCGAGGCCCACGTTGCTCATCACCGTCGCCACGATCGTCTTGCCGGGCAAACTCCCGGCGCGCGCGAGCGCTAGACCCCAGATGGCCATCACGTGGTCGCCTGTCACCACGTCGACGGTCTCGTCGACGAAGAGCGCGCGATCCGCGTCGCCGTCGAACGCCACGCCGACGCTGCCTGGATGCTTGCGCACCTCCGTTTGCAGCGGGTCCAAGTGAGTCGACCCGCATGCCACGTTGATGCGCCGCCCATCAGGCTTGCAGTGCAGCGGCACCACAGACGCTCCAAGCGCTCTGAGCACGCGCGGAGCGATCGCGTACGCAGCTCCATACGCCCCGTCGACGACAACCGTCGCGCCCTTCAAAGGCACGCCGAGCCCGATGCAGTGACGCTCGTAGGTCCGCACGACGCGGCGCCGCTCCAGGATGTCGCCGACGCGACCGCCGGTCGGGCGCGGCAACGGCCGGTCTGCATCCACCAGCAGTGCGATCTCATCTTCTAGCGCATCGGGGAGCTTCGAGCCGTCTGCGGCAAAGAACTTGATGCCGTTGTCTTCGATCGGATTGTGCGATGCGGAGATCATCACGCCGGCGGCGCCGTGCAGAACGCGCGTGAGAAATGCGACAGCCGGTGTTGGCACGATGCCGAGCTTCCAAACATCCAGCCCGACCGACGCGAGGCCGGCGCACAGCGCCGCTTCGAGCATCGGCCCCGACAAGCGCGTGTCGCGCCCCACGAGCACAGGGCGGCGCGCCCCGTGCGCAGCCAGCGTAAAGCCGCCGGCTCTTCCAAGTGCGAATGCCAGCTCTGGCGTTAAGAACTCGTTGGCGACGCCGCGCACGCCGTCGGTGCCGAACAGCCGGTTCATCTCGACGGTTTCGGAAGATTGGTCTCGATGACTTGAGACGTCTTCGCATCGAGCCCGATGCGCGCGGCCAACGTCTGCAGCAACGCTGGCAAGGGTATGCTGGAGAGCGGTGCGCACGCGCCGAGGGCGCCACCGAATCGGCGCGCTTCGATGTCGATCAGGTCGAGCGCGCGATGCAGCGGCGATTTCGCGTGATCGCTGCACGAAAGCACGAGCAGTGGAGCGCCGCTTCTCACGCTGATCGCCGGCGCTGCGCCCACGTGCAGCAGACCGCCACGTTCGCTGCCGACGGCGTCGCGCAGCCGTGCGAGGGCGCTCGCCGGCACGCCGAGCAGTTCGGCCTTCAAGGTGATGAGCGGCTCGCCGAATTCGAGCGCCGCATTGCCTGATGTAGTGCCGCGCTCTTGAGCGCGGCCGGGCCTCAAGAGCCCCGGACTACTTTGCACCGCAAAGCCGTCGACGCCGAACTCAATCGGGCGGGCGCTCACCCATTGCGATGCGGGCACTTTCCTGCGCGCGATCCACAACTGCACGTCCAGATCCTCGGCAAGCGCGTTGCTCAGCCGGTCTTCTTCTTCTTCCGCGACGCCGGCAGCTTCAAAGCGAAAAAGCCGTTGCGCGCCGCTGCGGCGCAGCGCGGCCGCGGTCGCCCTCATCGCACGCGGCATCGTGCCTGAAGGCACATCGATCTCAATGACGCTGCAATCGAGGTCGTCGTCCAGGAATGCGCGAGTTTCTCCGTACGTCTCCCAAGCGGCACGCAATCGGTCGGACACGTCGACTGGTAGAGCGGGCACGCTCAGCAACCGCAACCGCGATCCTGTCACAGCGACGTTTTCCCCACCGACAGCACACGCACCCGCGCGCAGGCTTGCTCGCCTTCGCGCTTTCGTGATATGATGGCCGGGTGCCAAATATCGATTCTGCCAAGAAATGGTCGCGCGCGTCGGAAAAGCGCCGCGCGCGCAACGCCGCCGTCAAAACCGAATTGAAGAGTTTGTATCGAAAGGCCGTCGGGGAACCGAGCGAAGCAAACGTCAAAGCGGCGGGCTCGGCTCACGATAAAGCTGCCGCCCGCGGGATCATCCATAAGAATAAGGCGAATCGCAAGAAGTCGCGTTTGGCGAAGCGAGCCGCCGCAGTCTCAAGGTAGAACTCGAGCGAAGCTCGAGGAATGTACCGGCCGTCCGCACCGCTCGTGCACGCAGCCTTTTGCGCAGCGTGTTTGGTCGTCGCCGCGCCGCTTGAGGCATCGTCTTCAGAGCAGGGCAACCCTCAGTCTTCTGGCGCGCAGCAGAGCACATCCGCGCCGCAGTCGCCGGCTCCTAACGCTGCGTCCAATCCATTCCCATCGCCGTCACCGACGCCGACTCCCGGGCCGTTCGGCAATGGGTTCGGCGTCGTCGGTTTCTCGATGGGCAATGCGGCAGGCGGCGTCATCCCGTCGCCGGCAGCGACTGGCAACCCACCTTTTCCGTCCTCGAACGCCAACGGCTTTTTCGTCGATCTCGCCGGCCGGCTGTCGCGCGTCTACACCGCGACGCTGCACTTCGGCGACTCGGCGATCCACGGCGCTGACCGGCCGGTGCTCACGTTCAGTTACGGCTCGCTCTACTACACCCCCAACGGCCGCACGTTCGGCTTGGGAGCCGGCTACGAATCGCTGCAGCGTTCGTCGAGCACGACGTCCGCCAATGAGTTCGGCGCTAGCGCCATCCTGCTGCCCGACCTGCGCCACCACGTATCGCCATATGCGAGCGTTTCTTATTTTCCGTCTGCGCATACGCAGGGTGCGTCTGCCGGCATTACGACGTTCCAAGCGGGTGTCGCGTTCGCGGTCAGCAGGCCCGGGATCGTCATTCAACTCGGCTATAACGGATTGTCCTACCCCAATCCGAACACGTCGCCGTCAACACTGGGCAACGCCGTGTTCGGCCTCGGAGCGTCGTTCTAGCGCGGGTCGACCGTCACGGTGATGCGCAGATCCACGCGGCGTGACTCGGCGCGTGCCAGTGCGCTTGCTTCCAACAGCGCATCTTCGCTTTGCGATTTCAATGCCACGCGCATGCGATGCTCGCCGCGCGCTTTCGGCAGCGGATCGGGCGCCGGTCCGAGTGTTTCGACGTCCTTCACGCCGCGCAATGAGTCGGCGAGTTGTGCAGCGCCTCGAGCGACATGGGCGGCGTCGATGCCTGCGACGCCGACGTACGCGAGCCGACCAAACGGCGGGTACTGCAATTCGCGCCGCAGCGAAAGCTCTTTGGCAGCGAACCGTTCGTAATCGTGCTGTGCGGCGCGTTCGATGGCGAAATGGTGCGGCGAGTGCGTTTGCACGAAGACCGCGCTGCCGGGTGCGGCTCTGCCAGCTCTGCCGGCCACCTGCGCGAGGAGTCCGAACGTCCGCTCCGCGGCTCGGAAATCGGGCCGATTGAGATCGAGATCGGCGGCCACGACGCCCACGACCGTCACCGTTGGAAAGTCGAGGCCTTTGGCGATCATCTGCGTACCGATGAGCACGTTCGCGTCCTCGCCGAATGAGGCGAGCAGGCGGCCGTGCGCCCCGCGCGCGCCTGTCGTGTCCGAGTCCATGCGCACGATGCGCGCGGCCGGCAGCAATTCTGCGATCTCCGCCTCCACTCGCTGCGTGCCGAATCCATATGGCAGCAGCTCCGGCGAGCCGCAGCGCGGACAGTTCGTCGCAGCGCGAAACGCGTCGCCACAGATATGGCAGCGCAGCGATGCGTCCGCCGCATGCAGCACGAGCGATACTGAACAGCGCCGGCAGCGCGGCGCGAAGCCGCATGCGCGGCACAACAGCAGCCCGGCGTAGCCGCGCCGGTTGACGAAGAGCAGCGCTTTTTCGCCGCGCGCGAGCGTGCGCTCCATCGCAGCGAGCAGTGCCGGACCGATCGCTCTTCCCGCCGGCGGCCGGTGCTGCGTCATGTCGATGATTTGCACGGGCGGGAGCGGCGCCGACGTCGCGCGCTCGCGCAATGGCACATATCGGATCGCCCCCGTCAGCGCCTCGTGATACGTCTCGAGGCTCGGGGTGGCGCTGCCAAGGATCGTGCAGCCTCCGGCTTGGCGCATGCGCTCGCGCGCAACCACCGCGGCGTCGTAGCGCGGGGCGGCATCCTGCTTGTACGAAGGCTCGTGCTCCTCGTCGACCACGATGAGCCGCAATCCCGGAAGCGGCGCGAAGACCGCTGAACGCGCGCCGACGACCACGTCGAGAACTCCGGCGGCCGCGTCCTCCCAGACGCGCACGCGATCGCCTTCTGACAAGCCACTGTGCATGACGCCGACCTTCGAGCCGAACACCGCGTTAAAGCGCGCGACCGTCTGCGGCGTCAGCGAGATCTCCGGCACGAGCACGATCGCTTTGCCGCCGCGCGATCGCACCCGGTCCACAAGCCGCGAGTACACGAAGGTCTTGCCGGACCCGGTGATGCCGTGCAGCAGCACCGTCGCGCCGCCTTCGCGCGACAATACGTCGATCGTTTCGATGGCCTCGCGCTGCTCGCGAGTGGGCGTGAACTGCTCCGGCCTGCCCCGCCCAGCACTTGCGTCGAGCAGCGTCGCGGCCTCGAGTCTCAGCACGCCGGCACGCTCGGCGCGGCGCAATGCTTGCGCTGAAGCGCCCGCGATGCGCCGCGCTTGGGCGACTGGCAGACGCCCAGCATTGTCGGCGAGCGCGACGGCTAAGCGACGCTGCACAGAGCCCTTTGCCGCGGCGCTGTCGACGAGCACCGCGAACTGCGGGCGGCGAGAAGCCTTCGGCGCGCGCTTGGTACCGGCGACGGCTCTGTGCAGAACCCCGCGCTGCGCGAGCCGTGCCAGCGCGCTGCGCAGCTTGCCGCCCGTCAAGCCCAGACGCGCGCGAGTGGCTGCGCGTGTCGCCGCAAGCGCGCCAAACGGCTGGCCGTCAAAAGTGCGATGCAGCGCCTGCGCGAGTCGATCCGCCGGCGCCGGCACCTGTGCGAACGTGTAGACCGTGCGTTCAGAGCCTGCCAGGAGGCGCGGCGCTACGGTGGCGAGCGCTTCACGAAACGTGCACGCGTAGCGCCGCCGCAGCCACATCGCGAGTCGCACTGCATCCGGCCCGAACTGCGCGGTGGTGCTTTCGATTCCGTGAATCGGCTTCAGCTCGCTCGCGCCGGCGTCGGCCGCCGCGGTCGCGCCTGTCCTTACGACCCAGCCGCTGACGAGTCTGCCCCCGAAAGGAACGCGTACGCGGGTGCCGAGCGTGGGGCGGACACCGTTCGTCCGATACGTGTATGCTTGATCGACGTCGGCGGAGGGCACGTCGACGACGACGTCGACGCTGATCGGTTCCGCTCCGGTTTCGCTGTGCTCGCTCACACCTCGAGTTCTTCGGCGGACGGCGGCGCGGCGCATTGTGCCAGTGCACGCCGCGCGGTCGCCGCCTCGACCGCAACCCCGGTGCGCACGTCGCCAATGCCGGCCGGCAATGTGAAGCGCAAGGTCGTGCCGCGGCGTTTCTTGTCGGCGCGCAGCGCGCGCATGGCCGCTGGCACGTCAAGTCCGGTTACGTACAGCGGCAGTCCGGCGCTCCGCAAGGACGCGAGGACGCGCGCGTGCTCTGCACGGCTGAACAAACCTAGCTCCATCGCCAGCAGCCCTTCTCCCCTCAGCCCGACGGCGACGGCGCGGCCGTGAGGCAAGCGCCCGCGCGATGCGTGCTCGATGGCGTGGCCGAGCGTGTGCCCGAGATTGAGCGACTCACGCTTGCCTGACTCGAGCGGGTCGCGCGCGACGATACCGGCTTTGACGCGCGCGGCCGCCGCGATGACCTCGGCCCACATGCCTCTGTCTGTAGTCCCGGCCCCCGCGTTCAAGAGTGCGGGGCTACAAAGCCGTGCCGGGCTCAAGAGCCCGGCACTACCTATTGCGTCTGCCTTTTCCAGAAGACTCGGGTCCCCGATCACCGCCGCCTTGATGATCTCGGCCATACCGTTTTCGAATTCGCGTTGCGGCAGCGTTGCAAGCGCGCACACATCGGCCACGACTGCCTGCGGCGCCCAAAAAGCGCCGGCGACGTTCTTGCCCTCCGGCAGGTCGATCGCGGTCTTGCCTCCGATGGCGGCGTCGACCATCCCGAGGAGCGTCGTTGGAACCGCGATCCAAGCGATGCCACGCATGAACGTCGCGGCGGCAAAACCGGCTGTGTCCGTCACAGTTCCGCCGCCGATTGCGACGAGCACGCTTGCGCGATCGGCTCGGCGGGCCAAGAGCCACCGCCACAGCGACTGGACGGCTTTTGTGTTCTTCACGTGTTCGCCGCCGCGCAGCGCGAGAGCACCAAGTATTTTCCGACGAGCCCTGCGCGCCCCCAAGAGAAACGCCCGAGCGCTGCGGGCAGCTCGAGCATCGTAGATAACTGCGATTTCTGCAGATGGCAGCGCCGAGGCCAGCACCGCGTCGGGAGCCGCAAGGCTGACGATCACTGGGTACGGCAGGCCGTCGACCACCAGGTCGCTCACCGCTGCGCAGCCGCCGTGCGCGCGCGATACCAGCGCGCGATGGTGCGTGCAACGGTAGCTGCCGGACGCCCGCCGGCTTGCACCTCGAAGTCGTTATCCGCGTACGCCGCGGCGCGGCTGCGCATCAGCGCTCGCACCGCGTTCAGGTCAGGCGCGGCCCCGAGCAGCGGGCGGTGTCTGCGGTGCGCCACCCGCTTGTATGCGTCGTCTGCGGATATGGCGAGGTGAACGATGACGCCGCCGCGGCGTAAGAGCGCGCGGTTCTTGCCGGAGAGGACAGCGCCGCCGCCGACTGCGACGACGCCTGGACGACCGCGCATCAGCCGCTCGAGCGCTTCGCTCTCGTAACACCGGAACTGCGCTTCGCCCTCGCGCTCGAAGATCTGCGCGATCTCGCCGTGCAGGCGCACGACCTCAGCGTCGCTGTCCGCGAACGGCATGTGTAGCAGGCGCGCGAGGCGGCGGCCGACCGTCGTTTTACCCGCGCCCATAAATCCCGTGAGCGCGACATGCATGCGCGCTAGATCGGCTTGTCGATGCGGATCGGAAAGGTCGCGCCGTAGAAGCGTGCGAGAATGCGGTAATCGCCGGGCGGTGCGCTCTGGTCGCCCGTCTGCTGGAACGTCCAGACTGCGGCAAAGACCTTGGTCTCTCCAGGCTTGAAGTTCAGCTGCGTCGGCGTGTGCGAAACGTTGTAGAAGTACGATGAGCGCCAGACTTCGATCGGCACGACGAACAGGCCGCCGAGAAACGAGTCGACGCGGCGACTGATGAATTCACACTGCAACGACGTCGGAAATTCCAGCGTGGCCGGCAAGGGAGATGCGTTGGTCACGGCCAGGCGCAGTTCGACGCTTCCCTCCAGCGGCAAAATCGCGATTGGCGCTTGCTTGACCGGGTCGAGCACTTGGAAGTCGTAGGTGAACCCTTGGGGTAATGAGGGCGGCTGACGGTGGAAGAATTGATCGATTTGCGGCGGCACGACCGGTTCGCCGACCGCTTCACGAGTGATCGCCGACAGTGTGGCGATGAAGAGGATGGCGATGAGCACGGCGCTCAAGGCGAACTGAACCGACGAGAACGGTTTCTTGCGTTTTGCCTGCACCGAAAAAGCGGTTTCTCTCGCTACCGCAACGAGTCCCCCAGCATCGGTGAGATTGTCAGCCCGCTTTGGAGCGGTTGCGCTCGCTGGTGTGCTCGTCCATCAACAGCACTGTCATTTGCTCGGAGAGATCTGGGTCGGTTGAGCGCAGCCCGTTCCAGGCCTCTTCGTCGTTCGGGTCGTTTTCGAGAATCTGCGTATAGAGGTTTGCGAGCCGCTGCCGGACTGCTTCGTTTCCCGGTGCTAATGCGAGGACTTCGCGCAGCACAGCCGTCTCGTGAGAAATCCGCTCTTCCCGCCGATGCAGTTCCGCCAGATGCTCCAGTGCACGGACCAAGCGAGCGCCGCCGGCGGACGCAGCTCGCAACAGCGCGACGTGCTCGGCAGCAGCATCAGCCGAATCGGGCAACAGCCCGGCAACTCGCTCTGCAGCCGCCGCAGCCGACCTCACGTCGCTGTCGGACACGGCGCGCTCGATGGCGCGGCGCAGCCGCTCGACGGCCAGGTTCGGTTTGCCGGCGGCGACGTACAGATCCGCGAGGGTCGTAAGCGTGCCGGCGTCAGGCGCGCCCGCTTTGAGGTATTCCTCGTACTCGCTGATCGCAGCGCCGATCTGCCGCGAGGCTGCCAGCGCATCAGCAAGCGCACGGCGCAGCTCTCGCGGCTGTTGCGCGGATGTTTTCGCGCGGCGCTCGTCGCGGTCGAGCGCGGCTTGGAGCATGGACGCCGCGTCTGCATGGCGGTTCTCATGTGCCAACGCGGCCGCTGCCTGCAAGTAGAGCGGCGCCGCCTCGCCGAGGCCGCCGCGTTGCTCTCGTTGCTCTGCGCGCTTGCGCAGCTGCGCCGCGTTCAGCTCACTCTTGCTCAAGGGTTGCCCTGCGTGTCGGCCATGCGCGTCGGCAACCGTTTGATCTTCGTGCGCTCCGCGGAGCCAAGATTCATCTTCACGACGCGCACGCGCTCGGCGATGTCGCGATACGTGCAGTCGCGAGCGTAGACTTCTTCAAAGGAAGACAAGGCCAGCGTCAGCGACTCTTGCGTGCCCTTCGCCTCATACAGGTCGCCGAGATTGTAGAGCGCCTCCAGATAGACCGGCTCGGTCGAACCTGTCGTCTCGACCGCCTTTGCAAAGCGCTTGGCAGCGGCGCCGTCGAGCCCTTGTCTGCGCAGGCACAATCCGATGGCGATCAGACACGGCACGACGTAGTCGGCCTCGTGCTGGATCGCTTGCAGCGTGACCAGCGCCTCCTCGATGCGGCCAAGCTCCCGGTACGCGACGCCGAGTTTATACCGCGCGCTCACATTGCCGTTCGCCGAATCTTTCTCGAGCCGTTCGATGAACTGGTCGATGAAGTCGCCGTTGTTGGAGTCGGCGCGCACAAGCGCGGTGAGCAGCTCGACGCCTTCCACGACTTTGCCGCGGCGCGCTCGCACGACCGCGAGCTGATAGCGAGTGGCCGCGTGCTCGGGCCGCAACTCGGCCGCGCGAGACAGCAGTTCTTCAGCTACTCTGAGGTCACCGCCGCCTTCGGCCAGCAGCGCACCCGCTTGATACGCGGCTGAGGCGTCTTGCGGGTTCGCCTCCAGAGCTTGCTTGTATGCCGCGATGGCCTTTTCGTACTCGCCGGCGGCCAAGTGCATCGCGGCGCGCGCGTGCGCTCCCTGAGGCCCGACGTTCGCATGGGCGGCCGGCGACAGCGGCTGCGGCGGGGCGAGCATCCGCTGATCGAGCTCCGCGAGCGACGCGCGCAACGTCTCGATCTTTTCCATGAGGGCTTCCGCTTCGCTGCGCCGCTGGTCGCGCAGCGTTTCGGCCTCCTGCGCCGCGCGCGACGACACCGCGGCGCGCTCTTTGACCTGCGTTTCGGCGGCACTCACGTCGGCGTCGAGCTGAGCGCGCCGAGTCTCGGCCGCGTTCGTTGCCGCCTCGAGTTGCGTGCGCCGGGTTTCGGCCGCGTTTGCCTCGGCCTCAAGCCGCGCACGCCTCATTTCGCCAGCGCCTACTTCGGCCTCGATTTGCGCCCGCCGAGCCTCGAGCTCTGTCCGCTTCGCCTCGAGGTCGGCGACCTGGGCGTTCAACACTTCCGCTTTGCTCGCAGCCTGGCGCGCCAGTTCAAGCTCGTCGGTGAGCCGCTTCGCGTCTTGCATCTTGAGGGTGAGCGCTTCGACCTCGGCGCTCAGCGCATCACGCGTGCTGGTCAACTCGACCGCTGCCCGTTGCGCTCCAGCGTTTTCCACCAAGCGCTCGGCCGATTCCGTGCGAAGCTGCTCCACGTCCGATTCGAGCTCGCGGCGTTGCTCCTCAAGCGCAGCAATTGCTTCTCTGTCCGCCTGTGCTGCAGCCCTTGCTTGTGCCGCTGCCTGGTTCGCCGCCCGCTCCGTTTCTGCAGCCGCGTCTTTCGCGGCGCGTTCCGCTTGCGCAGCCTGCGCGCCCTGCGCGGTACGTGTCGCTTCGAGCTCTTGCGCCGCCTGCGCGGCGCGCGCTTGCGCTGCGGTGATCTGCGCGTCCAACTCTTTTTCGCGCGCCGCTGCCTTTTCCAGGACCGCGCGCTGATCCGCGAGCGCTTTTTGCAATTCATCCCGTGTGGCGAGCAACAGCTCGAGGTCCGCCTGCACGGCCTTGCGCTGCATCTCGATCGCGGTCAGCGCTTGACGCGCACGCGAGACGTCGCCCGACTCTGTTTGCGGCGCAGCCGGCCGCGCGGCCGATGCCGCAGCCGCCGTGGGCGCAACCGGCGCCGCCGGTGCCGCCGGCGCAGCCGGTGCCGTTGGCGTAGCGGACGTAGCCGACGCAGCGGAAACAGCCGGCGCCGCAGGCGCAACGGGCTTGGCAGCTTCCGCCCGAGCTGAGGCGGCTGCCGGCGTTACCGGCGTAGCTGGCTGCGCGGCCGAGGGCGGGACTGCGGGCGAAGAGGGCTGGGCCTCAGGCGGCGATACTTTCGTAGGTGCTTGCGGCGTCACCGGCCGCGCCGGCGCCGAGCTGGCGGCCGGCGTCGGGGCAGCGGTCGTCGGTTTCGTTGCCGCGGGCTGCGCTGGTGCCGGCACAGGCTTGCCTGAACTGCCGGGAGCGCTCGCAGGTGCAACCGGCCGCGACGGTTGCACGCCTGCCGCTTTCGGTCCAGCTTGCGCCCCGGTGGCTGGCGCCGCCGGCAGCGCGACAATCGGTTCGCCCTCGTCTTCATCTGCGCTGTGACCTTGCTCTTCAAGGTCAGCGAGAATGACTTTCGCGCTTTGGTTCGCAGCGTCGAGCGTCAGCACCATCTTGGCGATCTGGCGCGCCGAGCCCCAACGTTGACACTCGGTCGCGATCTGCGCTGCCTGGATATAGTGCGCGATCGCCTCCGGCATGTTCTCCTTGCTCTGGTAGAGCTGCCCGATGTGCAAGCTTGCCTGGACGTGATTGCGGTCGCGATCGAGCACTTTCTTGAACGCGAGCATCGCTTGGTCGAACTGGCCGTTGGTTTGGTAGATGCAACCGGCTTCGAACAGCGCAGGCACGTGCCGCAGGTTCGACTTGCGCAAGACGTCGATGAACTTGGCGAGGCCGTCCTGCGTGCGCCCTTCGGCAGCGTCGGCCTGGCCGAGCTTGAAAACGATATCGAGATTGTGCGCGTCGAGCGCATGCGCCGCTTGAAACGCCTGGCGAGCGCGGAAAAAATCCCTGCCGGAGAGATACGAATCTCCCACCTGCAAGTAACAATCGATGGCGCCGGTGTTGTCGCCGATTTGGGCGAGCAGCTTGCACGCCTCGAGCCGCAACTCCGGCGGGCAACCTGCTAGGTTGCTGACCGCTCTCAGGCTGATGATGGCGCCGGGGTTGTCGTTCGCCTTGATCTTCGCGCGTGCTTCGTCAAGAAACGCAGCGGCGCTGGCGGCAGCGGTGCTGCCGCTGCCCGCGTCGGCTGGTTTCCCAGATGATGCCACGATGCACGCCTCTTCAGTATAGACTCGAGCTGCGCTCGAGTGCTACACCCTATGGTCTAGACTCGAGCTGCGCTCGAGTGCTACACCGATTACTTCGTTAGCGAGCTCGTCGGCTTCTCCTCACCGAACACGCGCGCCGCTCCCGTCTGCGACGCTTCGAAATGCTCACGCACTTCGTCGACGGAGTCGCCTCCATACTTCTCCGAGAAGGCCTCCGCCAGCGCGAGGCACACCATCGCCTCGCCGATCACCGATGCGGCCGGGACCGCGCACACGTCGCTGCGTACGACCGCCGCCGGCGCGCTCTCGCCTGAGCTCAAGTCCACCGACGCGAGAGGCCGCATCAGCGTCGCGAGCGGTTTGACCTTGACCCGGACGACGATGTCAGTCCCGTTTGACATGCCGCCTTCGATCCCGCCCGCGCGGTTGCTCGCTCGAACGACGCGGCCGTTGCGCTGCTCGAACACGTCATGCGACTTGCTCCCGAGCAGGTCGGCGCTCACGCCGCCGAACTCGACCGCTTTCGCCGTCTGAATGCTCATGAGCGCGGCAGCGATGCGAGCGTCGAGCCGCTCGCCGGGTTGCCGATTGCTGCCGATCCCAACGGGCATGTTGCGCGCACAGACCTGGAAAACGCCTCCTAGCGTATCGCCTTCGCTCTTGGCCGCATCGATGCGCGCGACCATTCGCGACGAAGCTTCCGGGTCCGGACAGCGCACGGGCGATCTCTCTATACTCTCGTTATCGGGCGCGTCAATCTCCTCGCGCGCGGCGACGTCGCCGATCTGTCTGACGAAACTGGCAACTGTGACACCGAACACACCGAGGTATTGGCGCGCGATCGCACCGAGCGCTACTCGCATCGCGGTTTCGCGCGCGCTCGCCCGCTCCAGCACGTTGCGCAGATCCCGATGGCGGTACTTCAGCGCGCCGGCGTAGTCGGCGTGGCCGGGCCGCGGCCGCGTGATCGGCGCGCCTGAACCGGTGAGCGGATCCATCAGCGCGCGCACGTTCTCAAAGTCTTTGTTCGCGATGACCAGCGCAACCGGCGAGCCCAACGTCAGTGCGCCGCGCACGCCGGCGAAGATCTGGACCTCGTCGCTCTCGATCTTCATCCGCCCGCCGCGCCCGTAGCCGCCCTGCCGCGATTCGAGCTCGCTCTGCAGCGCTGCCATGTCGATGCGCATGCCTGCCGGCAGCCCGTCGATGATGCCGACGAGCGCCGGGCCATGCGATTCCCCCGCTGTCAGATAGCGGATCATTGCGGTCTCACGCGCGGAACGTTCGCGATGCGCGGCACGACACCCGTGCCCGGCCTGGTTGAGGCCGGGACTACAGCACAAAAGCGAAGGGCGGCCGTAGCCGCCCATTTGCCTTCGTACGGTCTTCTTCTCGATCAGTGCTCCGCTACGATGTGCGGGGTGATCAAGAAGACGACTTCGTTGTGGAACTTCGTGTTGTTGACGTTCTTGAACAGCGCTCCGACGATCGGTATGTCGCCCAGCAGCGGGACCTTGCTGGTGGTCTTAGTGGTCTCATCATCCACGAGGCCGCCCAACACGATCGTGTCGCCATCCTTGACGCGCAAGATGTCGTCCACCTTACGGTTGTTGAGGATCGGGTACTGGTTTTGCACCAAGCCGGAGATCACGCTGCGCTCGACGTGCAGCGTCGTGGTGACGTAGCCGTCGGTGTTGATGACCGGCGTGATCCGCAAGATGACACCGATGTCGATGTACTGCACCTGGAACTGACCTGCTCGCGAATCGTAGTACACGATTGGATAGGTCTGACCGACCAGGATCGACGCTGGCTGATTGTCGAGCGCCTCGACGCGCGGATCAGCGAGCAGCGACGCCTGGTTGTGCGTCACGAGGTAGTTGATGCGCGCACCGAAGAACAGCGCGTTGCGCGTGAACGGCTGCACCGGAATCGGGTTGCCCGCATAGATGGGCGGGTTATCGAGCGTCGGCAGCGTCGGGCACGAGATGCAGTTCTCGAACAGCCCGAGCCGCGTCTGCCCGGACCAATCGATGCCCGCATTCACCGTGTCGTTGTTCTTGGTGATGTCGACGACCTTGACTTCGAACACGACCTGCGGCGCCGGTATGTCGGCCAACGCCAGGAAGTTGCGCGCCGATTGGATGACGTCCGGCGTGCCGTTGACGAGCAGCGTGTCCGTCCTGGGATCGATGACGAACGAGTTGGAGGGCAGCACGCCCGCCAGCTGGCTCTTCAGGTCATTGGGCGAAGCATAGCGGATCGGAAACGCGACCGTCTGCGAGACTTGGCCGGCCGCGCCGAATTGCGCCGCCAGCTCCTGAGGCGTGCCGATAACGTAGACGTTGCCCACCTGACGGTATTCGAGACCGTTGGTGCGCACAATGAGGTCAAGCGCTTGCTTGAGCGGCACATCGTGCAGGCTGATCGTCACCGAGCCTTTGACGCTCGGCGTCGTCACGAGGTTCTGCCCGCTCTCTTGCGCGAGCAGGCGGATCACATCCACCAGGTCGCCGTTCTTGACGTCAAGCGTGACCGTACCTGGTGCGTGCGACGTGCTGGCGACACTGCTTGGCGGCTGCGCCGGCAGCGACGGCCCTGCCATCTCCGGACCGGCCGCGGCAGGTCCAGCAGCAGGCACTTCGGCCGCGGGCCCGGCCGCAGCGGCGGCAGGACCGGCAGCGGGCGCGGGTCCGGCAGCTTCAGGCGCGACGCCGCCGGACGGATGACTCGTTTGACCGAGCATCTGACGGCCGAGCGCCGTGCAATAATACTTGCCGCCCGGCAGCCACGGGTTCGGCGTTGCGCGCGCGATGATCATGGGCTCCGCCGCCGGTTTTGGCGCTGCCACCGGCGCCGCTTTGGGCTTCGCCGGCGCCGGTGCCATCGCGACCTGCGTTTCCACTGCGCTCATCTTGATCGGCTGCGTCTGCCGCGCGCCGGCTGCACGAGCAGCGGCGATGGCCGCCGCTGAGTCGAGCGCGCGTCCTTGCTGTGAGGTCGCGAGCGCCAACGTGACCGAGCGCTCGCTGCCCTTCTTGAGATCGTACTGAGCCGAGCCTTGTGACTCGACCACGATGCGCATGACTGCCGGAGACTCCGAGAGCTGGCCGACTCGCACTTGCCGGATCGGCCCATCCCCGAACGCGATGACCTTCGTGCCGCCGCCGTACGACGCCGGCGACACGTCGACCACGAGATCTTGGATGTTCTTCTTTGAATCTACCGAGAATTTTTGCACATGCGTCGAAACCGCCGCGTTCGCGGTCACGCTGACCTGGAACGCGCCATCGACGTTGCCGTAGTGCACGTCGGTGACCGGATTCGTTGCGCCACGTCCTGGCTGCGCAAGTGCGAGGCAGCTCATGACGAGCACGCCTCCTACCAGCCAGATCGAGGAACGAAAATGCCCTTGCATGGTTAACCCCCTACCGAGAAGTTCCGCACGCCTTGCACTGACGAAAGCGTGACGTATCCGGGCCCGATGGCCACGACGCGGATCTGGTTGTCTGCGATGCTGTCGCCCTCACGGGCGATGTACGATTTACCGAGCGCTTCGATGATTGCTGAGTAGCCGTTGGCTTGCACGATGCCGGTCACGCGCACGCTATCCCAAATGGATCCCGTTCCGCCGGCGCCGGGCGGCCCCTCGAACCCGGGCAGCGTTGGGATGCGCGGATAGTTGCTCGCCGTGCGTCGCGGCGCGGCGTTTTGACCGTAGAGCGCGACGAACGGATCCGAGCGGCCCGCGTTCGGATTCGGTTTCGCTTTGACGATGGGCACCGGCGTCGAGATCGCAGGCGGCGGCGCGATGTCGATGTGCCGCGCCACGTTGACCGTCGTCGATGGCGGCGGAGGCGGCGAGCCGCACGCGACTACTGCGAGGCACGCGGCGACGACGCCCAGTACGGCGAGCGTTCTCATTGCGCACCTCCAGGCCGTCGCGCGGCAGGTGTGGCGGGCCCCGGCGGCGCGTTGGGACTGAGCCTATACGCGGTCACCGGCACCACGATCTTCAAACGCGGCCTCACGCCGACGTCGATCGAATTGCTTGAAAGCGTGACGTCGCCAACGCCGATCAATTTCGGGAATTTGGACAGATCGCGCAAGAACTTTTCGAACTGATCGTAGCGGCCAGCCAGCTCCATGTTGACCGGCACCTGGGTGAACGACTGGTTGAGGTACGAAATCGCGGCCTCGCGCGCCGTTGGCGGCCCGCTCACTTGCGGCACGCCTGGCGTTCTGACGTTTGCACCCGGCGCTGCGCCCGGTTTCGGCGACGCCTCCAGGCTGCGGTTGGCTTCGACGCCGGCCGCATGCGTGACGCCGGTCGGCACGAGGTTCTGTATCGCACTGGGCGGGCGCGTGATGCTGGCAGGCGGCGTCGGCGACGCACCGGGAGCGGGCGGCGCTGTTGCGGCCGGTGACACCGAGACGACGTCAAGCCCTTCGCTCTTCGCCAAGTTCTCGATCTGCTTCAAGTACGACGGAATGTACGTCTTGGGCACGGCGGTCACTTCGACGCCGGTCAAACGCGCGCGGATCGCCTTCTCGAACGCCAAGTACAGCGGCTTCTGGTCCGCCACGCGCTTGAGTTCGGCGTACTGCGCCTGCAGATCGGTGATCTCCGCCTGCGTCACTTTCACCTGCGTCATCTTCGGCTGGACGATGAAGAAATAGCCGATCAGCGCGATGATCAGGAACAAGCCGGCGACGATAATGATGCGGTTGAACGTGCTCAGTTGGATGTTCATTGCTGGCCCACCACCTCCGGGCTGAGGAAGCCGGTCAGAGTGAAACTGATGTCGCCGGGCTGTATATGACCTTGCTGCAGGTTTCGCGCGGCGCTCGACAGGACGGCGTCGCCGAACACCTGCGAGCCGTCAAGGTTGAGCATCAAGTCGGCGACCTCGCGGAAATTCGACGTCCGGCCCTGGATGTTGACTGAGCCGCCCGCGCTGCTGTGGCTGACGCCGACCGTCGTGAACCACAAGCCTTTGGGCGTCTGCCCGCGCAGATCGACGAGCACTTCGGCCAGCTGCAAGGGGCTTTCTTTGATGCGCTCCAGCAGCTCGGCTTTGGCCTGCAGCTGTTGCGTCTGGTCGCGCAGATCCTGGACTTCCTTGACGGCCGCGTTTTCGGCCAACACTTTTTGCGACCAGTCCGCGTACTGGTTGTTCAGGTCCGTGATCACCTTGTTCTCATACAGCGCAAACGCGATGAGCGCCAGCACCTCGAGGGCGATCAGCGTCAGCCCGATCGCAAGCGTTCGGTCGAATAGGACCAGTGTCGGCCGTTGTGCCGATGGGAGTAGGTTGATGTTGATCACGGGTGCTGCCCTTTGCTCACGTGCGGCTGCATTTAAGCTGCCTGACCAGCTTCCATGACGTCGCGCCGTGCGAGGCCGGCTGCGACGACGAGCGACGGCGCCATATCGCGCAGGTACTCAGTCGGGAAATCCACCGCAGAGAACGCCACTTTCTCGAGCGGATCGGCCTGCGTGACCGGAATGCCCAGCTCTTGGCTCAAGAACGCGTCGATGTTGGCGAGTCGCGCCGAGCCGCCGCCGAGCATGACCGATTCGATCACCTCGCCGCGGAAGCGCGTGCGGAAGTAGTCGAGCGATTTGTGGATCTCCGATACGAGTTCGGTCAGCGGCGGCGTGATGATATTGAACAACCGCGTCACCGTCGGCGCCACCGGTTCCGTCGAACCTTGCGTGATGATCGCCGCCTTTTCGCGCTTCATCTTCTCCGCTTCGTCGATCGAGATGTTCATGCCGCCCGCGATCGCTTTCGTCATCGCGTCGCCGCCGATCGGCACGTAGCGAGTGAACGGCACGAAACCGCCCTTCGTGATATTGATGCTGGTCGAAGAAGCGCCGATGTTGATGATCGCCACGTTCTGTTCGAATGCCGGATCGTTGGGCGCGAGCATCGCGCGGACCATCGCGAACGGTTCGATCTCGACGACTGCCGCCTGCAAACCGGCGGCCTGCATCGCCGCGAGCTGCGACAAGACCAATTCCTTTTGCGCTGCGACGATGAGCACGTCCATGTTCTGCCCGTCCTCGGAGTGCCCGAGGATCTTCGCGTCCATCTGCGCTTCGTCGACCGAGTACGGCAAGAACCGTTCGGCTTCGTACTTCGTCGATTCAGAAAGTTCGCGCTCGTTCATCACCGGCATCGTCACTTGCCGCACGACGACGGTCGGGCCGGTCACTGACGTGACGACGCGGCGCGCGGTGAATGCGCCATCCGCGACGAGTTGGCGAAGCGCGTCACCGACTGCCGGCGGGTCGCTGATGATCCCGTCTTTGATCGCGTTCACGGGCGTGGGCATGCGATACACATGCTCGAGCGTCGGGCCATGCGATGAGCCGCCTAATTGGACAGCCTTGATCTCGGCCGAGCCGAAATCAATGCCGATGTGCTGGCTCCCGCCCCGGGAGAACATGCGTCCGAGGAACCCCATGACCCGTCCAATCCAATCCCCGCTCCGAGCCGAATCAGCAAGATCAAGGCGACCGGGGAGAACGCCTTACGCTCTCATCATCGGCAGCACCGGGACGGACGTTTAGAACATTCATTCGCCCCACCCGGGCGAAAAATAGAGGCGTCCCCTGTGCGGGGACGCTCTTGTTCTGCCTATTTCGAGCCGTGCCCTAAGTCACGATAGCTTTGAGTTTCGCCATATCGGTGATCACGATGTTGGCGGTGCGCATGTCGATGAGCTTCTCATCCCAGAAGCGGTTGAGCATGCGGTTGACGGTCTCGCGCGTTGTGCCGATCATATTCGCCATCTCTTGATTCGTCAGGCGCAGCGAAAGCCGAATGCCGTTTTCCGCGGTCTCGCCGAACTGCTTGGAAAGATGGATGAGCAACGATGCGAGCCGCGTGCGGATGTCTTGGTACGCGGCGGCCTGCGCCGCCTGGTTCGTTTCGCGCAATCGCGCCGAGAGCGCGAGCACGAGCGAGAGCGTCAATGCCGGGCTCTTGCCCAGCAATTCGAGGAAATCTTTGCGCGCCAAGATAGCCACGTCGACGTCGCGCAACGCCTTGATCGTCGCGGATCTGGGCGATCCGTCGAGGACGCCCATCTCGCCGAAAAACTCGCCTTCCCGCAAGATCGTCAGAATCGTCTCTTTTCCGTCGTTGCTCACGCGCGTGACGGCAACGTTGCCTTCGACGACGATGAAGAGCGCGTCACCCGGATCGCCTTCATAAACAAGCGCGGCGTGCTTGGGGTAATGGCGCATCATCATAAGCGCGGCGATCGCTTCGCGATCCGCGTCGGGGAACTCCGCAAACAGCGGTACCTTCTTTAGGAGCGCTGCGTCGAGGGTTTTCTCGGAAGATTTTTGCACAGCCTCACCTAGCCTAGCTCCTGGAATATCGGCAGAAGCCGACCGGGAGTCGAGCGCGGGCCGGTGGCCCTCAGCGCTGCATCCAGTGTGTTGTGAGCAGCGTCCGGTATGCCTCGTACGGACCCGTCAGCGCGGCGGGCGCGAACATCGCGAGCAATGCAGCGATGACAAGGAAAGGACCAAACGGCAGCGCGTCCCGCCGAGCCCGGCGCCGGCCGATCAGCACCGGCACAGCCAAGACCGCGCCGATGATGAACGATGCGATCGCGGCCGTCAGCATGCCGGGAAATCCAAGATAGCTGCCGATCGTCCCCGCGAGCTTCACATCGCCGAGCCCCATGCCCATGCGCCCCGTCAAGACATAAATCGCGCCGAAGATGAGCAGGCCCGCCGCGGCGCCTTCGATAGCCGCACCCACGCGATGCGTCACGAATCCAAACCCGAGGCCGATGACTGCGCCTGCGATCGTCGTGCCGTCAAGCACGAGCAGATGATCGAGATCGATGAACGCGATTGCGATGAGGACGGATCCGAACAGGCACGCGGCGACCGCCGCCGCCGAAAGCCCGTAGGCGAGCACCGCCAGCCCGAACAACGCGCCGCCGAGCATCTCGACGAGCGGATAGCGCACTGAGATCGGCGCTCCGCAGTAACGGCATTTGCCGCGCTGCACGAACCACGAGACGAGCGGTATGTTGTCCAGCGCGCTCAGGCTGTGGCTGCAATTCGGGCAATGCGAGCCCGGAAACAACAGCGACTCGCCGCGCGGCAAGCGGTAGATGACGACGTTCAGAAATGAACCCACCGCAAGGCCAAACAGCGTGGCTGCGATGAGGATGAGCGCGAACAATACGCGTTAAGGGACCGAGACCATGCCTGTGCCGGCGCAGTACACGACGCCGCGATTACCGGCTACCCAGTTGTGGAGGTTTGTGCCGGTCGTGGGATCGTGCTGATCACCGTCAGTGATGGTAAAGGTGGCGTTGCTGCCAAGTGCGCTGCACGGTCCGGCGGCCGCGTTCGTGATGCTATAGGTGCCGCCCGCGGGATCCGCCGGGACGCTCTTGAGGTAGACGCCGCCGTTGGCCGTTGTCAGCGCCGTGACGCTGCTTGCGTACTGCCCGGAGTTGTCCACGGCGTATTCTTCCATCGCCGTAGCCAATTGACGTAGATTGCCCTCGCAGCTATAGGTCTGCGACTCGGCCCGCGCGTGCATGAAATTTGGGATGAGGATAGCGGCGAGGATAGAGATGATGGTGATGACGACCATCAGCTCGATGAGGGTGAAGCCCCGCTCCCCTCGAGCTGTCAGGAGAACTCGTCCTTGTCGTCGCGTCATCGTTCTGGCCGTCCGTGGTCCGCGGGCGATCCTCAGCGACTCTAGTGCCCAACCCCGTGTGATCTAAGACACGCACACGTGGTTGTCCCGAATTGCTAGACGCCCATTAAGCGGCCCACCCTTGTGTTTCCTCTCTCGATCCAGCGCCTTGGTACCCCCAAGGAGCGCGAAAAGCGAGGCCAGCATCACCCGGCCTCGCTTTGGGCGTTCAGTCCCTGGCGGCGTTAGTTGCCTAGGATACCAGAGCCGGAGCAGTAGTCGATGTTCTTCGTGCCGGCCTTACCAGGCAGGCTCGTTGTCGTCGTCGTGTCGTGGTTGCCACCATCTGTGATCAGATAGGTGTTCGGTTGCGTCTGCGTGCAGGGTGCCACCGCCGGAACCGTCAGCGCGTATGCGGCGCCGCCGGCCGGGTCATTCGGGACTACCTTGAGGTAAACGCCACCGTTGGCCGCAAGCAAGTTCGCGAAGCTCGCGGGATACGTGCCGCTGTTGTCGACCGCGTATTCCTCGAGCGCCGTTGCAAGCTGCTTGAGGTTTCCTTCGCACGCCGACGTTTGCGACTCAGCGCGTGCGTGTAGGAAGTTCGGGATAAGGATCGCCGCCAAGATAGCGATGATCGCAATGACGATCATCAGCTCGATCAGCGTGAACCCTTTTTGGAGTGTTTTCACCTAGGTTTTCCTCCTATGAGTCCTAGTTGCCAAGGATGATGATCCCAAGTACGCCGCTCGGCAGGGCGACTGCACGCTGCGATGCCCGCATCGCTCCCAGGATTGCGCGCCGGAACCTCTCTCCACATAAGCGACTTCCCAAGAATCGCCGCCCTTAGACAGGGCCCGGGCGGCTAGTGAGCCCAGGCACGGGGGCGCACCGACCGCCGCCGTGTGACCACCGTCACACACTGCTGTGCGCCGCGCAGGACAAAAACGAAGGCCGGCATTCACCGGCCTTGTTCTGCGTCTTTCCTGGTCTAGTTGCCTAAGATGCCCGAGCCGGAGCAGTAGTCGATGTTCTTCGTGCCGGCCTTTCCGGGCAGGCTCGTTGTCGTCGTCGTGTCGTGGTTGCCGCCGTCCGTGAGCAAGTACGTGTTCGGCTGCGTCTGCGTGCAGGGCGCCACCGCCGGCACCGTCAGCGCGTAGACGGCGCCGCCGGCCGGATCTCTCGGGAGCGCCTTGATGTAAACGCCGCCGTTGGCCGCGAGCAGGTTGGCGAAGCTCGCCGGATACGTGCCGCTGTTGTCGACCGCGTATTCCTCGAGCGCCGTTGCAAGCTGCT
>Ga0187846_10000100_pt1 | contig 49235 bp, 45 predicted proteins | sample TC_taG_FD_161473 | JGI IMG/M metagenome (GOLD analysis project Ga0187846, IMG submission 161473) | Biofilm microbial communities from the roof of an iron ore cave, State of Minas Gerais, Brazil - TC_06 Biofilm (v2) | ecosystem: Environmental > Terrestrial > Deep subsurface > Cave > Wall biofilm... | reverse complement strand
GAACACGTGCTGCGGGCTAACCTCGTCCCCGTGGGCCGCCGCGTACGCCTGCAACGCGTCCACTTGCGAGGCGATCGTCCGCTCCTGTTCCTGCCGAGCTGACGACACTCTTGCGTAAAGCGCTACCCGCATCTCGGCTGCTCCTCGCGCGCGGGGCCCGCCATGGCGTCGGCGTTCCACAACAAGGTGGAGATCACTCGCACCAGCCGCTTGTGGTTCGTCTCCGCGTTGCCAGTCCATGGCAGAGGCGCGACCTCGACCGAGCGCACCTGCCACCTCCCCAGGCTCGTCCGGTGCGCGTGCGCGAGCTGGCATCCTAGAGAGAACGGTGAACGCGCCTCGCCAGCGAGCGCCCGCGTACGTTCGCGCTCGTATGCGACCTGCAAGGGATCGGCAGCGCAGAGGAAGTCCTCACCGTCGCCCGCCCCGTGGGGGAATGCGCGGAGGGGGAAAAAGACCCTTCGCCAACACCCTCCGCACGGTACGCGGGTGCACCCGGATGCCAAACTTCGTGACCGCGGCCTCTGCCAGGGCCTGATAGCCCATCTCCGGATGCGCCTGGTGCTGGGTGCGGAGATACCGAGCCAGCTCAGGCGTGACTTTGTGCGGGCCTTTCGGGCCGGGCCGCTCGGGGAGCAACCCGCGCAAGCGCGCGGCGCGAAAGGCGGCATTGGTGAGATAGAAGGTTTGCCGGCTGAGTCCGTACCGGCGCGCCACCGCGCCCGCACGACCTCCGTCCACGTGGTGGGCCCGCAGCATCTCGTACTTGACCTGGACCAAGTCGCGAGCGTCGAAGAACGGACGGTACCGATGAAAAAGAGGATCCACCACTCGCTCGGGATGCGGGTGCTGCACGCTCGCTGACACGGCCGCACGGTGTCCGATAGAGCCCTGTGGACGCCTCCCCACAGTTGCACCGTAGCAGAGGTCGTGTATTTTGTCAATCTAATTATGGGCGATAATATCATCCTGCCTCCTATAGACGCCTCGCACTCCCGGTGGAGTAAACAAGAACTCCAATTTCTACGCTATCTCGTCCACTAGTCCCTTCGCACCCACGGACAGAAACTGACTGACGGCAGGACCATCGTGACATAATCTTATAGACATTCACTTGTCCCCTCGTGCCTGTGTCCGCCGGTGTTGCGGAGTGCGAATTCGTAGGAGGTACGGTGTTGCGGTGAGGTCTCTACGAACTACACAACGTAGGAATATAGCGTTTGCGTCAAGACCGTTTTCCCGGTCCGTTGCTCGACCTGCGCTAGCACGGACTCCAGCATGTTTGTCGTGAGGAAACTCTGGCCAAGGCGCTCCACGCACCCCAACCGATGCAGCGTCAGCGTCTCCTCGAGCCCCTCCGCCAGACTCCGGGCCGCATCCGTGTTGAGCCGGCGGAGGTCCCGATCTAGGCGCTCCAGTGCCGCCCGCGCCGCCGCATAGGTCGGCTGGCGGTACGCTTGCTGGAGCTTGCCCCGCCACGCGGCCTGCTCCGCTTTGGGGAGATAGCCGACCACGTTTTCGCGCTTATGCCAGGTACACCGCTGGACCGGCACTTGTTCGCCGAGCACCTCGCGCACGGCTCGACGGAGCCCCTTGCTGCCGTCGATCACCACCAGGAGGCCGGCCTCGACGCGCAGCCCACGCTCCACCAGCTGCCGCAGAAACGCCGCGCACACGGCGGCGTTCTCAGTCCCAGTCTGCACGAACCCCAACAGAACCTTCTCTCCCGTCGCGGTGACCCCGAGCGCGATCACCATCGTATCGTCCGCGAACCGCTTGCCGTCCAGGATGAGGGCGACCAGGTCATACCGCTCTAGTCGCCGCTCCTGCAGCGCCTGCAAGCGCCGCGCCGTCGCCCGGCGGTAGCGGCGCGAGAGGCTGGAGCGGCTGAGCCCGAACGCCTCCGGGACCGCGCCGGCACAAGCGCGATAGTCTCGACAACTGAGCCCATACAGGATCCGCCGCAGCACCCCCTCGTCTGCCGCACGCGGGACCTGCAACCGTGCGTAGGTCTGGAGGGGCAGCTCCGCGGCCGTCTGCCGATCCCGAACTCGCGGGACCTGGATGGGGAGCTTCTGGTCCGCCAGATAGATGGCGCCGCGTTGTTGCCCCCAGCGGACTCGGTGGGGCGCCCCATCCTGCCGCGCATAGCGGGGTCCTGCGAGGAGGACGACTTCCTGTTGGAGCAGTTCCTCGACGGCCCCCAACCCCAGCGGGATCAACGTCTGAATGAGCGCCACCTTCGTATCGATGTCCCCGAGGCCCCGCAGGGCCAACCGCTCAGCAGCGTCCACCTTGTGGTCCTGAGCAATCCGTAGTACCGTAGGCATGGAGCAGCCTCCCTTCCCGTGGTGTGTTTGGTCTCCTCAAAGCCTGAATTCACCACGCTGGGGGTTGCTCCTTGAATTTCGCAATTTCAACTGAGCCTGGGACACACTCGTCGCCAAAGTCATCGAGGAATGTCTCGAGCACCGCAGTGAGGAAACGGACACTCAATAAGACGGAAGGGTGGTAGAGGCGATGACGTGAGCGTTCCAGATGTGGGGTGATATGCAGTCCCGTGCCAAAAATCTCGTTCCGAGGTGATAGAGATGACGATCGTCCTTGTTCACGGTGCATTCGTAGATGGCAGCAGTTGGCAAAAAGTCATCCCAATTCTACAGAACGACGGATACACGGTGATCGCCGTACAAAATCCGCTCACCTCTTTGCCCGATGATGTCGCGACGACGAAGCGGGTGATCGACGCCCAGAAGGGTCCGGTCGTGGTCGTCGGACACTCGTATGGCGGCGCGGTGATTACGGAGGCGGCGGCCGGGAATCCCAATGTCAAGGCCCTGGTGTACGTCGCCGCGTTCGCCCCCGAGCCTGGCGAGCCGTTGAGCGCTCCCGGCGCCAAATTCGCCCCGCCTGCACTTAACTCCGCCCTTGTTCCCGATGCGGCCGGCTTTCTTTACGTAGATCCTGCGAAGTTTCGCGATGCTTTCTGTGCGGACGTCTCCGCGGCAGACGCTCGCGTGGCGGCGGCCACGCAGAAGCCTACAAGTGGCACGATCTTTGGCGCCGAGGTCGCCCGTGCGGCGTGGAAGACAATCCCATCGTGGTACATCGTTTCATCACAAGATCAAGCCATCAATCCAGAGCTTGAGCGTTTCTATGCTAAGCGCATGGGCGCCAAGACCACGGAAATCAATTCGAGCCACGTGTCGTTGATCTCTCATCCGGGAGAGGTCGCCAAAGTCATCGAGGAGGCGTCTCGAGGGACCCAATAACGAATTGAACACCCGAGCAGAAGGTGCCTCAAGAAGCGCCGCAGAGAGGGATCGTCATGCGTCGTCGACTTGTTACGGGTTCGTTCCATACTCGTGAGTTTCCCGATTCGGGTTGGAGGCCTTTGTAATCACATCCGGGTGATATGCGGCAGAGGCTGTTTAAGACCATTGTCCCAGTGGAACCATACGAATGGGCCCGATCGAGCTCGCGATCCTAAGGTCTCGCGGGCCACCCTCATTGAACGCCGACTCGTCGTGTTGTTCGATGCCAAGCCATCGAGCCTCACCATCGTCTAATGGACTGGTCCCCACGCTTCTGAGCTTAATCGTAGCGAGGGAAGGCACCAGGAAGAGAAGTAGAGCGCACCATGGCACCCACCCGATAGAGTAGATGGTGCGCCCCACACACCCAGATGGCCACCTCGACGTTGAATCGTCTCCTGGCCCCTCGGGCGGCAGAAATCCCTGTGTTCTGAACCAGTAGAGCGTGATGTTGGTGCCGCGCCCGCAGCCGGACGGAGGACATCGCGAAGCTAATCGGGAAGCACCAATAATGGTGTCATATCGCAAGGGCCGAGTACCACGGTTCTGGGAGTGCGCCCTCCCGGAACCAGAGGTTTTCGGGTGTCTCGCCTACCTGGAGTCGAGCGCGGTCGCTTCCTAGCCTTTTTCACCTACGACGTGGCCGACGCGATCGACTTGAGCGCGGTCCCGGCGATGCTGGGCAAGAGTGTGACCCGCGCACCTCTTCGGTTGCGCAGGCAAAACGCGCCCGAGTTCGTCCAGTACAACGTCCCGCCGTTGGTCGCCATGCTCCCCCCTAGCGAAGAGCACGCGGCGTGGGATCTCCGCGCGAAGATCTTCGATTACGGTGTCATCTCGTTTTGTCTCAGCCTCCAGCTTGCCGGCCCGTGGGACGATTTCGCGTTGGCGACGTGCGCTTTTCGTCTGGATCCCTCGCTGGCCACCGAGGCGCGCGGTGCGGTTAACCGGATCCTCCACGAAGTGCATGGTGCGCTCGACGATCCTCATCCACCGCTCCTCGAGGTGTACTTTGTCGTCGAAGTCGAGCGGTTCACCGAGCGCGTGACAGCCCAAGAACTCTTAGAGACCCACCGACCCGAGCTTGCCGCGCTCGTGCTTGGTGAAAATCGGCCCCTCGCCACGAGCGAGCAGCATGACGTGCTACGCACCAACTTCGCGTACTACGAGGACGAGCTGGTCGTCGTCGGCTGGGAGACTGCGTTCGTCTACGATGCGAGCGGAGGTGCCGCACCGGTCGAAGATATTCTCGAATTTGCCAACACGCAACTGGTCGAGTTGCGCACCTATGATGGCCATTTGGACGCTGAGCTCGACGCGATCTACAAACGCCAACCGAGCCCGCCGTGGTGGTCTCCGGTCGGTGACGGAGTCCCAGGCCCGGCATCCAAACTACGCTACCTCATCGTCGACGTGCGTGAATTGTCGGACCGCTCGAGGAACACGCTCAAGTTCATAGGAGATGCGTACTTTGCCCGACTCTACCGGGGAGCCGCGGCGCGTTTCGGACTCGAGGCATGGCAGCGACAACTCGACGAGAAATTGAGGACGGTTGCTGAGCTGTATCGCTTCGCGGAAGATCGTGCGCACCATCTACGGGACAATTTCCTAGAGATCATCATTATTCTGTTGATCGTGATCGAAGTCGTGATCGGTTTCTTGACCCTTCACAGCTTCAGGTAGGGACTACGCTGGCATTTGGTCGGTCGCGCCCAGGGTACGTCAAAATCCCGATGACAAGCGGGACCGAACGATCTCCGACAGCAACGAGCGCGGACGTTGAGCAGCGAAGCTGGCGGGACGGTACGGCACTGCCCCCACGTGGCGCACGCCACGTTCATCCTCGCTCCTTGATGACGTCGCCCTTATCATAATGCGAAGAAGAGATTCCCATGAAATATCGTGGAGGGAAAGGCTCAGACATATTGGGAGGTGTGCACCGTTAGAATACTAATATGCTTCCCCAGCGGAGGGTCGCGGGTTCGAGTTCTCCCCGATGTGCCATCCAGTCCCTACCAAGGTTTATTGACCCAGTTGAGGGGCTCCTACGGTTGAGCGGGGAGCACGGCTCGATCCGCATAAGTTCCCGGCAGCGCCAACCCCGCTGGCGGAAGCCATGGCATGACTGGAGCGGGAAACGAGATTTGTGACGCGGCCATGATCGGTGTGTTCTAAGGCTCTAGGTGATGCCGCAGTTCATGCGCGTCAAGGTAAATTGCCTGCCCGCTCTCTTCTTTCTTGCGTTCCTCGTGCCCGATATTCCAACCGTGCATATATTCCCTGTGCTTCGGATACTTGGGTTGGATTCCCGATAGTGCATCACGGTATCCTCTCGCTTCCCATGTCTCGTTCTGTCGTGGCATTGTATCCCTCCGCTAGTGCAGAAAACGTAGGACGGAACGTTTCACTTGCGCGCGCGCCTTCTCGTTGCGGCGGCTTTGGCTGCTGCGGCCTTCCGGTTGCGCTGTGGATGAATGCCGAGTTGGTGCCAGTTTGTCTGGGAAAGGTCCACGTTGTAGTATCGGGCAGCCTTCTCGATATTCGCGAACGCGATAGCCCGATCGGCGTCGGGCACATCGATGACTTGATCGAATCGTGCAACGGCGTTGCGCACATGCTGTGCATCGGTGAGAGGTTCTTTCCGCTGTTTCGGAAAGGCAAAGACGGTGTCGGGAAGGTCGCTCTGCATTGTGAGGCGACCGTGTTTCTCGTGAGGTTCCCAGGTTGCCTTGATCGCTGCCATTTTCCACCTCCGTGAATCGGCACGACATTTTTGACGGGAATCTTCTCCGGACGCTTGACGGCGGGACCCGTGGCGTGACTCCAAACCCATTGGGCACCGTAGCAGTTTCGATCGAAATGCGCGCGTAGTAAGATTCGCCCTCCAGATCGATTCTTTGAGTTTTCTCCTCCTCCTCCGCGTGCTCGGCGCTGAACGTAGGGGCCCCCGCAACGTATCGTCGATCCCGCTCACCAATCTGTAGCCGTGGCGTTCCTCCCGAGCGACGTCCGTCTTTCAAGGCCCTATTCGGGGCAATACACAAAGTTGGTCAAGAGTCGCCCCCAAACTAAGCATCCGTGTGGGCAACCCCCGACTAGAGGAGGGATGTGATGATACCAGAAATTGGGCTCATGATCGGCGCCTACATCATCACGCGAATGGTCGCCTCGATGCCCTGGCCAGAGAAGAACGCCACGGCCGCGCAGCTTGTGGTCACAATCTTTGCCAGCGTAACGGTGCTTGTTTCAGGATTTGTGGTATATGATCTGTTCACGCGCGGATCAGCGGAGATGCCTAGCCTGTCGCAAGTGATGCAAACGCATGCCATGGGGATATCAACCGCAGCTGCTAACATGCCAAGGAAGGCGGCTTATAAGGAGGAGGCGAGCAATATTCTCGAGGAGACGAAGGCCCTGGAGTGGGCATACTACCAGCAGTACAATCGTTTTGACACGAGTGCGGCCGGCGTCGGCCTCGGCCTCGTGATGCCGACCGGCATGCACTGGCACCCCCCCTTGATCAACGGCACGGCAGGAAACATTACCATCACGATGACCGGGGCGGTACTGCCGCTCAGCGACACCGATAGCATGTGGGTCACGCTCTCGGCGGATGGCTCATCCACCCACGGAGCGACCTTCTAGCACGTAATCTCAAAAAGCCAAGGATTTCGTCGCGCGAGCAATGTTGAGGCACAGGCTGTAGGCCGCTGGGCGGCGGGAGTCGGGGGGGCGTCTACCGCACCGTTAGATGCCTTGAAAATCGCTCTAATTTGAGGGGCAGGCGGCGCCAGCCCTCTGGAAGGAGTTGAGGAACCCAAAACGAAAATCCCGCTGCACAGGGCGTGCCCGTTTCCGCGGCGCACCGTGCGCTCTGTGGCGACGTCCATTTGCGGAGGCAACCTCCCATGCTGCGGCGGCCTGAAGAAAAGGTGAAAGAACTCCGCGAGATCACCATCAAGACCGACACACGCGACATCCTGTCGCACGCGACGATCCAGGCGGAGGCCCTCGAAGACTATTTTCTCGTCGACATGGATGCCCACGTCACGGAGACTCAGTTTTGGCCCGAGATCATCAATCTGATCGACAACGACGTCATCCGGCAGATGGGCCAGGCGATGATGTCGCGTCCGGGCACCTCGACGGCGCTGCTCAACCAGATGCCGGGCATCATGTTTCAGAACGTCTACGGGCGGATCCCCCATCAGATGGCGTTGGCCGAGGCGGTGGACGGGACGGAATGCCACCACTTCACAGAGCTCGTCCGCCGCGCCATGGACTCGATGGGACTCGACTATCAGGTCGTCTTTCCCACCCCGATGCTCGTGCTCGGGATGCATCCGCAGGAAGACATCGAGGTCGCGATCGGCCGCGCCTACAATCGATGGCTCGTCGAGCGTATCCTGCCCCAGGACGAGCGGATCAAAGCGCTCCTGTACCTGCCCTTCAACACGCCGCGCGCCTGTCTCGACATCGTGCGCGATTTCGGGGACGCACCCGGCGTCATCGGCTTCACGGTCTGCGCGACCCGGAACAAACCCGTCCACCACGACGCGTACATGCCGCTGTACGCAATGATCGAGGAGAGGGGCAAGCCCCTGGCCTTCCACTCCGGCTACCATTGGGGCGACCCATCGTTCCTGCAGCTCAACCGCTTCATTTCGATGCACAGCATCTCGTTCGTCCACTACAGCATGATTCATCTCACCAACTGGGTGATCAACGGGCTGCCCGAGCGTTTCCCCCGACTCAAGGTGGTGTGGGTGGAGAGCGGCCTCGCCTGGGTCCCGTTCATCATGCAGCGCCTCGATCACGAATTCATGATGCGAGTATGCGAGGCCCCAATGCTCAAGCGCCCGCCGAGCGAGTATATCAGGGAAATGTACTTCACCTCACAGCCTCTCGAGAAGACCAACATGAAGTTGCTCGAAGCCACGTTCAGCGCGGTCAACGCCGAAACCCAATTGCTGTTCGCGTCGGATTGGCCGCACTGGGACTTCGATCCGCCGAGTGCGATCACGACGATCCCCTTCCTGAGCGAGCAGGCAAAACGCAATATCCTGGGCCTCAACGCGGCCCGGGTGTTTAATCTCGAGGTGAAGCGGACGCGGCCGCGGGCACGCGACGTGCTCGCCACGCGGCAGGACGGATCGTGACGGCGGCGGATTTCGCGCCAGCGGTCGAGGCGTTCACGACGGCGGCGGAACGCGTGCTGTCGACCGGTGATTGGTCGCGGATCGGCAGCCGTGAACTCGAGCGGGTAATGACCGCGGCGGTCAAGCTCTACGCCGCGAAGGCGGAGACGGAGGAAACGCCCGCGCCCCCCGTCTCGGCGGACAAGGTCACCCCGACGGAAGTGGTCGTGGTGGTGAGCGAGATGCTGCGGGCGGTCAACGTCAGCTTATTCGACCTTGCGATGTGGTACCGCCGGCCAGGATGAGCTCCCCTAAACAAGTCGTGATCGGCCGAGCGTCGGCGTTCCCTGATCCCGGCCGCCAGATCGTCGTGCTCGACGGCGCCGAAATCGGGGTGTTCTGCGTCAACGGCCTCTTTACCGCCTTCGAGAATGTGTGTCCGCACATGGGAGGACCCGTGTGCCAAGGGAAGATCATTCCGCGTGTCCAGGAGGTCATCGCGGAGGACAAGACGAGCCTCGGCTTGGCGTTCTCCAAGGATCAGACCAACGTCGCCTGTCCATGGCACGGATATGAGTTTGATGTCAGGACCGGCCAGCATCAGGGCAACTCGCACGTGCGGCTGCGGACGGTCAAGATCGATGTGGTCGACGGCGATCTCGTGCTGATGGTGCCGGAACGCACCCGCGAACGCATCGCGCGCGCCCGCCCCACGGGAACCGAGCGACGTCCCGCCGACTAACCGTCTCACCCTCCCGCTTTGCCGAATGGGGGCGACGCGGGGCGGCACGCGTTCGCGGGGAGCGCCATCCAAGAGGGTCATCCCGCAGGAACGGGGGTCCAGATCCAATCCCGGACGTCCGGAGGGTCCTCGAAGTGCTCCCCGGCGTATGCCGCCGCCGCGTCGATCAGGCGCCTGCATTCATCGATTAAAGGCTGCGCGCGGTCGCCCAACCGCGTCGTGCGGCGCAGCGCTTCGGCGGCAAGATGGTAGCGGCTCATGTCATTCACCGAGACCATTTGAAACGGGGTGGTCGTCGTGCCCTGCTCGATGAAGCCTCGCACGTGAAACCGATCCGTGTGTGGCCGCCCGTGCACAATCTCGTGAATCGCGCGCTGGTATCCGTGAAAGGCAAACACCACGGGTCGGTCCCGCGTGAAAAGCCGGATGAACTCTGCTTCCGACATCCCATGAGGGTGGAACTCGGGTGGGAAGAGTGCCATCAAGTCAACCACGTTCACAACGCGGACCTTAAGTTCGGACGCGCGGCGCCGCAACCACCAGGCCGCGGACACCACTTCCAGGGTGGGAGCGTCGCCCGCGGCGGCGAGGACCACATCGGGTTCTCCGCCGGCGTCATTACTGGCCCACGACCAGACGGAGGCTCCGCGCCGGGAGTGCTCGATGGCGGAAGGCATGTCGAGCCACTGAAGCTGGGGCTGCTTATCGATGACGATCAAGTTCACGTAGTTCCGGCTGCGGAAGCAATGATCGGCCACCGAGAGCAGGCAGTTGGCATCCGGCGGCAGGTAGATCCGCGCCACGGTGCCGCGCTTCGATAAGATGACATCGATCAACCCCGGTCCTTGGTGGCTGAACCCATTGTGGTCCTGCCGCCAGCAGGTGGACGTCAGCAGGATGTTCAGCGAGGCCACCGGCTTCCGCCAGGACAGTTTGACCGCTTCCTCCAGCCATTTTGTGTGCTGCACCGCCATGGAGGACGACACCATGGCGAACGCCTCGTAGCTGGCAAACAGTCCATGCCGGCCGGTGAGGAGATACCCCTCGAGCCATCCCTGGCAGAGATGCTCGCTGAGCACTTCCATCACCCTGCCGTCGGGGGAGAGGTGGTCGTCGGTGGGAACGATTCGGCTGAGGAAGCATCGGTTCTCGACCTGGAACACATCGTCCAAGCGGTTGGAATTGATCTCGTCGGGGCAGAAGAGCCTGAAGTTCCGCCGGGACGCGGTGCGGGTGTAGATATCCCGCATGAGGGCGCCGAGCCGCCGCGTGGACTCGTGGCGCTCGGTGGCTGGTTTCTCGATCCGAATCGCGTACTCCCGGAAGTCCGGGAGGTCGAGGTCGACGAGCAGCCGCCCGCCATTCGCGTACGGCGTCGCGCCCATCCGCAGGTCTCCCTGGGGGGCCAGCCGAGCGATGGCGGGGAGGAGCCGGCCGTTGTCGTCGAACAGCTCCTCCGCCCGGTAACTGCGCATCCAGGTTTCGAGCAACTTCAAGTGTTCGGGACTCTCCCGTACCCTTTCGATGGGCACCTGGTGGGCGCGGAACGTGCCTTCAACCGGCAGGCCATCCACCACTTTGGGGCCGGTCCATCCTTTGGGCGTGCGCAGCACGATCGCCGGCCAGCGGGGCCGCCCGGTGAGGCGCCCGCGTTGCGCCCCCGCCTGAATGGCGCGGATCTCCGCGTGGCAGGTGTCGAGCGCCCCGGCGAACTCCCGGTGCATCCGGGGCGGGTCATCGCCCTCGACAAAGTGCACGTGGTAGCCGTGACCGGCTAGGAGGCTGCCGATGTCATCGTCGTCGTCCCGCCCCAGCACCGTGGGGCTTGAGATTTTGTACCCGTTGAGGTGCAGGATCGGCAACACCGCCCCGTCGCGCACCGGGTTCAGGTACGTGATCCCCTTCCACGAGCCCTCGAGGGGCCCCGTCTCGGCCTCGCCGTCCCCGATGACGGCGGCGACGAGCAGATTCGGGTGATCGAACGCGGCACCGAAGGCATGCACGAGCGCGTAGCCGAGTTCGCCGCCCTCGTGGATCGAACCGGGGGTGGGCACGCTCACGTGGCTGGGGACGCCGCCCGGCGTCGAGAACTGGCGGAAGAGCAAGCGCAGCCCCTCGTAGTCTTGGGAGATGCGCGGATAAACCTCGGAGTACGTGCCCTCCAAGTAGACGTTTGCGAGCAGCGCGGGACCGCCGTGTCCGGGACCGGTAATGAACAACACGCTGGTGCCGGTGTCCTGGATGAGGCGGTTGAGATGCACGTAGATGAAGCTCAGTCCGGGAGAGGTACCCCAGTGGCCCAGGAGCCGCGGTTTGATGTGCTCTGGGCGGAGCGGCTCGCGGAGCAGGGGATTGTCCTGGAGATAGATCTGGCCGACCGTGAGGTAGTTTGCAGCGCGCCAGTAGGCGTCCATCAAGCTCATCCGTTCCGGATCGATTGTGCCCACTATTGCATCCCCCCTAAGGTGTCGCGAACGTCGAGGGCTGCGTCGGACGGACTATCGCGTCTCGCGACACTCGCTCAGGATCACGTAATGGTCGCAAAGACGTTTACGGGGCGGCGCAGACTACGTTGCAAGAAACGGAATGGCCGGGCTCTTCGCCATGGATCATGACCGTGGCAGGCTCGCCGATCGAAACGCGCTGGGATGCTGATCGGTGTGGGCACTGTGATTGCCGGGCGAATCTCCCCTTAACCGATGATACCAAGGGACGTGCTGGTCGTCATCGACCAAAAGGCGTTTCCACACGCCTCCACTGGCGGACGAGGAGTGGGAGACGAGGTGGCCGAAATCCGAGTTGAAGACCCACGAGGGACACGAGAGATTTGAGGGATGCCGATGCGACCGATTTGGTCAGGCACACTGACATTTGGATTAGTGGCGATCCCGGTGCGCCTCTACGCCGCGACGGAGAGCGGCCGGAAGCCACATTTCCGGTGGTTGGACAGCAAGACGGACACGCCCATCAAAGAAATCCGGGTGAACGCCGAGACGGGAAAAGAAGTCCCGTGGACGCAGATCGCCAACGGGGTTGAGTACGCGAAGGGCAAGTACATCGCGCTCTCCAATGACGATCTGAAATCGTTACCGCTCCCCGCGGTCCACACGATCGAGCTTCTCGGGTTCCCCGAGGCGGCGGACATCGATCCGATTTTCTTCGATAAGCCGTACTATCTCGCGCCAGAGAAGGGCGGGGACAAACCATACGAACTGCTCCGCCTGGCCCTGCGGGAGAGTGGACGGGTGGGGATCGGGAAGGTCGCGCTGCGCAATCGGGAGCATCTCGTCGCGATCGTCCCACGGGAGCACGTACTTCTCGCGCACACGCTGTACTTCGCGGATGAGGTCCGCGGCGAGGACAGCGTCCCCGGGCTTCCCCGGAAACCACGGCTCGCCGCGACCGAGGAAAAGATGGCCAAGCAGCTGATCGCGAGCATGGCATTGGCGTTTCATCCCGAGCAGTTCAAGAGCGACTATCAGACGGCGTTGAACGAGCTGATCGCCGCGAAATTACACGGGAAGAAGCTCCCGGCAGCTAGCGGGGCCGGCAAGGTCATCGATTTCCAGCAGGCTCTGCGCGAGAGTTTAGAGCGCGCCCGCGGCACCAAGGTTCGACCCCGACGGGCCGCAGGGTAGTGGGGGCGCCGCCCCGAATCGACCCGGGGGATCGCCCACCCGTTCGACGCAAATCCGTGGAAGACCGGCATGCGGCATTCGGTGTCAGAAGCGTGAGAGGAGGGGGATGGTAGCGATGCGATTGCGGCGGTTTGACCGGGCTCTTGTGTTGATGGCGTGTTTTATCGTTCTCGGTGCAATGGTCCTACCAAGTGTCTCCGACGCGGCCACGGCGCAGGAGATCAATGCCGCCGCGGGCAAGGTCCTTGCGAAGTTCAAAGAGACGCACCAGGGCGCCACCGAAATGCTCCGCGACGCCAAGGGGGTCCTGGTGTTTCCTCAGATCATCCAGGCGGGCTTTCTCTTCGGCGGCTCGTACGGCGAGGGGGTGCTGCGCATCAGAGGCACGCCTGCGGGGTATTATAGCATCGGGTCGGGCAACTTCGGGCTTATTGCCGGCGCGCAGTCGAAGGCCGTGGTGATCGTGTTCCTGCAGCAGGCGCCGCTCGACGAATTCCGGAGGGACGCCAGGACGGATAAATCCTGGCAGGTCGGCCTTAACGGAGATATCACGGCCGTCAACTTGGGCGCCTCCGGCGCCATCAACTCCGCGCAGCTCAACAGGCCGATCCTGTCGTTCACGCTGGACCAGACGGGCTTGATTGCCAACCTGTCGCTCCAGGGATCGAAGATCACGAAGATCAATAGGTAGGGCAGAGTAGAACACCTCCCCCGGAGGACGCCCTCCGGGGGAGGATGCGTGCATCGGTCTCGCGCTGCCCCGTTACTTGCTGGCCGGCATCTGTCCCAGGGTGACCGGCACGTACTGGGTGTGGTCGGACCGCATGACGAGCAGGGAAAGCGTCGTTCCAATCTTGCTCTTGTGCACGAGGGTGACGAGCGACTGCGGGCTGTCCACGCGCTGTCCGGCCGCCTCGAGCACCACGTCCCCCCGCTGCAGACCCGCCGAGGCCGCCGGACTGTCCGGGGCCACCTGGGAGATCAGCGCGCCCTTCGTGTCCGCGGGAAGGTGCAGCCCCTGAACGAGGTCCGGGGTGATCGCCTGCAGGTACACGCCGAGGTACGGCCGCTCAACCTTGCCCGTGGCGATCAGCTGCTGCATGATCCCCTTCGCGGTGTCGATCGGGATCGCAAACCCGATCCCCTTCGCGTCCTCAAAAATGGCCGTGTTGATCCCGATTACGTGGCCCGCTGCGTCGACAAGCGGGCCGCCGCTGTTTCCCGGATTGATCGAGGCGTCGGTTTGCAGGAACTGCTCATCCGGACTCTCTGGGAGCGAACGCTCGGTCGCGCTGATCACGCCGGCCGTCACGGTGAAGTTTAGGCCGTAGGGATTTCCGATCGCGATCGCCCAGTCACCGGGCTGAAGGGGGGCCGACTCGCCGAGCTGGGCGACCGGGAGATTCGTCGCCGAAATCTTCACGACGGCGAGATCGGTCGCCGGGTCGGCACCCACGACGGTTCCCTTGAACGTCCGGCCGTCCAGCAGGGTCACCGTGAGCCGGTCCGCGCCGCGAACGACGTGGGCGTTGGTGAGAATATAGCCGTCGCCGCTGACGATCACCCCCGAGCCGATCCCCTTCTGGCGGCTGGGGCCGGACGGCATGCCGGGAATGTCGCCAAAGAAGGGGCCGAACCCGTTGGGACCTCCGGATGGATTGGGAATGTCGCGTTCCATGCTGATATTCACGACCGCCGGGCGGACTTTCGCGACGGCCGCAACGAAGGGGCTGGCCAGCAGCGTCCGCTCCTGCGACACCGCGGTCGAGGGTTGGACGACGGCTGCCACGGCGGGGGCGATCCGGTGGGTAGCGAGCACGGCGCCGGCAACCCCCCCGAGTCCGGCCACCAGCGCGACGATGACGGCAAACCAGAGATAGCGGAGCCTTACCATTCGCTCTTCTCTCCTCCGATCCAGATTTTGTCTCCCCGTCGAAGCGGAGACGGCATGGGTTTCTTCTGCCAGTCTCACTATACGGACGCCGCAGGGTCCGAGTTCTTGTCGTTGCCTGGCCAAAGCCCCGTCGACGGGAACGGCGGGTACACCGATGAAATCATGACGCCGGGATGACGACATCGTATCGCTGAGCGCATCCGGCTGCGCGTCGCCTGCCGTCCGTCGCGCACGATCCGGCACGGGGGTCGGATTCGCGGGCAGCGCCGCGAGGCACGCGCCTGCGGCGCAGGATTTGCCTGCGGTGACTCGAACGGAGGGGTATCGGCCGGAATTCGAACGGGAAGGCGCGCTTGCGCGGGGAGGAAGAGGTGACGCGCAGGACCGAGCGGATTTTCGGGCAGCCCTCGTATGTGGTAGAGACCGGTGCGGTGCGCGCGGCCGTGACCGCCCGAGGCGGCCACCTCGCGCCCGTCGAGTTTCGGGGGCGAGGGCCGATGGTGAGCCCGTACGCAATCGCCCCCTGGTGGAACGAGCGTCAACCCTCCACGCTCCCGACCATCCTGCGCGCCCTCCGAGGCGACTTCTTCTGCCTTCCCTTCGGAGGCAATGCCACCCCGTATCAAGGCGAGCAGCACCCGCTCCATGGGGAGACCGCCAACGCCACCTGGCGCTTCAAGGGCGTGCTCGAGGGAGCCCGTGGGCGGGGGCTGACTCTCACGCTGCGCACCCACGCGCGGCGCGGGCGGGTCGTGAAGCACGTCGTCCTTGTGGAAGGGCAGGAGTCCGTCTACTGCCAGCATCGCGTCGAGGGAATGCGTGGAGCGATGTGCTTTGGCCACCACGCGACGCTGTACTTCGCGGAGTCCGCGCCTGCACGAATCGCGCTGGCGCCGTTCGTCTACGGGCAGGTGTTCCCCGGCCCCTTTGAGCGTCCTGAGGCGGGAGGATACTCCATCCTCAAGCCGGGGGCCGAGTTCCGGACACTCCACGAAGTCCCGCTCGCGACCGGAGGGACGGACGATCTGAGCCCCTACCCGGCGCGCAGGGGCTATGAGGACCTCGTCACGGTGGCCTCGGACCCTTCCCAGCCCGTGGGCTGGACGGTGGCTGCCGTGCCCGCGCAGGGGTATCTCTGGTTCGCTTTGAAAGACCCGCGGGTCCTTCGGCAGACGGTGATGTGGCTGAGCAACGGAGGCCGTCACTACCCCCCCTGGAACGGGCGGCACACGAACGTGATCGGCCTAGAGGAGGTGACCGCGTATTTCCACCTCGGATTGGCCGAATCGGCGGGCCCCAACCCCTGGCGCGCGAGAGGCCTCGACACCTCCGTCGACCTCAACCCGAGGCAGCCGCTCCACGTGAACTACATCATGGGAATCGCGCGCATCCCGGAGACCTTCCGCCAGGTCGTGAGGGTCGAGGCCGCCGATGACCACGTGACGTTCACGGATGAGGCGGACCAGAAGGTTCACGTCCCCACACACGTGGACTTCGTGCGTGACGGGAACATCGAGAAACTCGTGCAAGCTTGAACGGGGGGAATGGGAGGCGAGACCGGCGCCTCTCCATCCGGAACCAGAAGGTCGTGTTCTTCGATGACGGCTGTGGGGGATGTGCGGCCCCCGCGGGAACCCGTCCTCCTCTCCTGGAGCGGCGGAAAGGACGGCTGCATGGCCCTCTTCGAGGGACTGCCGCGGTCCCGGTACCAGGTCAGGGCGCTCCTCACCACCGTGACGGAACACTATGATCGGGTGAGCATGCACGGCGTCAGGAGGGTGCTGCTCGAGCGGCAGGCCGCCCGCCTCGGCTTCCCATTGTGCGTGGCGCAAATTCCCCCGCAGGCGACCAACGAGGCCTACCAAGCCAGCATGGAAGCGGCGCTGGCCCCGTATCGCGCGGCCGGCGTCACCACGCTCGTCTTCGGGGACCTCTTTCTGGCCGACATTCGTCGCTATCGGGAGGCGTGGCTCGCGGGGATCGGCATGCGGGCGATTTTCCCGTTGTGGCACCAGGAGACCCGCGCCCTCGCGCACAGATTCATCGACCGGGGCTTCAAGGGCGTCGTCACGTGCGTGGACGGGCGAGTGCTCGAGGCATCATTTTCCGGGCGGGCATTCGACCGCCGGTTTCTCGAGGACCTGCCTGCCCAGGTGGATCCATGCGGAGAGAACGGGGAGTTCCATACCTTCGTCTACGACGGCCCGCTCTTCCGGGAGCCCGTCCGCTTCGTCCACGGGGCGGTGGTTCAACGCGACCTCTGGCACTTCTGCGAGCTCGTGCCGGCCGAACATCACGCCGGCCCATTGCGCCGATGACCGTGGTCCGTTGCGATTGGGCGGTCGGCGAGTTGTTGGTTCCGTATCACGACCGCGAGTGGGGCGTGCCACTCCATGACGACCGGAAGCTCTTCGAGCTCCTCGTCCTGGAGACCGCGCAGGCGGGACTCAGCTGGATCACCGTCCTGAAAAAGCGTGAGAACTACCGCGCGGCGTTCGACCACTTCGATCCCGAGAAGATCGCGCGGTATGACCGCAGGAAGCTTGAGGCGCGCTTGCGCAACCCGGGGATCATCCGCAACCGGCTCAAAGTGGAGTCCGTGATCCACAACGCCAGGACGTTTCTCGCGGTGCAGACCGAGTTCGGCAGCTTCGACGCCTACGTCTGGCGGTTCACCGGCGGGCATCCAAAGAAGAACCGCTGGCGGTCACTCAAGGAGGTTCCCGACCGAACCGATCAGTCGGACGCGCTGAGCAAAGACCTCAAGCGCAGAGGGTTCCGGTTCGCCGGGTCGGTCACGTGCTACGCCTTCATGCAGGCGTCCGGCATGGTCAACGATCACGTGATCCGTTGCTTCCGGTACGCACAGATCGGCTAGCACAAAGTCGCGCTCGAGACCCGGACCCTCGTCCCGGGCTCGCGTCACCGCCTCAGTTCGGCGAAGTCCTCTTCCCAGAACTCGCGGTCGCCGTGGCGGTCGCGGGGTTGCCGGTCGAGCTCTCGATCCCGCAGTTCGACCCGCCTGATTTTCCCGGAGACGGTCTTCGGCAGCTCGGAGAACTCGAGGCGCCGGACGCGCTTGTACGGAGCGAGGCGTTCGCGGGCAAACCGAAAGATGGCCAGCGCGGTCTCCCGCGTCGGCTCATGCCCCGGCTTGAGCACGACGTACGCCTTCGGCACGCTCAGCCGGATCGGATCGGGACAGGGCACCACCGCGGCCTCGGCCACCGCCTCATGCTCGATCAGCGCGCTCTCGAGCTCAAACGGGCTGATCCGATAATCGGCGCTCTTGAACACGTCGTCGGCCCTCCCGACGTACCAGTAGTATCCCTCGTCGTCCCGGGACGCCACATCCCCCGTCTGGTAGAAGGATCCGCCGAGCGCCGCGGCGGTCTGCTCCGGTTGGCCGAAATACCCCGCCATGAGCCCGAGCGGTCGCGGAGCGAGCGCCACCGCGACCTGTCCCTCATCGGCCGCGCGCCCGTTCGGGTCCGTGAGCACGATACGGTATCCCGGCATCGGGCGGCCCATCGACCCGGGCTTGACCGGCTGTCCGGGGGAGTTGCCGATCAAGGCGGTCGTTTCCGTCTGCCCGTATCCGTCCCGGATGGTGAGGTTCCACGCGGCGCGCACTCGTTCGATGACCTCGGGGTTCAGCGGCTCGCCGGCCCCGACCACCGTTCGCAGCTTCACGTCATAGGATGGAAGATTTTCAAGGATCAGCATCCGCCACACGGTGGGAGGAGCGCAGAGGGAGGTGATCTCGCAGCGGACCAGCGCCTCGAGGATTCGCTTGGCGTCGAACCGGGGCTGGTTGTACACGAAGACCGTGGCCCCGGCGTTCCAGGGGGCGAAGAAACTGCTCCAGGCGTGCTTGGCCCATCCCGGGGAACTGATGTTGTAGTGGACGTCCCCCTCTTGGACGCCGATCCAGTACATCGTGGAAAGGTGCCCGACCGGATAGCTCTGGTGCGTGTGCACGACCATCTTCGGTTTGGCGGTGGTGCCCGAAGTAAAATAGAGCAGGAATGGGTCCTCCGGACGCGTCTGCCCCTCCGGGGTAAAATCGCCGGGGGCCGAATAGGCCTCGGCGTACGGGGTCCACCCGGCCGCGCACTCGCCGACGACCACCCGCGTGTCGAGTCCCTCCGCGCCGTCTAGCTTCTCTGTGGCGGCGGTCTCGACGATGGCGTGCCGCAACCCCCCACGCTCGATCCGGTCTTGGAGGTCGGACCGGCCGAGCAGCGTGGTGGCGGGGCTGACGACCGCGCCAAGCTTCATCGCCGCGAGCGTGACCTCCCACAGCGGAACCACGTTCCCGAGCATCACGAGCAGGCGGTCGCCGCGGCGCACCCCCTGGCGGCGGAGAAAGTTCGCCGCCCGGCTTGAGCGCTCGCTCAACTCGGCGAACGTCAACCGCTCCTCGCCGCCACCCTCGTGCACGACCCGCAGGGCCGGGCGATGGTTCCCCCGACCGTACGCGTCGAGATAGTCGAGGGCCCAGTTAAATCGCGAGAGGGCGGGCCACGTGAAGCCGGCGTACGCGGCGTCGTAATCCTCTCTCCGCGCCACCAAAAAGTCGCGGGCGTCCAGGAACGCCTTTGCCTGGGTCATCGTCCTCACCTAGTGATCATGTGCTCTCCGTGACCATCCAGAACCTGAGATGCCACGACGACGGGAGGGGATCTCTGGGGTGACGGCGCGGCTGTAGTCTCACGGCGCCCTGGAGTCGCGGGGAGTTGCCGAGCCGGCTCCTGCCACCCGCGGCAACTCGACCGCGGATTCACGTGCCAGGGCGCCCGCCGGCCTTACTTCGCCAGGGGGATGTGATCCGCCATCTCATAGAGGATGGCGGCGTACACCTTGTTCTCCAACTGATAGTAGCGCGCCACCTTCTTCTCGGGAAGCACGGCTCTGAACTTGGGGAGATAGGACTGGAGCAGCTTCACACGGTCGGCCTGGATCGTGAGGAAGTCCTCCGTCAACTTCTTCGCCGTCGCGTCGGAGAGGTTCTGGTAATTGTCGGGATACGCCTTGATCAGGTTCACGGTGCGGTCGGCGATCCCGCCCAGCGCCTTCTGGAAATCGTCGTACACCGGCCAGGACGCCTTGGACTCCGCGTCGGTGAGCTGCATATTTTGTGCGACGAACGCCTTTTTGTTTGCCTGGATGGCTTGCCGGGTGGCCTGCATGGTGCTTTCCGAACTGCTTTGTGACCGCGCAGGGACGACCAAGGCCGCCACTCCTGCGACCATCGCAAGGACAAGCAAAACTCCGCGGTGGTTCATGGTCAATCCAAACCTCCTCATGGGGGATTTGCTTCATCAATCGGAGATCTTGGCGGGCAGATCGTACCTGAACCCGGTTCTCCCCGCGCGGATCCCGTCGGAGACCGGGGACAAATCGTGGGGTTCGGTGCAGTGGAACGTTTTCCTTCCTCGCCGGGCCGCGATCCGGTCTCCAGGCGTGCCCCGACTCCCGGATCTTGCGCCAACGGCGGACCGCGGATGCACGGGCTTCCCCCGCGGGACTCCCCCAAGCCGATCGCGGCGGAGCACGGGCCGAAGGCTTGGAATCACGGCCGCATCACCACGCCTCTGAGGCCGCCGGCGCCCTGCCTCGGCGGCCTCGCCTGGCATTGGTCCGGAACCGCACGAGCGGGCCCCAGGGATGGATTTGAAGACCCGATGGTGCGGTCGGAGACGACCGCCCACCTCCACGAGTTGCGGGAAACACACGCGGCGTGCGTGAGCATCCTCTTCTCAAGTTCTTGCAACCCTGCGCGAAAGTTCTGGCTCGGCAGTGCTCCTGATGATGCTCGGGGGGGATTGGGGTATTAATATAACACGTTACACGACGACTTCTCCGATGGGGGATGGACATGCGACTCGTGCTGGTGGTCCTATTGATTGGCGCGCTCGCGTTGCCTGGTCATGCCGCCGCACCCGCAGGCTTGCCGGTGAAGCTCGCCTCCTCCACCCCGCCCGTGCCGTGGTACAGCTCCGGCATCGTGGCGGGTAGGTTTGGCGGGGTCCCGGTCACGGGGAGCTATCGCGGGACCGCGAAGATCGGCTTCATCGTCCTCTCGGCTGAGAAGGTCGCGTTTGCCTACGGCGGCTACACGTGCGCACGCACGGGCTGCACCTTCACCGGCATCATCGCTGGGCTCCGTGTCGTCAGGATCCCGCTGCCGAGCAACTTCAGAGGAACGGGGGTCGTCGCGCTGAGCATGCTGCCGCTCCACCGCGACCGCCGTGCGTGGGTCGACGCGGTGAGGGAGTGGGCCAAAGCCCACCTCGGCCCCGACCAAAGTGACAGGGTCGTGGCGGAGGCGGCCAGGGTCACCGGCACTTGAGCGGCGGAAAGAAACGGCTCCGCGAAGCGTCCGGTTGATTCGGCCGCTCTCAGAGCACCGAGACGGCGCGGGGGTCGAGCGATCGCTTAGCGCGTGTCGCGCCCTGCGAGGACTCGGCCCGCGCGCCGGCGCTCCCAGAATCCCACCAGAAATGCGAGCGCGCGCCCGTCAATGGCGGCCAGCCCGATGCCGATCAGCGCCATGCCGATGACGTCACGGGCGTCGAGCCGCTCGCCGAGAACCGTCGTGCCCAGAAGCAGGCTGCTCACCGGCATCAGAATGGTGACCAGCAGGAGGTTGGTCGCGCCCGCCGAGGCCAGGAGGCGGAAGTAGATCACGTAGGCGAGCGCGGTGCTGAGCACGGCAAACGCGACGAGGGTGGCCCAGGTCCCAGGGGTCGGAACGGGAAGAGCCCACGGCCGATCGACGATGAGGACGATCGGCAGTGTCATCAGGGCGGTCCCGGTGACCTGGCCCGCCGCCGTGACGAGCGGGGGCGTCCCCTTGAAACGGCGGCCGAAGATCCCGGCGCACGCGTACGAGACGGCGGCGACGAGCACCCCGAACTGCGCCAGCACGTGCAGCCCGAGGCCGCTGAACGCCTCGGGGCCGATCATCACTGCCACCCCCGCCACGCCCAGCAGGATGCCCCCGGCGCGATTCGCCGTGATGCGCTCGTCCGCGGTCAAGACATGCGCGAGCGCCACGGTGAAGAGCGGGGTCGTGGCATTCAGAATCGACGCCAGGCCGCCGGTGATCTGGGTCTCTGCCCAAACGATCAGGGTGAACGGGATCAAATTGTTGAGCGCCCCCATCGCCAAGAACGCGCCCCAGCGGCGGGGAGACGGCGGCATGGCGTACCCGCTCAGCCGCACGAGCGCGTTGAGGGCCAGCGCCGCAATCCCGACCCGGCCGAAGACGATCGTGAGCGGGGGGAGCGGGGCACTCAAGAGCACCTTGTAGAAAAAAAACGGGCCGCCCCACAGCACGGAGAGCGCGAGTAACAGCAGCCACTCGGCCGGGCTCATGACCTTGTTCGCGTTGGCAGACACAGGACCCTCGCCGCGCCACAACGTAGCTCCAACGGGCGATGCTCCACGCGTACGATAGGCGCGGGGGCCTCACGACGTCTATCCGATTCCTGCCTTCAAATTCGCGCCAGGACGCGGGCCAAAACCGCTGGGCGGGGCCGCGCCGGAGCCCCGCGGGATAGGTTTCGCGGATCTTGCGCCGAACCTCATGCCATCCTCCAGCAAGCCTGTTCAGCGAACTCCCTGTCGATTGACGTTCATCCGAACGTGCGATACCCTACCGTCCAAAGACGACCAAGATCCCCCATAAGAAGGGGCTGTTTCCTCCCGCGAGCGAGTATATAGTTGAGCCACTGTACGACAGCCATGCGGGGCCTGAGTCGCGGGCGCCGCCGGGCCGCACGATATCACGCGCTCCCACCGGGGCGGGAGAGGAACCGGACTCATGAGTTCTCATACCGCTGTGAACGAGTCGCCGTGGATCGCGCCGTTCGGGCAGATGCACCGCACCAGCTCGCGCACGGGAGAAGAATGGATCAGCCTCGTGCGCGTGCTGCTCCTGCTCTCTCTGATCCCTGCCATCTGGTTCGAGATCATCACCGTTCCCGAGACCGTGCTGGACGCCATCACGGTGCTGATCGCGTCCTACGTGGTCCTGCTGGCGCTCCGTCCCCGCTGGCTGGCCCCGCTGTGGAAGCCCGACCTAGTCATCGTACTGGATCTCCTGGTCATCACGCTCGTCGTCGTGATCACGGGAACCGTCAACAGCCCGTTCCTCTATCTCTATTATCTGGCGATCCTTCAGGCGGCCGCCCGGTTCAACCTGCGGCAGGCCCTCGCCGCGTCTCTGGCGATGACCGCGATGATCATCCTGCTGTGGATGCGGACGGGGAACGCCGGCGCGCTGGACACGATGGGGTTCCGGCTCGGCGCGTTCATCGCCAGCGGATTTTTCCTCGCGCTGCTGCTGGGCATGCTGTTCCAGGAGTCCCGGGCCGCGCGGGAGCGGCTGGAGGAACTCCAGTTCGACAGCGTCCTGGCCAACCGGCTCTCCGGAGAGCTGGAAGTCGAGCGCGTGCTAGACACCCTGCTCGAGGTATTCTTGGACACGATGCGGCTGTCAAGCGGCGTGGCCTACGTCATCGGGGACGACGGCGAGCCGCGACAGGCGGCCACCCGCGGCGAGCCGGTCGCCGAACCCACGCCAGATGACGCCGCCGTGTTGCTCCCGCCGGTGCCGGAGGAAGCGCGGGGCGGTGAGGTGATCGTCCACTCCGTCGCTCCGCGCAACGGTTCTGCGGGGAGCATCATGACATGGACCCCGCTCGTGCGCGCCGGGCAGCTGCGTGCGTGGCTGTGCGGCTTCGGCCAGTCCCCGGTCCACGAATCCGACCACATCCGTCGGCGCCTATTCGGGATGGCCGCGCAGGGCGTGGCGACCCTGGAGGCGGCGCGGCTGCACGAGCAGGTGAAAGAGCTGGCCGCCACCGATTGGCTCACGGGCCTGCCGAACCGCCGGTGCCTCCTCGATCGCCTCGCCTCCGAACTCGCCTACAGCAACCGCACGGGGCGCCCGCTCAGCGCCGCCCTGATCGACCTCAACGGCTTCAAGGGCATCAACGACACCCACGGCCACAGCGTGGGAGACGCCGCGCTCATCCGGATGGCGAAGGCCTTGAAGCGAAGTCTGCGCCGGTCCGATCTCGCCGCCCGCTTCGGGGGCGATGAGTTCATCCTGCTGCTTCCTGAAACGACGATCATGGAAGCCGAGGCGATCCTCGACCGGTTGGGGGTCATCGAGACGTCGATCGCGGCCGGCAGAGACCGCGACCTGCGGATCAGTTTCTGCTGGGGGATCGCGGCCTGGCCTCAGGATGGCTCGGAACCGGAGCAGCTTCTGCAGATGGCGGACCGTAGGCTCTACGCGATGAAGCAGCGGGTGCAGGCGGGACCGGTGACTCCCGGGGTCGCTGTGCACGCGCGTTCCTAGCGCTGAGACGGCGCGGGCCATGGAAGAGCCGAATCGCGTCAGGCCAGAATCCACAGTGCCAGTGCGTAGAGGACCAGGGCGATCCCGCCCACAGGCGACAACGCCATGGCGCCGATCCGTCCGAGCAGGGAGACGGCCTGGCCGAACGTTGGATTGTGGGCGGCGGCATCCGCCGACTGGACGGCTCGTTGTATCGTCGGCCCCGCGACCGGGTCGGCCTCCAGTTTGACGAGGATGCCGGCCAGGACCGCGTCGCTGTGGCCGTACACGGTCGACAGTAGCCCGAGTTTGGTCAAGACCAGCGTGACGAACACGAGACAGATCAGGTATCCGAAGACGTGACGCATCCCATCTCCCACCCCGGCGATCGTCGCCGGGGACCGTGAGCCGGGGGAGCCCCGGCTCAGATCGTTCGCCCTAGTCGTTATTTCGGTGGCGGTGCGCCTTCCCCCCTATTGGCCCGGGCGGGTCGCTCTGAACTGGCAGTCGCTTCGCTCAACGCGGAGCCTGTAGGCAGAAGGATGCGTTCGTGGCGGCGCCCGCACGGGTCGCGGCCGGTCGATACCCACGGCGCGCCGGACGGCCCGCCGACCGGGCCCGGACGCGGGCAACCCTGCGACTAACGATGCGTGCCCCGCCACCGCCGGCGGGGCGGCCGGGAGCGGGACTCCGCGGCTCCACCGAAGAACTCTCTGCGGCGCGGACGCCAGTCTGGTGGCGGCCTCCGGGGAGATGTGGAATGCCCCTCCTACTCAAGGAATCGCACCTGCGCGAACTCCTGACGATGCGCGATCTCGTTCCACTGATGGAGCGCGCGCTGGCGGATCTCTCCGCGGGCTCGGTCGTTCAGCCGGTACGCACCGCGATTCCCGTGGAGGCGCACGGGGGGGTCCTCTTCCTGATGCCGGCCTACCTGCGCGAGCAGGGTGGCTTGGGATTGAAGGCGGTGACCCTGTTCCCGGGAAACGCCGTGCGCGGGCTACCGACCCACCTGGCAACCGTCCTGCTCATCGACGCTGAAACCGGCGCCCTGCGCGCGGTGCTGGACGGCAGGCTGCTGACCGAGATGCGCACGGGGGCGGTCTCCGCCGCGGCGACCAAGCACCTGGCCCGTCGAGACGCAAAGGTCCTGGCGCTCCTGGGGGCGGGGGTGCAGGCGCGCGGTCACCTGGAAGCGCTGCGGGAGGTGCGCCCGTTTGCGGAGCTACGCGTGTGGACCCGGACGAAGGAGAAGGCGGAGCGATTCGCGGATGAGGCGGCCCGGCGTTTCGCCGTTCGGGCCGCCGCGGCGGAATCCGCCGAAGACGCCGTGCGGGGTGCCGACGTGGTGTGTACCCTGACCGCCAGCCAAACCCCGGTGCTGCGCGGGCGGTGGCTCGGACCGGGCACGCACATCAACGCGGTGGGAGCGCCCCGCCCCGACTGGCGGGAGATGGATACGGAGGCCGTCGCTCGTGCGCAGGTCTTCGTCGACTCCCGGGCGGCGGCGGTCGTCGAAGCGGGTGATCTCGTGGCCCCGCTCAAGGAGAAGACCATCACCGAGGCGCATATCGTGGCTGAGATCGGCGAGGTGTTCGCGGGCCGCCATCCCGGCCGGACCGACACCTCCCACATCACGCTGTTCAAGTCCGTCGGCCTGGCGGTGGAGGACGTCGCGACCGCGCAATTCGCGTACGAGCAGGCCCGGGCGCGCCAGGTCGGCGACGAATTCTCGTTGGACTAGCGGAGCGGGTGTGTTACAATGAGAAGCCAACCGGAGACCACGGTGCGAGACTGTACGCAGTGCGGAAATGAGCTAGAGCCGTTCTTCGACTCTACCTGCGAGCCGCCCGTGGCCTGGCTGTGCCAGGCCTGCGGGAACGTCCGCCTCGAGGTGGAGCTCCGAACGCTTTCCGCGGCCGCACGCCGGGAGCTGGAGACGCTTCAGGCGTTCATGACGCCGGGCCCGAGCACCCCGGAGCCGGCCCGGGCCACGACGGCCCCCGAGGTCGGGCGCGCCCGCGCGCGGGCGCGGATGATCCTCGATGAGATCCGGGAGATCCCCGTGGACGTCGAGCGGATCGCCCAGCAGCACGGGTTTCCCGTGCGCGAGCGCCCCCTGCCGCGCGGGGAGCGCGGCACCATCGCCCGAGACGGCGCCCATACCGTCATCGTGCTCAACCGCGAGCGCCCAATCCGGGCCGAAGGGGAACGGCGATGGGTCATCGCTGAAGAGCTCGGTCACGCCCTCCTCGAGCACAGCACGCTCGTGGCCAGCGCCGCGGTCGGGGCCGTGCCGGCGATTCCCGAGCCGCGCCGGCGAGCGGAGGAGCGCGAGGCCAAGGTGTTCGCGGCCGAACTGCTCATGCCCGAGGAAAAAATTCGAGGCCGCTTCACGGAGCTGGCCCCACGGATCGCGCAGGCCCTGGGGCTCCGCCAGCGTCAGTCCCAGACCGATGAGGTCGTCGCCGCGCTCGCGCGGATGTTCGCGGTGAGCCCGGCCGCGGTGCGCCTCCGTCTCGAGGAACTGAACCTCCTAACCTAGACTGCGGCTGGCTACGCGGCCGCCGCCTGCCGGGACGGGCGCACCGCCCCCACGGCACGCAGGGCCGCCTGCAGTTGCGTGTCGTCCCCCCGCTCCATATCGGCGACCGTCAGGGACACCTCGGTGTCGGGCGTGATCCCGACGCCCTCCACCACCGACCCGTTCGGCGTCAGGATCCGTTCGACGGTGACGGACATCCCGGTGCCCTCGGGCAGCGTCACGGTGACGGATCCACCAAGCGCGCCGGCGGTCTTCTCCCCGACGATGTTGGCGCGGTGGTAATCCTTGAATGCCCCGATGATGATCTCGGAGGCGGACGCGCTCAAGTTATCGGTGAGCAGGATCACCGGGGTCCGCGGCAACAGGGGATAGGAGGTCGTGCGCAGGGTACTGGCCGGCTGACCGCGCTCCTGGATCTTCGCCAGCACCGTCCGCGGCGGCAGGAACAGGCCCCCGACCGCGACGGCCTCGTGCACGAGCCCGCCCAGGTTCCCCCGCAGGTCCAGAATCACCGAGCGCACGGATTCCTGCGCGGCGAGCCCTTCAAGCACGCTCCGCAGCTGGCGTCCCGACCCCTGGGTGAACCCGAAGAGCTTCACGTACAGCACGCCGGGCTGGATGAACTTCGCCTCGACGGGCGGCTCCTTGATGGGCGCCCGGATCACGGACATGTTGAGGATCTGGTCGCCCCGCCTGATCGTGAGCACGGCGGTCGAGCCGGCGGGACCCCGGATCAGCTGACTCGCATCCACGCTATTGGCGTTCTTCAGCGATTTCCCGTCCACTTCAACGATCCGGTCGAACCGCTTGAGCCCTCCGCCGTCGGCCGGCGAGCCGGGGAAGACGTCCTCGATGAAGATCCACGAATCCCCGGAAGGATCCTTCCGCGATGTGATCACCACCCCGATGCCGGTGAACCCGGGTCTGCCCATGATTTGCTGGCGGCTTTCCACGTACGCCTTCGGGTCGAGAAAATTGGTGTGGGTGTCGTTGAGCGAGGCCAGCATCCCTTCGGTGGCGACATAGGCCAGGCGCGTTTCGGGGAGCGGGCCGGCCTGCGCCGCCCGGGCGAATTCGGACGTGAACGCCGACTCGGCGGCCTCCGGCGTCGCATCGCTGGGAATGTCGGGGAGCGCCCCGGCCCCCAGCGTGCTGACTTTCCGAATCGTGGTGATCGCCGCGTTCAGGAGCGGGACGGGGTGCACCGGATCGACGTACTCGTCCTCCAGGACGTGGAGCGCCGCGACCACCAGGGACGCGTCGGCAGCCCTCGCCTGCCCGACCGGACCGAGGGGCATCACCAGCAGCGCGACCGCCACCAGACCCACGAGCCACCGCCGGCGGGCGGCGTGCACGGACAGCATAGACCACACTCCTCTGCACGATGATGGGAAGAGGTGGGAGACCGGATCTCCCCCCCCAGTATATACCCCCAAGATTATATCTTGCGTCAGCCCCGCGCGGAAGTTCCGAACACGGCCCGCGTCAAAAAGCGGTGGCCTCGGCCCGCGCCCCTCCGGCGAAGCGGGTGATCGCCAGCGGCGCGAGGTCGAGGGTGGTCGCTCCCCCGTCGAGAATTTCCTCGGCCATCAGCAGCCCGACCGCGGGCGCGTGCATGAATCCGTGGCCGCTGAATCCGTTCGCGCAGTAGAAACCGCGCAGACCTGGCACCGCCCCGAGGATGGCGTGAAAGTCGGGGGTCAGGCTCCGAATCCCCGCGTACGCGCGCGCCACGCGCGCGTGGCGCATCGGCGGCACGCGGTGCAGGGCCGCGCGGGCGACGGCATCGAACCCGTCCCAATCGACGATCTCCTCGAGGCCCGGCCGCGAGTCCTTGTCCGTGCCTCCCACGAGCAGCGCCCCGGCGCGATCCTGGTGCACGTACCAGCCCGTGTCGATGTCCACCGTGAGCGGCAGCCCGCGCGGCAGGCCGGGCAGCGGGGACATCACGAACACCTGGCGCCGGTACGGGTGCACGGGCAGGTCGACGCCGACCATGGCCGCGACCTCGCGGGCGTGCGGGCCCGCCGTGTTCACCACGGCCGGCGCGGCGTAGACGCGGCCCGGCGCGCGGACACCCTGCACGGCGTTTCCTCGCACCTCCACGCCGATCACCTCCTCGCCCGTGTGCACCTGGACGCCGAGGTCAAGGCAGCGGCGCAGGTATCCCTGCACCGCGCCGTAGGGGCTCGCCGAGCCGTCGATCGGGCAGAAGGTCCCGCCGGCCAGGTCGTCCGACCGCAGGCCTGGGAACAGGGCCTGCGTCTCCTCCGGCGCGACCCACCTGGACGGCACCCCGAGCGACTGCTGCAGCCGGAGCCCCGCGCGCATCGCCTCGACCGCGCCGGGGCGCGCGGTGACGAAGAGGTATCCGTGCTGGACGAGATCCACGGGCTCCCCCATTTCCTCCTCGAACCGCTGGAACGCGGGAAGGCTGAGTTGGGTGAGCCGGATGTTGACCTCGCTGGAAAACTGGTGGCGGATGCCGCCGGTGGCCTTCGCCGTCGATCCCGTCCCGACGCGGGCGGCCCGCTCCGCGACGACGATGCGCAGCCCGCCCCGGCGCGCGAGATGATAGGCGATCGACAATCCGATGATGCCGCCGCCGATGATGAGGACGTCCGCGGATTCCACGCCGGAGCCTAGTACGGCTGGGGGGCGAGCGCGGCGTAGACCGAACGGATGAGGGTGGTGATGTCGAAAACGGGCCGGCCGGTCGCCTCGCGGATCGCCGCCGCGTAGGGGGGCATGTTGGTGCACTCCAGGACGATCGCCCCCACCTCCGGATGGCGCTCCACCATCTCCATCGCCGCGGCGACGTTCTCGCGCCGGGCCGCATCGACGTCCAGCATCAGCTCGTTCTCGAGCAGGACGCGGGTGAACGCGTTCCCCCGCTCGAGGCCCGCCACGACGATGGGCGTGTCCTCGCTGATTCCCGCACCCGCGAGATGCCGGGGGCCCAAGGCGCGGCTGTCGACGGTCAGGATCCCCACGGCACGGTTCGGGCCGAGCATCCGAGAGACCATGGGCACGAGCTGAAGCGCCGACGTGAACACCGGGACCCCGACCGCCTCCGCGAGTTGCCGCTGAAACATCGCCAGGAACCCGCACCCGGTTGTGATCGCGAGCACCCCCTGCGCCTCCAACGCGCGGGCGCCTGAGACGAACCCGTCCACGAGCCCGGGATCCGCCTCCCGGACCACCCGCGCCGGGAAGGCGTCGCGCACCCGGTGATAGAGGACCGGGAACGGAAACGTGCCCGCGTGTCCGATGTCTCCGGGGATGCGCGGAAACACCGTGTCGAGCATCAAGATCCCGATGGAATACCCGTACAGATTTCTGCCGCCGCGCACCGTCATGACGCTCCCTCGCTCATCCAGGGCGCCGCGCCACCGCGGGTCGGCGCCGGAAGGCCGTGCCGCGCCTCCTCTTCGCAGGTCCGGACACCATTCCCTCCGCGCCCACCGCGCGCGCAGGCCCCGGACGGGGGCCGAGGGTCACTAGCGCGAGCACGGCGCCGCCGCCCACCGGTCCCCGATACCCCTCACCCTCATCGCGGACGGCGCCAAACCGCGTGAACCACCATGACGTCCCGGTCTCGGTGTGGACCTCTTCCACCCCGTGGTGTGGCCGTCCGGTCCGGAATGTGGCGAGAAGCCGGCCCGTCCCGGACAGCACGGCATCGGCGGGAGCCCCGATCGCCGCGCGCGGAGGAAACCGGACTCCCGGAGACGCGGCCCGCCATCTGAGCCTCGCCTCCCCCGCCTCCCGGCGCCAGAGGAGGGCGAGCCCCGTCCACGTCCCGGTGATCAGCCACTGGCGGACCGTCAGGCGAATCGGCGCCGCGAACCGGATGGCCAGATCTCTGAGTCCGTCCATCGTCAGGTCGGTGCCGAGCGCGGCGGGCCTAAAAGCTCGGGCGGGCAAGAGAATTTCGGCCGCCCCGATCTCGGCGAGTTCTTCCGCGACCCCCCCGGCCGCTCCGGGCGGCAGGAGCGCACGCGCGAGGGCCAGCGCGAGCACCCCGTTCCACTGGGGAGAGTGCGGCGGAAGATGCCGCGCGACCACGAGCACCCTGCGCCCGTCCGGCCGTTCCACAAGGAGGGACGCGGCACCCCCTTCCACGTCCGCGCGGCGGATTTCGGCGATCCCGCATCGAGCCGCGCATCGCTCGGGAATAAATGGAGGGCCCGCGTGGGCGGACGCGGCGGTGACGGCGCGAGCGCGCCGCAGAATTTGGGCCACCACCGCCGGAACCACGGTGGGGAGGAGTTCGGTCTGCGCGAGTGCGGGTCCTTCGGTGTTAGGCCGTGTTCCGATCGCGAGGCGGTGGAACGGACGCGTCTTTACGCGGGCGAGGCTACCCCTGCACGCACTTGAACGGGCGATGCGGGTACTGAAGCGAGTAGTCGGAAATATCGTCCTGGCAGGTGATCTCGAGCGTGTACGGCCCGTCCCACGGCTTCCAGTCGCCGTTCTCCAGATCCATGATCCACCAGCCGTGCTGGACCGTGAGAGGCCAGGCCTCCTGCGGATGGGCGACCGCGACCTGTGGGTGCGCGGCGCTGTGCACCGCCGCGCCGAACAGCACCCCCGCGGCGACGATCAGCGTGAACACGACCGCCGCGGCCAGGATCCCGAAGAAGCGCGCGGGTCCCGCTCGACGCTCGTCCGCTGCCCCAGCCGTTGCCACACCGTGCCTCACGTCATCATCTCCGCTTCACGTCCAGAGTTCTTCTTACCGTATTTCCTGCCCACTTCCGGCCCAGTTAAGACGGGTTTCCTTCACAATTGGCCCCAAAATCGCGACCATCCAGGCACGTGAGCGCGCCAGGAAAGGTCCGGCCGGGGCCCCATCGAACCACGAGCGGGAATCCCCCGGGCCGAAGACCAGGAGGTTCCCGGGAGGCCAACGGCGATGCGGAGGGCGGTTCTGGCGTTCTGGATCGGGGTCGCGGCCACGTTTATCGTGCTGGTGCTCAACGCGTCTTCGACCACGTGGGACGCCGATGTCGTCGCGACCGAGGCGAACGCGATCGGCCTGGTGGAGCGCGTGGATCAGGGATCGATCGGCCGGATCCTCTCCCCGGGCTTCGGCGCCCTCGGGACCGTGCGGTTCACGAAGCGCAGCTGGGGACTCGTCACCACGTACAGCCAGGAACTCACGGTCTTGGGCGCCCGGATCGCCCAGGCGGCCGGATCGCCGCTCAACGTGCGCGTCAGCGTCCTGATCCCCGGCGCGGTCGTCGGGACCAACGCGGATGGCGGCGACGGCCGGGCGCTGGTGTGGAGTTCGATCCCATCCGATGCCCCGCTGTGGGTGCGCTCGCGGTCGGTGAGCTGGCCGGTCCTGGCCTTCTTGGTCGCGGCGCTGGGGCTGACGGCGTGGATCCGAAAGGATTGATCGCGCGGCACTCCTCTCCAGGGACCCCGCCGCGATACCGCGAACCCTAATACCCAACGATGCGTCTCTTCGCGAACATCGCGGATCTTCTCTACGATCTGGGTGCCCTCGTCCGCAACCTCATCATCTCTCCGTTCGCCCCGCGCCCGCTCTACGTGCTGCTCGAGCTCACCGGCCCGTACCCTGAACACCCGGCACGCAGAACGTGGGGGATGCCGCAGCCCCAGAGCACCGAGGATCTCCGCCGCCAGCTGCGCGCGATCGCCGCGGATTCGCGGGTCGCCGGGATCGTGGTGATGGTGCGCGACCTCACCGCCGGCCTGGCCTCGATCCAGAGCATCCGGGGGGCGCTGGCGGCCTACCGGGCGCGAGGCCGGCGCGTCATCGCCTACCTTCCGGACGCGACCACGCGCGTGTACTATCTGGCGAGCGCGGCCGACGCCATCGTCATGCCGGAAAGCGGCACCCTGGACATCGTCGGGATGGAGATCGAGACGACGTTCGTGAGGGAGGCACTCGACCGAATTGGGATCACCGGGGAGTTCGAGCAGATCGCCGAGTACAAGGGCGCCGCGGAACCGGTGACCCGGCGAACGATGTCGGCCCCGATGCGGGAGAGCCTGAGCGCCGTCCTCGATTCGGTGTACGAAGACCTGATCGGCGACGTGGCCGCGGCCCGCCGGCTCCCGCCCGCCGCCGTCCGTGCGTTGGTGGATCGGGCGCCATTGAGTGCCCGCGAGGCGCACGACGCTGGGCTCATCGACACGGTCCGCTTCGAGGACGAGCTCCCGGACTACCTTCAGACGAAGCCGCAGGGTCTCCCCACCATCCTCCCGTGGGCCCGCGCCCGAAAGAGCCTCCGGGCTCCGCTGCGATGGCGGCCGCCGGGCCGGGCGATCGCGGTCATCGGCGTCCGCGGAATGATCCACATGGGGGAGAGCCGCCCCCGATCGCCGCTCCCGATCCCGTACGCCGCGGGACCGACGACCGGGAACGCCACGTTCGCCCGCGCGGTTCGGGCGGTCGAGCGTAACCCCGGCTTCGGGGCCGTCGTCCTGGCCATCGACTCGCCCGGTGGGTCGGCGCTGGCGTCCGACCTCATCTGGCGCGAAGTGGATCGGATCAACCGGAAGAAACCGGTGGTCGCGTACCTCGGCAACGTCGCCGCGTCGGGAGGGTACTACGTGGCCGCCGGCGCGAGCCGGATCATCAGCCAACCAGCCACCCTGACCGGCTCGATCGGCGTCATCGGCGGCAAGTTCACCGTGCGCGGCCTCGCCACACGCATCGGCATCAACCGGGAGCGGCTCGTGCGCGGAGAAGCGGCGGCGATTTCATCGTCGTTCACGCCGTACTCCGCAGAGGAACGGCGGCGCCTGCGCAGGCAGATGGAGGAGATCTACGACCGGTTCGTCGGTCGCGTCGCGGTGGGCCGGGGCATCCCGCGCGAGGCGGTGCTTGCGATCGCGCGCGGCCGGGTCTGGACCGGCCGCCAGGCCCAGGGGCACGGCCTCGTCGACGGCCTTGGAGACTTCCCCGCGGCGGTCGCGGCGGCCAAGCATCTGATGGGTGTGCCGGAGTCCCGCGACGTCCCGGTGGTCCTGGTCCGCCCCCCGCGGAGCGCCACGGCGGGAGGCTTGGGTCCCCTCGCCGGCCTCGGGGAGATCTGGGGCGGGCTGGCCGCGCTCGTCGACGAACGCGCGCTGGTGCTCATGCCGTGGGAGGTCGCGCCCCGGTGACCCACCCGACTTCGACAACGGTCGTCGTGCTCGCGAGCGGCAGCGCGGGCAACGCTCTGTTCATCGAGTCGGACGGCCATCGGCTGCTCATCGACGTGGGGCTCTCCGCGGAAGCGGTCGAGCGGGCGCTCGGGGAGATCGGCGTGCATCCGGCCGCCCTCTCAGCCATCATCCTCACCCACGAGCACGACGATCACGCCCGCGGGGCGGGCCCCCTCAGCCGGGCCTTCGGCATCCCCCTGATGGCGAACGCCGCCACCGCAGCCGCCGCCAGGGCCGCGCTCAGCGGTGCGGCGCTCACCACCTTCGACACGGACCGGCCCTTCGAGGTCGGTTCGCTCACCGTCACGGCGTTCCGAGTCTCTCACGACGCGGCGGAGCCGGTTGGGTTCACCGTGCAGACCGGAGCCCACCGCATCACGATCGCCACCGACCTGGGGAGCGCCGACGAAGCGCTCGACCCCTATCTCGCGGCGTCCGACCTTATCGTCCTCGAATCCAACTACGACCTGCGGCTGCTGAATGTGAGCGCCTACCCGTGGTTCTTGAAGAATCGGATCCTGAGCGCCCGCGGCCACCTCAGCAACGATGACGCCGCCCGCGTGCTGGCCCGCACCGCCGCGGACCACGCCCGCACGGTGTGCCTCGCCCACCTCAGCGAGGTGAACAATCTGGCGGCCCTGGCGCGGGACACGGTCCTGGAGGCCCTCGCGCGGGCGGGGGCCGGAGCCGACCGCGTGCTCGCCGTGCCCCCGAACGGCCGCAGCCGTCCGATCGTCCTCTGATCGGGCGGCGTACATGGAGGACGCGATGCGCAAAATCGTCATCACGGCGGGGGCCGTCTCGGCCCACGCGACCCTGGACGACCGCCGGACCGCGGACCGGATCTGGGACGCCCTGCCCCTCGAGCACCGGGGCAGCGTGTGGGGAGACGAAATCTACTTTTCGATCCCGGTGGCGTGCGATCCGGAATCCCCGCGTGAAATCGTGGAGGCGGGGGACCTCGGCTACTGGCCGCCGGGAAGCGCGTTTTGCATTTTCTTCGGACCGACGCCCGCGAGCCGCGGAAGCGAGATACGCCCTGCCAGCCCGGTCAACGTCTTCGGCCGCCTGGACGGGGACCCCGCGGTCTTCAAAGCGGTCCGATCTTCCGCCGTCGTCAGGGTCGAGCGCATGTCTGCCGCCGGCGCGCCCCCAAACGGGAGAAAGACGCGGTAGGATCCCCCGTCTGGACCGCGTCTAAAGACTAACCGTGCGAGTCGACGAGGCGCTGTTTCAAGTCCCGGAGACGGCGGGACTGCGCCGGGCCGCCGTCGAGATCCTCGGACGGGCCCTCGAGGCCGTCGATCCGTACACCGCGACCGCGCGCGCCATAAAACGAGTCGGAGATCATCTCCTGGTCGACGGTCACGAGTATCCGCTCTCCAAGGACGCGCGCGTGATCGTCATCGGAGCCGGCAAGGCGGGCGCCCCGATGGCGCGAGCCCTCGAGGACGTGCTGGGGGACCGGCTCGCGGTCGGGATCGTCACCGTCAAGACCGGCTACACGACCGCGCTCCGGCGAATCGCCCTCCGGGAGGCTGGCCACCCGCTGCCGGACGCGCCCGGGGCAAAGGCGGCCAGGGAGATGCTCGCCCTCGTCTCCGGGCTCAGCCCCCAGGATCTCGTGATCTGCGCGATCTCGGGGGGCGGGTCGGCCCTCCTGCCGCTTCCTCAGCCGGGCCTCACCCTCGAGGACAAGGTGCGCACCACGGACCTGCTCCTGCGCTCGGGCGCGAACATCACCGAGATGAACACCGTCCGGAAGCATCTATCCGGGATCAAAGGCGGCCGGCTTGCCAGGGCGGTCGCCCCGGCGCGGCTCATCACCCTTATCGTCTCGGATATCGTCGGGAGCCCGGTCGATGCGATCGCCTCGGGCCCCACGGCACCCGACCCGACGACGTACGCGGACGCGCTGGCGGTCCTGGACAAGTACCGGCTCACCGATCGGGTCCCGCCCGCGGCGCTTGACGTGCTCCACCGGGGGGCGGCCGGCGATCTCCCCGAAACCCCCAAGCCCGGGGAGTCCATATTCGCCCGCGCCCGCATCGTGATCGTCGCGGACAACGCTACGGCCGCCCGCGCCGCGGTCTCTGAGGCCGGGCGACTGGGGTTTCACGCCCTTCTTCTGTCTACTTATATAGAAGGTGAGGCCCGCGAGGTCGGCCGAGTGCTCGCCGGGATCGCCCGTGAGGTGGCCGCGAGCGGGCATCCCGCGGGGCGGCCAGCGTGCATCGTGGCGGGAGGGGAGACGACCGTCACCGTGACCGGGACCGGACAGGGCGGGCGCAACCAGGAACTTGCGCTGGCTGGGGCGCGGCCGCTCGCCGGCCTTCCGTCCACGTTGCTGGTCAGCTTCGCGACGGACGGGACCGACGGCCCCACCGATGCCGCCGGCGCGGTCGCGGACGGCACGACGCTCGCCCGAGCCCGCGTGCGCGGGCTCGACCCGGACCGCGGGTTGGCCGAGAACGACGCCTACCCGCTGTTGGACGCGATCGGCGACCTGATCCGCACCGGTCCCACCAACACCAACGTCAACGACATGATGCTGATCCTCTCGGGTGATGCACCCTCGAGGAGCGGCGGCGCAGCGTAACACACGTTCAGTACCCGACCTACAATCCCAGGTAGGCCCGCCTGATTTCCGGATCCGCCAGCAGATCGGCGGAGGAACCCGCACGGACGATGCGGCCGATCTCCAAGACGTATCCGCGGTGGGCGATCTCGAGGGCCTGGCGCACGTTCTGCTCGACCAGCAGCACCGCCACCCCCTCGCCGTTGATCTCCTTCACGATCCGGAACACCTCGCGCACGAGGATCGGAGCCAGCCCGAGGGACGGCTCGTCGAGCATCAGCAGCCGCGGCCTGCTCATGAGCCCGCGGCCGATCGCCAGCATCTGCTGCTCGCCGCCGGAGAGGGTCCCCGCCAGCTGCGTGCGCCGCTCCCCCAGACGGGGAAAGATGGACAGCACCCATCCGAGCGTCTCCCTCCGGCGGGTCCGGCTTTCGCGCGAATACGCACCCAGCTCCAGGTTTTCCAGCACGGTCATCCGGGGCCACAGGCGCCGGCCTTCCGGGATCTGCACCAGGCCGGCCTCGACGATGCGGGGGGGTCGAAGCGCGGTCAGCGTCCGGCCGCCGAAGATCACGCTGCCGGCTTGGGGGTGGAGCAGGCCGGAGACGACGCGCATCGTGGTGGTCTTCCCCGCCCCGTTCGCGCCGAGGAGGGTAACGATCTCACCCTCGCGGACGGAGAAGGAGACGTCCCACAGGGCCCGCACCTGCCCGTACGCGGCCGCGACGCCCTCGACCTCGAGCAGGCCGCCCACCGGACTCACGCCTCCTCGAGCCGCTGTCCGAGATACGCCTCGACCACCTCCGGCCGGCTGGCGACGTCCGCGGGGGGGCCGTCGGCGATGAGACGCCCGTGGTTCAGTACCAGCACGCGGTCGGAGAGGCCCATCACCGCGTGCATGACGTGCTCGATCATGACGATCGTGACGCCGCGGGACTTGATCTGGTTCACCAGCCCCACCGCGCGGGCGCTCTCGGCCGGGTTGAGACCTGAGAGGACCTCGTCCAGCAGCAGCACGCTCGGCCGGGTCGCCAGCGCCCGGGCGACTTCCAGGCGCTTGCGTTCGGCGAGGGTGAGCACCGAGGCGGGAACATCACGCCGGGGGGCGAGTCCGGTGAACTCCAGCACCTCCTCGGTCCCTTCGCGGGCAGACTGGCCACCGAGCCGGCCGCCGCTTCCAAACAGGGCGGCGACCATCACGTTCTCGCCGACCGTGAGATCGACAAACGGCCGCACGATCTGATGAGTCAGGGAAACGCCGAGCCGGCAGACGGCGTGGGGACTCCACCCCGTAATCTCCCGCTCCCCGCACATCACCCGCCCCGCGGTTGGGCGCATCCCGCCGCCGATCACCCGGAACAACGTGGTCTTCCCCGCCCCATTGGGGCCGATCAGGCCCGTGATCTGCCGCGGGGCGATCTCCACGGTGACGGCCTGGAGCGCCTGAAGACCGCCGAACCGCTTCGTGATGCGGTCGAGGGCGAGCGCGGGAGTCATCCGGTCCGTCCCGCTCCCCCGCCGGCAAGCCCGGGGCCGGACGGCAGCGGCCGCTGCCGGCGCCACGCCCGGGCCGCCAGCCCGGCCAGCCCCTTCGGTTCGAACAGCAGGATGAGGATGAGGAGCACCCCGTACACCAGCAGGTGGAGGGTCGGGTAACTCGTCTGGAGGTAATCCTGCACGGCGAAAAACACGGCCGCGCCCAGCACGGGGCCCCAGAGGGTCCCGAGGCCGCCGATGAGCGCGATCAGCACCAGGCTGATGCTCGCGGTAAAGCTGAACACCGTGTCCGGATGAACGTACTGGAGGTACGTCGCGTACAGGCCGCCGCAGGCGCCCACGATGAACGCGCTCAGCATGTGGGCGAGGTTCTTGAAGAGGGCGGTGCGCACGCCGACCCCCTCCGCCGCCTCCAGATCCATCCGCAAAGCCTCGAGCCCAAGCCCGAACCGGGAGCCGCGCACCCACGCGGCGGTGGCAAAGGAGACGACCGCGAACACCAGCGCGGCGAGGTAGAACCACGCCTTGGAGGGAACCGCCGTCGGGAGGTTCAGCCCCGAGGCGCCGCCCGTGATGCGGTCCAGATTGAGCATGAGGATACGCATCGCCTCGCCGACCCCGATCGTGGCGATGGAGAAGTACGGTCCGACGAGCCGGAGCGTAGGGAGGCCGACGATCAGGGAGAATGCCGCGGCCGCCGCGCCGGCCGCCGGGTAGGTCAGCACCGGCGGCCAGCCGCCGAGCCAGAGCAGCGCCGTCGTGTACGCGCCGAGTCCGAAGAACGCCGCGTACCCAAACGACACGTAGCCGGCGAATCCGCCGAGGATGTTCCAGGCGACCCCCTGCGCAATGTACAACAGGGTGAAGAACCCCAGGTTGAGCACCGTGATGTTCCCGGGAGCGAACAGCGGGATCGCGGCCAGCACGATCGCCAGTCCGAGGGCGGGAAGCAGCGGGGTCCGCGCGCCAGCCATGACGTTACGATCGACGGCGGCTCAGCACCTGCGCCACCCCGCCGGGCATGACGACCAGCGCCACCACGAGCAGCGCGTACGCGATCACGTTCTGGAGGCTCGCCCGCATGAACAGCACCGCGTATGACTCCGCGAACGCGAGAATCGCGGCCCCCGCGGTCACGCCGGCGAGACTCTCCAATCCGCCGAGGACGATGATCGTGAAGCTCTTGAGCTGAAACGCGCCGCCGAAGTCCGGCGTAAAGCTGAACAGCAAGGTGAGCAGGCTTCCGGCGAACGCGGCGAACGCGGTGCCGAGCCCGAACGCGAGGGTGCTGATCCGCCCCGTGTCGATGCCGACGAGCAGCGCCGCGGTCGGATCCTGCACGGTCGCGCGGAGCGCCTTGCCCACGTACGTGTGTCCGAGCGCGAAGTGGAGGACGCCGAGTGCCACGAGCGCCACCACAAACACCAGCAGGCGCGTCACCGGGATCCGATATCCGAACACCGAGAGCGCCTTGTAGGTGTAGGCGGTGATGATCGATTGGTCCTCGCTCCCCCAGATGAGCAGGGCGACGTTCTGGATGACGAGCCACAGGCCGAACAGCATCAGCAGCGAGGCGATCGGCAGGGCGGTGACGACCCGGCGAACCAGCAGGAGGTAGACGGCGCACCCCACCCCAAAGAACACGGGAAGGTTCACGACCGCCCCCAGCACCGGGTCCAGGTGCCACCGCTGGAAGTACACCAGCGTCATGAACGCTCCCAGCATGAGAAACCCGGCGTGGCTGAGGTTGATCACCTTCATGACCCCGTAAATGAGCGCGAGGCCGTACGACATGACCGCGTACAGCCCCGCCGTCAACAGCGCCGCGATGCCGATCGAGACGAGGTTCTGGGTCGAGAACACCTCGGGATGTCCCGCGCCTAGGTCACGAGGGCCCGCTACTGCGGCTTCGGCATCGGCAGGAAGGCGTCGCGGGCCTCCGGCAGTTTCTTCGGCCAGACGATCCGGACGGTGTTGCCCGGGGTGGTCTGCACGATCACGTAGGGGGCCACGATCTGCCCCGCGGCGTCAAACCGGATCACGCCGCCGGGTAGCAGCGAGTTCCGCATGACCAGGCGGGACAACGCGTCGCGCACGACCGGCCCCTGAAGGCTCCCCGCCTCGCGGATCGCCTGGAGGAGCACCCTGGCGGTGTCGTACGAGACGGCCTGGCCCCAGTCCGGGACGGCACGGAACTCCCGCTGGTATCGATCGGTGAACAGCTGCGACGCCGGATCTTTCAGCGCGGGGGTCCACCACAGCGCCGCGGTGAGGTAGTCGGATCCCGGGCCGAGCGCCTGCCGGCCCTTCTGGTCGGGCCCGCGGGCGCCGTAGGACACGAACGGGTGGTACAAGCCGGCCTGCAAGTATTGGCGCTGCATCGTGATGAAGTCCGGCAGGTGGGCGTCGGAGAGAAACACGTTCGCGTTGGCGGCCTTCACCTGCTGGAGGAGCGGCGAGAAGTCACTGCCGTTAAGTTGAAACGGCTGGTTGAGCACGACCTTGAACGCTTCGGGGTGGGCCTTGGCCTGGTCGAGGACCCCCGCGACGTAGTCCTTCCCGTGGTCGGTGTTCTCCCAGACCACGGCGATCGTCGAGGGCCGCGGCAGCTTCCCCTCCCCCATCTCATAGGCAAGGAAATTCATCGTGATCGTGGCCATGTCGTAGATGCTGGCCAGGGTCCCGAAGACGTACTTGTATCCGCGCTTGAAGATCTCCGACGCGGCCCCCCCGCCCTGAACGTACGGGATCTTGTATTGGTCCGGAACGACCTCTTGTGCCTCAACGAGCGAGGTGTCGTAGCCGCCGAGCAGGAAGTCGACGTGCTGGTCGGTGACGAGCTTCTCCACCAGGCTGCGCGACCGCGTCCCGTCGCTGCCGTCGTCCAGGATCGTCAGGGTGATCTGGTACTTTTGCGGACCGACCTGCAGACCTCCGCCGGCGTTGACGTCGTCGATGGCCATCCCGTACCCTTGCTTGTAGTAGTTCCCGATGGCGCCAAAGGGCCCGGTCAGCGGCAGGACCGATCCGATCTTGATCTCCGACCCCGCGGTCCGGCCCACGGCGACGACGCCCAGCAGCAGCACGGGGGCGAGCAGCGCAGCACATACGCGTGCGACGTACCGTCGCGTCGTCTTCATCGTGCCTCCTTTGCGGACCTGCGGACCTCGACTCGGGAAACGCCGTCGAGTCGTTCACAACTATGTCTCTTTCCGACCGCACCGGAAAACCTCCTCCAGCGGCTGCCGCCGCGCCTTCGACTGATCGCCGGCCCGCGCGGGGGGAAGGACTTGCTTTCCGCGCGGCGAACACCGTGCGCCGTGGAAATCGGTACCGGAAAATGGGATTCGGCCCCTCGGGGCCCCGTGGCGCTGTGAGCGACGCCCTGCGGGTGTGCTACTGCACCTCCGAAGCGGTGCCGTTTGCGAAAACCGGTGGTCTCGCCGACGTCGCCGGAGCGCTGCCGCGAGCGCTGGCCGAGATCGGATGTGACGTCAGGGTCGTCCTTCCCGGCTATCGGTCGATCGATCGCGCGAAGTCCGGGTTTCTCCTGATCGGCGAGGCCGCCGTGCCGCTGGGGCGAGACCCGGTCTCCGTCCAGTTCTTCGAAGGACGGCTGCCGGGGAGCGCGGTGCCGGTGTACCTCGTCGCGAGCACCCGCTTCTTCGACCGCGGCGGCCTCTATGGCGAAGCCGGGGCCGACTACGCCGACAACCTCGAGCGGTTCACCGTGTTCTGCCGCGGGGTGCTGGCCCTGCTGCATCACCTCGCGTGGCCGGCCCAGGTGCTGCACTGCCAGGACTGGCAGACCGCGCTGCTTCCGGTCTGGCTCCGGCTGGAGCCCCGCGACCCCATCCTCACGGCGACCAGCACGCTCCTGACCATCCACAACCTGGCGTACCAGGGCCTGTTTCCTGCGGGGCTCTTGCCGCTCACCGGGCTGCGGCCGGAGTTCTTCACTCCGCGGGGGATCGAGTTCTACGGGAAGATCAACCTGCTCAAGGGCGGGCTCGTGACCGCGGACCTGCTGAGCACCGTCAGCGAGCAGTACGCGAGGGAGATCCAAACCGAAGAATTCGGCTGCGGCTTGGAGGGCGTCCTGCGCGAGCGGGCCCGGGATCTGGTGGGCATCCTGAACGGTGTGGACTACTCCGCCTGGGATCCGGCGCACGATCCGCTCATTCCCGCACGCTACACCCCCGAGGATTTGACCGGCAAGGGCGTGTGCAAGGCAGATCTGCAGCGCGCGCTGGATCTCGCGCCCGACCCAAAGACGCCGCTCATCGGCATGATCACGAGGCTGGCCGACCAGAAGGGGCTGGACTTGGTGGCCGCCACGCTCGAGGTGATCCTCGGGCTCGGCGCGGAGTTTGCGCTCCTCGGCGCCGGCGATCCCGCGTACCAGACGCTCTTCAAAGAGATGGGCAAACGCTACCGCGGTCGGGCCGGCGTGACGCTGGGGTTTGACGAGGGCCTGGCGCACCGGATCGAGGCGGGCGCGGACATGTTCTTGATGCCGTCCCGGTACGAGCCATCCGGACTCAACCAGCTCTACAGCCTCCGGTACGGCACGGTGCCGGTCGTTCGGAAGACCGGCGGACTCGCCGACACGGTGGTGGACGCGGAGGGGGAGGCGCTGACGCGGGGGACCGCCAACGGATTCGTCTTCGACGCGTACACCCCCGACGCGCTCCTTCGGACGGTGATCCGGGCCCTGGCGGCCTTCCGGACTCCCGCCGAATGGCGGCGGCTGCAGGCGGTGGGCATGCGGCAGGACTTCTCGTGGGAACGGTCGGCCTCCCGCTACGTCTCGGCCTATCGGCGGATCATCGCGGCCAGGGCCGCGGCGGGGGCGCCGGGCGGGTGATGGCGGAGGTCTGCACCGCTGGGGTTTGGGGAACTCTGCAGGTAGGTCCACGCGTTCCCGACGCGAGAGGTCTTGGGAAGGAACGGTGCGGCGGTGCCTGAACTGCGCAAGGATCCGATCACGCGGCGCTGGGTGATCATCGCCACCGAGCGGTCGGCGCGCCCGACCGATTTTCCGCCGGGCGAAAAGTTCACGAACAACTCCGACGCCTGTCCCTTCTGCGAAGGACGGGAAGCGCGAACCCCGCCCGAGATCGCGGCCGTCCGCCGGCCCGGCACCGCGCCCAACACACCCGGGTGGGAGGTCCGCGTCGTCCCAAATAAATATCCCGCCCTGCGCATCGAGGGGTCGACCGCGGTGACGATCTCCGGGGTGTTCGAATCCATGGGCGGGGTGGGGGCCCACGAGGTCATCATCGAGACCCCCCACCACCACCTGCAGCCGGCCACCATGACCGCGGCGCAGCTCGCCCCGGTGCTGTGGATGTACCGGGAACGCTACCGGGACCTCGATGGCGACGAGCGCTTCAAGTACCTGCTGCTGTTCCGCAACCACGGGCGGTCGGCGGGAGCCTCCCTCAGCCATCCCCACTCCCAACTGATCGCGCTCCCGATCGTGCCGCTGCGCGCCACGGACGAACTGGAGGGCGCCCAGAAGTTCTTCGCACAGGAGGGGCGGTGCGTCTACTGTGACATCGTGAACCAGGAACGGGCGGAACGGATGCGCCTGGTGTGGGAAAGCGAGGAGTTCGTGGCCTTCGCCCCGTACGCCGCATGGTGCCCATTCGAGCTGTGGCTGCTGCCCAGGCGGCACGAGGCGAGCTTCGGCAGCGTCAGTGACGCGCAGCTGCCGGCCCTCGCCGAGGCGCTGCAGCAGACCCTCGGCCGGCTTTACCACTGCCTCAGCGACCCGCCCTACAACTACATCATCCACACCGCTCCGTATCACGCGAAGGTGAGCCACTTCTACCACTGGCACATCGAGATCATGCCGCGGCTTTCCCAGGTCGCCGGGTTCGAGTGGGGGTCGGGATTCTACATCAACACCGTGCCCCCGGAAGACGCGGCCCGCTACCTCCGAGAGGTTTCCTTCCCGGTTCCCAGCGCGGGAACGACCCCGGCCGACCAGCCGTTCCGCTGAGCGAGACCGGGACAACGACGCCGCACGGGGCGGCCAAGTTGTAATCTGGCCGTGCGCGCGCCACGCATCGTTTGACGGCGGTGCGGACGTTTCATATCCTCAGTGGGACGGAAAGCCTCAGGCATCACGCGCGGGCGCCGGAGGACCGGTCGACCGCAGGCGCGAATTGGCGCCGTAGGGACCGCGGTCGTGAGCGTGACGGGCGGGAAGGAACGGCCGTCGAGGCGATGCGAGGGCGAAGTGAAACGCGTGCGATTGTGTTCCGACCGCGAGGACCTGCGGCCGCCCTCTCTCCCATGGCATCGCTGACTTCTGCCTGATTCTCTCGGATGACGAAGCCCACCGCCGGCACGGCGAGCGACGGAGCCCACCGCGCAGCCGTCATCGACATCGGAAGCAACACGATTCACCTCCTCGTCGCGGATTGCCTGCCAGACCGCATTCACCCCGTTCGGGATCGCCGGGTGCACGCCGGGCTCGGGATCGCCATCGCGGACGGCGAAGCCTTGGGGACGGATTGGATTCAACGGGTCGCGTCGGTGGTCCACGCCTTCGCCACCGAGGCGCACCAGTATCAGGCCCGCGAAATTATCGTGCTCGGGACGCACGCCGTCCGCACCGCGCCCGACCGCGGCGCGCTCACGAAGACCGTGGAGGCGGAAGCCGGGGTGGCGCTTCATGTCCTCTCTCCCGAGCAGGAAGCGGTGCTCTGCCTTGCCGGTGCGGAACTCGGCTCGTTGCCTCAGCCCCCCTTTCTGTGTGCCGACATCGGCGGAGGCAGCTGCGATCTGGCCGCGGTCGACGCGGCCGGGGTGAGCAGCGCCGCGTCGCTGCCCATTGGGTCGGGGGTGCTGGCCGCCCGCGAGCTTGATGGAGATCCGCCTCCGGCGACCCAGGTAGCGCAGGTGGCCAAGGCCCTGCTAGACTTGTTTGGGACGACCGCGCTGGCGGGACACTCGCGGTTTCCGGAAGTGGTCGTGACGGGGGGGACCGCGCGGCGGCTGCGCCAGCAGGTCCACGGACACCGGGGCGGGGCCGCCCAGCCAACGACCCGGCTGCTAGAGACCATCCAGCTGCTGCTCCAGCAGCCATCCACCGAATGGCCGCACGCGGTCAAGCCTCAGCGCGCGGCGCTCGTCCGCGCCGGCGGGATGATCCTGCAGGCGATCGTGGCGAGGTGGCACGTCCCGGTGTGGCGAATCAGCCCCTACGGTCTCCGCGAAGGGGCCCTCGCACATCGGGCCCGCGGGTTCAGCCTAGACGCCCCGATCGCGCCGGACGGACCGTCCCACGCTGGTACGTCAGGGAGGATGCCGATGGAAATTTTTGCGCCCGAAAAGCGCCTGGCGCCAACCGAAGAACAGCGCTATTTCTCAAGAGAGCTATCCATGCTCCAGTTCCACGAGCGCGTCTTGGATCAGACGAAGCCGGGGGCGCACCCGTTGCTGGAGCGAGTGAGGTTTTTATCGATCTCCGATTCGAACCTCGACGAGTTTCTCTCCATCCATTTTTCGCTGCTGCTGGGCAACGTCGAGGTGGGAGACACGAGGCTGACCCCGGACGGGAACACGCAGACCGAGCAGCTGCACCGCGTCCGCGTGGCCCTGAGGCGTTTCATGCATGAACAGCGGCGGATCTTCCATCAGGAGCTGATCCCCGATCTGGCGGCGGCCGGTATTCATCTTCCCCCCTACCGGGACCTGATCCCGACGCAGCAGCTCGAGTTGCGGGAATGGCTCTTGAACGAGGTGTTCCCGGTCTGCACGCCGCTGGCGGTGGACCCGGCGCATCCGTTTCCCTTCATCTCGAACATGAGCCTCAACCTGGGCGTCGTGCTGTGGGAGGCCCAGCGGGATATCTCGTTTGCGCGTATCAAGGTGCCGGCCGTCCTGCCGCGCCTGGTCCGGGTGAAAAGTGCGGCGATGGACGGGCGCGAGGCCACGTACGTCTGGCTGGAAGACATCATGGCGAACAACCTGGACGCGTTCTTCCCCGGGGTGGACGTGCGGGATATCTTCTTGTTCCGCCTCGTCCGTGACGCGGAAATGGAAGTCACGGAGCTGGAGTCGGGGAGCCTGCGGGAGATGGTGCAGGCGGGGATCCGCCGGCGCCGGTTCGGCGAGGCCGTCTGCCTGCAGGTCGAGCGCGAAATTCCCGACGTGGTGGCGCAGGAACTGGTGGCGCGGCTGGACGTGAATCTCGAAGACGTGTACGTCGTCGGGGCGCCGCTCGGCCTGAAGGATCTCGCGCAAATCACGGATCTGGACCGTCCGGACCTCAAGGATCCGCTGCTGCTCCCCCGGCTGCCGGCCGCCCTGGGCAGCGCCAAGAACCTCTTCGCCTCCATCCGCGAGCGCGATATCTTGCTGCACCATCCCTACGAGTCGTGGACCCCCGTGTTCGACTTCATCGCGCAGGCGGCGGTCGATCCGGACGTGCTGGCGATCAAGCAGACCCTGTACCGGATCGGGCGGGCGTCGCCGCTCGTGCAGTCCCTGCTCGAGGCGGTCGACCGGGGCAAGCAGGTCGCGGTCGTGCTGGAACTGCAGGCGCGGGGCGATGAAGAAAGCAACATCGACTGGGCCCAGACGCTGGAACGGGCCGGCGCGCACGTCAGCTTCGGGGTGATCGGGCTGAAGACCCACGCCAAGCTGTCCCTGATCGTCCGCCGTGAGCCGGAAGGGCTCCGCCGGTACCTGCACGTGGGCACCGGAAACTACAGCGCGACCCCGTACTCGGATCTGAGCCTGTTCACCTGCCATCCCGCGATCGGCGCGGACGCCACCGCGCTGTTCAACGTGCTGACCGGCCGCAGCCGCCAGGACCACTACGCGGACATGCTGGTGTCGCCGGTCTCGCTGCGCGAGGCGATGAACGAACGCATCGGGCGCGAGATCGAGTCCCACCGCCGCCACGGCGGCGGGCACCTGATCTTCAAGGTCAACGCCCTGGTCGACCTCGAGATGATCGACGCGATCTACGAGGCCTCGCGGGCGGGCGTGCGCGTGGATCTCATCGTGCGGGGCATGTGCTGCCTGCGGCCCGGCGTGCCCGGAATGAGCGAGACGATCCGGGTCATCAGCATCGTGGGGCGCTTCTTGGAGCACAGCCGCGTTTACTACTTCCGCAACGGCGGGGAGGAAGAGGTCCTGCTCGGGAGCGCGGACCTGATGGAGCGCAACCTCGACCGGCGGGTGGAGGTCGTGGTGCCCGTGCTGGACAAGCGGCTGATCCGCGCGCTGAAGGAGCGCCTCCTCGACCTCCAGCTGAACGACACCGTGCGCGCCATGGAGCTGCACGCGGACGGCATCTACCGGAGGGTCCCAGGCGGCGACGGTCCGCCGCTCGACTCGCAGCGGGCCTGGACGGCCCCCGACATGACGTTCATGTCCTAGCGGCCGCGCCTCAGAACAACGCTTCCTGCTCCGCCGCCGCGGCCCCCGAACGCCGGGAGGACGCGCGGGAAAGGCGCCCCGGGGCCTTCGGCGGGGGCTCGCCCGGATACCGGACCCGCCGCCCTTCCACCTTTGCCCACGGCGTCCGCGCGTGGAGCTGGCCTTTGTCCGGGCCCATGACGTGGACCACCGTGTCGCCGTAGGCGGTCAGGGCGTCCGCGACGAGCGATCGGTGGCAGCGCCACGGCACCGCTTCCGCGCACATCACCGCGACCGGCCCGTCCTCGCGGGCCAGCGCCCGCAGCGCGCGCAGCCCGGCGGTGAACTCCGCGGTCTCCATGTAGTCGGCGTACCCCCTGAAACTCGCGTTCCTCCAGGCCGTGTTGGTGGAATCCGCGCGAGCTTTGCGGAGTCCTCCGAGCTCCGGCATGTGCCGGTACCGGATGCCGCGGCGCGGCAGGCTCCGCTGCAGGGCCTCGCGGTTGAACTGCGGCGTGTGCCGAGAGCGCGGAACCGTTCGGATGTCCACCAGCGTCCGAATGCCGAAGCTCCGGAGGGCGGCCACCAACTCGTCTCTGCTGCGCGTGGAATGGCCGATCGTGTACAGACGCATCGTACGCTCAGCGGAGGGTTTTGTCGGGGCTGACCGGAATCTCCTTCACCGTGCACCTCCCCCCGCTCTCCGAACGGATCACCGCCGGACTCGCCGACGAGGCCGCAGACCGCGCCCGCCGCCAAGCGTTCGACTCGATTCGTCCGCGCGTCGCGGCCGCCCGGCCCCACTACCCCGATCTCCAGTCGCGCATCCGGGCGATCAAGTCCGACGCGCTGGCGCACCTCGACGAGCTGGTCGCGCTGGCGGCCGACCGGCTGCGGGGCAACGGCTGCACGGTGGTGCTCGCGCGGACCGCGGCCGAGGCGCGCGCGCACCTGCTCGAGATCGTCGCCCAGGGGACGCTCGTCAAGTCGAAGAGCAACGCCGCCAAGGAGATCGGCGTGGCCGAGGCGCTGGCCGGCCGCGGCGTCCGGATCGTCGAGACCGACCTCGGCGACCGGATCAACCAGCTGAACGGGACCTACGGCGGTCACATCATCGCCCCGGCGATTCAGGTCAGCCGGGCGCGCGTCCGCGAGCTGCTGAGCGACGTGGCCGGGCACGTCCTTCCCGACGATCCGGAGGAGATGGTGAAGATCGCCCGGGAGGATCTCCGCTCCGCGTTTGCCACGGCCGGCTACGGCCTCTCGGGGGGGAACGCCCTCGCCGCGGAGAGCGGCACCGTGTGCGTCGTGGAGAACGAAGGCAACATCCGGATGGTGTCCTCGCTGCCGCCGGTGTACATCGCGGTCGTCCCCGTCACCAAGATCGTGCGCACGCTCGAGGATGCGCTCACCGTGATCCAGGGAGCCAGCGTCTTCGGCACCTCCCAGCGACTGGGAACCTACGGGTCCTGCATTTCGGGCCCGGCCCCCGCGGGCGGGTTCGGGCCGCGGGAGGTCCACGTCATTCTCGTGGACAACGGGCGGCGCGCCGCCATCGCCCAGGGGTTCGGGGAGGCGTTCGCCTGCATCAACTGCGGCAGCTGCCTGAACCACTGCCCGGTGTACGCGGTGATCGGCGACAAATACGGGATCACCACGCACATCGGCGGCATCGGGATCCTGCAGGCGAGCTTCACGGAGGGGCTGGACCAGACCGTCGACCAGGGGCTGTCGCTGTGCCTCAACTGCCGCGCCTGCGTGGACCCCTGCCCGGTCAACATCGACACCCCGGGGATGCATACCAGGCTGCGCGAACGGGTCCCGGCGCGCGATCGCATGCCCCCCCTGGCCAGGGCGGTGCTCGCCCTGACCGGGCGTGTGCCGCTCATGCGGGCAGGCGGGTCCGTGATCTACGCGGCGGAGCGGCTGGGGCTGCGGCGCCTCGCCGAGCGCGCCGCGCCGGCGCGC
>Ga0187846_10000099_pt1 | contig 49351 bp, 59 predicted proteins | sample TC_taG_FD_161473 | JGI IMG/M metagenome (GOLD analysis project Ga0187846, IMG submission 161473) | Biofilm microbial communities from the roof of an iron ore cave, State of Minas Gerais, Brazil - TC_06 Biofilm (v2) | ecosystem: Environmental > Terrestrial > Deep subsurface > Cave > Wall biofilm... | reverse complement strand
TGAGAAGACTCTCGGCGAGCGATGTGTTGCTGGGAGAAGGCAGGCCGAGCAAACTTGCAGCTTGAGCGTCGGACAGTGCGATAGCGTCGCGACCTCCCAACAAAGCAAGTGCATTGGGGCGTTCCTGCTTCGAAAGGCTAAGCACGAGCGGCCTCGGCACGTCTTGGCACGGCTGGGAAGGTTCGGCTTTGACCGTTGCCGCCACCAGAGAAGCGACGAATACCATGAGCACCAGGTGCCTCGAGAGCGAAGTCACGGCGACCACGGCGATTACTCCGCGGTCTCGGGTGGGATCCAAGAAGACTGATGCGGAGGTTTACACCCTGAAGCCCTCCCGGCCTCGAACCACCAGTCACTTAGGCGGAAAGTTCGATAAACGTCAGGCCACTCGGGTGGGGTTCTCACTTCCAACGAACCGTCTACACAGCTTCGACTGATCGCGTAATCGTAATAGTACCCGGACTCCCCTCCGGTCCGGGTCCACCTTCCGTCTGTTGATGCTTCATCGGTTAATATTTTCCAATGCTTCGACGTTGGCTCAGCAAAGATCGGCTTCCCCATCCAGCGCCAAGTCTCGATTTTCGGAATCCGGCTTGGGAGATGCGCCACATCTGTGTGATCAAGGTTTTGAAATGCCGAGATCTGCACGACCTTAAGCGGCTCTCGTCTGCCAAATGCTACCTCAAGGCCGCTCTTACCGTCAGTATATGTTAATGTGGGCAGACATTTTTCGTTGCGACTCAGGTCCCAACACTCTCTCGTCCTCGTTCCAGGTCCAAGACGTCGCTCAACCGCCGCTAAGGACATGCCCACTTGAAGAGGCCCAAGGGCGCGAGGGTCACCCTGCGGGTTTGGGGCGGGCAGTGACGTCAAGTACGCGACCGTGGTCCAGTTCGGGTTGAACTGCGTGGGAGCGTTTGCGTCCACGAGCACTTTGAGCGACCAGAGCTCCATGCCGCAGGCCAGCGCCTTGCCGCTGACAAGCGCAAAGACAATGACGGTCAAGAAGACCTTCCTAGTCATCGCGAGCACGTCTTCACGGCAGACCTTGCGAAGCCTTGCGGGTACCTTCGTTGAAAGGAACAGGGTGCCGCAATAGCGCGAGGCTTCGCGCGCGACGATTGCTTCGGAGGTAACACTCATGGATGCCCGCAACGATTCGCTGCTGCCCTGCGACGTCGTCATGAAGGGCGGCATCACTAGCGGCGTCGTGTATCCGCCTGCGGTCAGCGAGCTTGCGAAAACCTACCGCTTCATCAACGTCGGCGGCACGTCGGCCGGCGCGATCGCCGCGGCGTGCACGGCGGCCGCGGAGTTGCGTCGTCGCAACGGTGATCCCAAGGCTTTCACCGGTCTCGATGAGCTCTCACAGGAACTTGGCGCAAAGGGTTTCATCCTGAGCCTCTTCCAGCCAACCGCTTGGACATGGCCCCTGTTCAAGATCGCTCTGTCGTTCATCGGCAGCAAAGCGATGGGGGTCAAAATCCTAACCGCCATCTTCTGGGCGTTCGTGTGCTTTTGGCCGTTGACCATCCTCGCGTTGCTTCTCGACGTCTTACTTGGTTGGCGCCTCGCAACAATTGGTGAACCGTGGTTCGTCTGGGTGCTCGCGGCCGTCACGATGCTCGTGGTGTTTGATGTCGCGTGGTTCCTTGGGCTGTGGTGGTCTGTGGCCAAAGCGATACCAGGCAATTATTTGGGCATGTGCAACGGCTCGGGCGGTCGTCGCGCTGCGCCGGCGCTGACCGATTGGCTGACCGCCAAGATCGATACGCTTGCCGGCACCGAGCAAGGATCGGCCCCGCTTACCTTCGGTGCGCTTTGGGGAACCGCAGCCGCAACCGATGACCAAACAACGCCGTATGCGAAGCTACCGCCTTCGCTTGAGGGACCGGCTCCGACCTTAGACCAGATCCGCGGCGACGCCAAGCTCAACCTCGAGATGATAACGACGTGCGTGACGCTAGGTCGTCCGTTTCGTTTGCCGATCGTCCACCGCATCTTTTTCATCGATCCGGCTGACGCGAGCGCGCTATTCCCGAAGCGTGTGGCAGACTGGCTCAAAGACCACGCCGCCCGGCCGCGCAGCAAGGAGGAGGCCGTCCTGTACAAGTTGCTCGAGCCGCTCAAACCGCTTCCACCACCGCATTCGTTTCCGGTCGTCGTGGCCGCGCGCATGAGCCTGTCATTTCCCGTGCTGCTGGGCGCCGTGAAGCTCCATGCGATCGACTACAAACTGCCGGCTAATGTCGCGGTCGACAAATTGATCGAGAAGCTCGCACGCGATCCGTCGTTTGACCTCGACCGCGACGGCAACGATCTGCGCCTCGCGGAATACAAAAGACAGCTGCGCGTTGAGCCATGTTGGTTTTCGGATGGGGGCTTAACACACAATTTCCCGATCCAATTTTTTGACGGGCCGCTTCCGCAGTGGCCGACCTTTGCGATCGATCTCGATGCGCTGCCCGATGCGGCGTCCGATCAACATCCTCGTAAGCCGCTCGACTATATCGAGCTGCCGAGATCCAACATTGAGGGCATCGCGCCGACTTGGAACCGAATCCAGGGTCCCCATAAACCCCCGTCGCTGTCGTCATTCGTCGGCGCGATCTTCGACACGCTGCAGAACTGGACCGACAACACGCAGTCGCAAATGCCCGGATATCGCGATCGCATCGTGCATGTCGAGCTTGCCCAGGACGAAGGTGGGCTCAATCTGGACATGCCGGCGGAGGTTGTCAAGAAATTAGCCGATCGGGGCCGTGCTGCGGGCGAGGTGTTGACGCAGGCCTTTGCCCAACCGCCCCACACCGCGTGGCATTGGCTCAATCATCGCTTCGTGCGCTATCGGAACTTCATGGCGCTGTTCGAGCAGCTCATGACGTCGTTCCACGACGAGTACACGACGAACTTCGCGCCGGGGCTGGACTACCCGACGCTTATCGACGACCCGCCGAGTTACGACTGGGACCCCGCAAGTCAGAAAGCCTTCGCGCTTGCCGAGACGATAAAAACCGATGCGCTCGGTGCAGACCTTGCAGCGAGCACTGACTCTTTCTTGGAGGGCGCTCCGCATCCGCAAGGTGAGCTTACGGTCAGACCGGTGCTTTAGAGCTCCCTTTCTGGGCCGGTCTGCGCCGCATGCATTCTATGCCCATAACTCCGTCTTGGATCTCGAGCTCGGGCACGTCGGACGTTCGTCGCACTCCCGGCATTCCACCAAAGCGCGTTTGTCGTCGTTGAGGGCCCCAGCAGGCGTACGCGGAGCGCGCCTTGGTGAACGCCGGTTCCAGACGAACTAGAAGCTGGTGCGGAGCCGCCTGCGCCGCGCCTAGGCGCCCGGAACGGGGTGAGTCGTGAACGGATTCTGGCCTGGCTGATAGTATATGAGGCCGCGGTCAAGGTTCAACACCTCATATCCCGGCGCGCCGATCCAACACGGGCCATCCACCGCGTCGAAAACGATGAATCCCTCATCCCGGAGTATCGCGAACCGGAGCGTTTTTGATTTTCTCTTCCGCTCCATAGCCTTTGCTTGGGCGATCTGACTCGGCCGCAGCTTCGGGACGCCTTGTAGTCCGATCTCGTCCAAACGATAGCTATATTGACCGGGGCCCGTGGTGGCCAACAGCGGCCTGCAGACCACTCCATGGCGAGGACCAACCTGTGCTGAATGAATTGGCTTGTGGACTCGCACCGCAGTGGGAGGCGATTGAGGAGGTGAAGTCGCTTGGGGCTGCGCGTGCGCACAGCCGAGGACAAAGAGTGCTGCAACAATGCTTAAGCGGGCCGTGACATTAGACTTCAGGATCATCCAAACTTGCAATCATAGTTTGTCTTGTTTCCATCGACGAGGCCATGGTATAATTCTTGGCGCTCCCCGCGTTTGAGCTACTCGATGGAGGTGCATTTTGCTTCGTGCTAGCTTGTCGGTTCTGACCTTCGTCGCGCTCTTTATTGCGGCCTGTTCCGGTGCGCCAAATCAGGCCTTTCCCGTGACCAATAACCCAGACGCTTCGATTCGGCTATCTTCTTCTTCGTCGTCGTTGAGCTTCGCATCTCTTGTGGGTAAGGATATCCTCGACAAGGACATCGAGCGATTCATCGATCCTCAGATCACCGGATCCGATCGTGTTCTAGCATTGAAGCTGATGCGAATCATGCCCAAGAACCAACGCGGCGACTTCGTTTATATCAGACCCGACGGTTCCGTTCTCTCAAATCGACTCGCGATAAGTGCCTTATTGCAGGCGCAAAGGGTGCAAATTCCCCAGCCCAGTGTCGCGTCTAGGACCATTCAGCCCCGTGATCTCTACCCACCGGCACCCTTTACGGGAACGGGGCCGTATGTCGAGCAGTACTCCGTCATGGGTGTGACGGCTTTTCTAGGCTACGTTGTCGCGCCGTGCTTAGGCGCGGATGCAACTTTTTTCAATAAGGACGGTGGCTATCTCTATACCGGTACGCAGCTCTATACAGGCGTGCAGGGCACCGGCAGCACAATCGATGCCGGCCTGCAATACAACCCAGGAGACGGGTCCATTCAGCCTTTCCTTCGCGGCAATGCGACAGGACAGCAGTGGTACAATATCACTCAACACTACAATTGCTCTAACGGTACTCTCGGAATCCAGTATGGGTTCGTGCCGAACAACCTACTGATGTTCCTTGCGACAGGAGTTCCAGTTCCACCACCGCCGGCGGGACCGTTGTCGGGGAACTCAAGCATCACCTGGATCGACGCCGCTTGGGTTTATTTCAATGAACCGTATGATTTCAACCAGCCCGGCACGGATGCGACAGGTGCGCAGACTCCGTGCTCGCAGTGCATAACGAAACGCATCACTTCAATTGCGCAAGAGTTACTCAACGGCCAGCTCGTTGATAACCCATACGATGGCTCGTGCTTTGGCGGATGTAAAGGTCTGTACGACGCGAGCATTGAGTGGAGCACAATTGAGATGGGTCAGCTGACCCAATGTAGCCCATTCTCGCAAAGCTGTACCATCACGTTCTTGACTAGCGGCGGTTGGAACGGCGGACTGCAGAATTGGGATGCCGGAAATTTAACTGGCATTCACATTGGGGGCGGCTCCGAAACGGCCTTCACGGCTTTCGAGGGCATAGCTATGGTGGTTGACCCCACTCCGACGCCAAGGCCGTCGCCCTCTGGCGGCGGCGGCGGAGGCGGCGGCGGCGGTGGGAATTGCGGAGGTCATCGCTGTTTCGCTCCGATTCAACCATCACCAACCCCATCCAAGTAGGACACGCGCCCGGCGGACGCTACCGTGGATGAAGCGTCAGAAAGACGAGCAGTTGCAGCCCGTGCGCAATCACCGTCGCTGCCACGCCGCACAGCGCGTACATGCCCAAGCGCGCGAGCCTGACTAAGACACGCATCGTACGTTCTGTTCTTTAGCCGGCACCGTGCGTGCGGTGCGCATCAGCGCGCGGTATTGCCGCATCGCCGCGCTGCGCGCCCCGCGCGGCAAGCCCGCGGGCGTACCGTGCGCGATGGCGCGCGCTTTGACAAATCCCTCGAGCGCCCCGACGAGAGCACGCGGACTCAAGCGTCGGCCCTCGGCGCGGTTACGCCGGGCGGTTGCTTGCACGAATGCTCGGATGGTGGCAGGGTCGATCATGCTCACATAGTAGGGGCGCCGGCTCAACGCGCAAACAACCGAGCTTGGCAAACCGGAAGAGACTGGCGCCTCGGGAACATTTTGGCGCCATGCGCTCCTCTCAACGGATAGACGATCAATCGGAGGATGAAACCTATCGCACGCTGGGCGCCGCCTGAGCTTGTTGCCGCCGCGTTGAGTGGTGATGAAGCCGCCATCGAGGAGCTCGTGGCCGCCGTCTGGCCGGGCTGCTTCCGTCTAGCCGCAAGCGTGATCGGCGATCGGAACCTTGCCCAAGACGCGGCCCAAGAAGCTTGTGTGATCCTTCACCGCAACGTCAGGAGCTTGCGCCATGTCGGCGCGTTTGACGCGTGGCTGTACCGCATCGTCATGCGGGAGTCGGCGCGCATCCGACGCCGGCACGAACGTACCGGCCAACCGCGGTACAAGGAACGCTTTGAAAGCGATGATGCCACGTCGCTAGACGTGTGGCGCGCGTTGGCCGCTCTTCCGCCGGAGCTTCGCGACGTCACCGTGCTGTTCTATTTCGACGATCTTAAGAGCGACGAAATTGCATGGATCTTGGGTGTTGCGCATGCAACGATCCGCACACGACTCGGCCGCGCGCGGCAACGTTTGCGCAGCCTGCTCGACGACTATGGGAGCATGCAGCCGAAGGCCAAAGAGGTAGAACAACATGGGTTCTGATTTTTCCGCCATGGGAAAGGCCGCCCGCGCACAGATTCGCGTGCCCGAGCTGTCGATCGAGTCCATTCGCGAACGCTCACACACAGCTGCAACGCGCGAGCGCACACGCGCGCTCATCGTTTCGCTAGTCATAGGCCTTGCGGTTTTGGGCGCAGGCGCGGCATTTGGCGAAAAGCTCTATAACGGCGTGCGCGTATGGCTGTCCGGCGGCAAAGTTGCGCTGGTCATCAGCTCGTTTACGATGGTGCGAGAGCCGACCGCGGCGGATCTGCGCAGCGTCGTCGCGCACGCGACCTTTCCGGTAGTGCTACCCGTTGGTCTCCCGGCTGGTACGCGAGTGACCATGCTCCAGTTTGCTCCAGCTGATCGGCCGAGTTTCATCATCGTTGAGTATCAAAACAAGCAAGCCAACTTCAGCGCCGGCTTTTCACTGTTCGATACTGCAGGCATCAACCCGAATTTCGCGACCGTGCCGGCTGGCGCATTCCAGCCGAGCTTTCGAGTCGTTCATCAGTGGCGAGTCGGAAGAGAAGCCGTACAGGTCCCAAACATCTCTTCTCAAGACGCGAGCCGGATCGAAGCAGCGATGAAGCGAACCTCCCCCGCTGACAGCTACGCCTTGACCGACGCAATGTTACGCAGAGTGATCGTTTTGGGCGGCACGTCGGAGCTCGCTGATGTCGCCGAGCGCTACGCCCCACTTGTTGGACGCAGCATTCTGCTTGATCGGCGCTTGATTCGTCGGATCCCGAGTCTCGTGCAGCAGGGCAAGCCGGTGGTCGATGACCGGACGATCTATCTCAGCAACATTCCGACAGTGCACGGTGAGCCGGATTACTCGAAGGCGACCCTGCGCTGGCCCAGCGTCGTCGCCGTGCCGGCTGCCGGCGTGCGGGCGATCAATGCGGTGCTGCGATATACCGGGGCGCGCGGCAATTGCGCGTGCAGAATCCTCTTCAACCAGCCGGACAACACAAAATACCTGATTTGGACTATCCCGCTGTCAGCGTCAGCACCGGTGGCACGATACTCCGTCGACGCGAAGACGCTCGTTGTGACGCCCTCCGACGGCCGGCAGTAGCGGAAGTCCGAGTGCCCTGGGAGAACGCCTGGGGTTCGACGAAACAAGTATTAACCGAGACGACACGCGTCCTTTGGCGCCGGTCGTTTCGTTTTTTCCGGAGGCGTCTTATTCGACATGTCGTCGAACGAGCTGGTCGAATCCCAAGATCTTTCCGTCGAAGAAGAAGCGCAAAAGCGCGCACGCTGGTACGCGCGCCGGCGCGCCAGCATCGGTTCGTCCGAAGCGGCGATCGTCGCCGGCTTGCGGCCCTTTTCCGACGACAACACGCCGCGCCACCTCTGGCTGCAAAAACTCTATCTAGTCGACGCGCCGGATCTGTCTGATCTGCGCGTGATCGAGGTCGGCGTGGCCATGGAGCGGCCCATCAAGCAGCTCGCGGCCAAGCGCCTCGATCTGCGCTGCCGCGGTCTGTCGCGCCCGATGGTATCGAAAGATCCGCGCACGCCGTGGATGACCGCCACGCCTGACGGTTTGCTCTTAGACGCGCTCGCGCGCCGCGTGGGCATCCTCGAATGCAAGAACCCGGCCAATACTGCAGAGTGGGGCCGTGAAGGCTCGCAAGACATCCCGCTCAAGTATCGCTACCAGACCCATCACGAGATGCAGGTCTCTGGGTTTCGTGAAATTTACGTTGCGGCGCACCTGCATGGCGACGTGCGCATCTACCGCGTGACGTATGACGGGGCGTTTGCCCAAGAGATGATCGCGGGGCAACGTGTCTTTTGGTGCGAGCACGTGCTGCCGGCGCGCGAGCGGGTCGCCGCGCAGCTGCCCGCGCCGCCCACGCAAGCCGTTGCGCTAGCACAGTGGCGGGAGCAGGCCCGCTCCTTAGTCATCGATCTCGCGCCGCCGGCGCTCGACGTCGCCGACGCCCGCCTGTTACATCCCAAGGCAGCTGCCGAACTTACGCACGCGGCCGACGCGCAGTTCCGCGCCGACGTCATCGAGATCATCACGCGCGAGCACGCCATCGACGCGCACGAGCGTGCCATTGCCGAACTCAAAGGCCGCCTGGGCGATCGCATGGGCCAGGCGGAGCTGGCGCAGTGCGGGCGCGAGAAGCTCATCTGCTTCAAGAGCATCGCCGGTGCGCGCCGCGTCGACATCGGGCTTTTGCGCGAGCGCCATCCCGACATCGCCGCGCAGTGCACGGTGCAAGCCGAGCCTTCTCGCCCGCTGCAGATCGAGCGTGCGTTTCGCAAGCAAATCGAAGGTGAGCTTGCTCGTCCGCTGCAACCCGAGCGTGACACAGGGTTAGAGCGCGCTGGCTAATGGAAGGCGAGCGTAGCGTCTACGAATTCGGGCAGCGCCTGCGGGCGGTGCACGACGCCGTCCATGGCGTTGCGCCTGAGCACGGACCGCCGGATCTGGCCGCTGCCGACCGCGCGTTGGCCGCCGCCCGCGCCCGCGCCGCAGGCGAGACTCCCGCCGCCACGCCGCCGAGCGAGGTATCAGCGCCCTCGTCCGATTCCGAGGTTGGCCAAGATAGGCCGCTGCTCACGATTGCCGCCGCGCGTCAGGTCTGCGTGCTGCACACGGTACGTCTGCGCCGCGAAAATCCCCAGCACGCGCAACTCGCGCAGCTCGCCACGATCACGGCCGGGCTGGATCGTTTGGCCAACGCCGGCCAGACGACGCTACCGGTCTACATTCCGGCTGAGGGCGTGCGCGCGCTCTCCACCGACGCGCTCCACCAAGGTCTTACCGCTGCGCTCGCGCATCTGCCCGGGCCGCAACCCATCGCGTTTGATCTTGCCGGCGCGGGCGAGCTGCTGCGCTCTTGGGGCGCCAAGCTTGACTCGACTAAGAGCCCACTCGCCGCCGCCAACGTCACGGCGCTGCACGCGCTCGAGCAGTTCGAGGCCGCCGGCGTCAGCAGCTTCACGGCGCTGGTGGCGCCCGGCGATTTTTCTATTGCACGCTTGCGCGCCGCGCACGCCGGCATCACCGCCGCGCAGCGCTTGCTTGAGCTGCGCGAGCACGAACGTGCACAGCGCGCGGATGGGCCGCGTCTTGACCAAGAGGAAGTTGCTCGCGCGTCGCCGCCGCCTCAGGTCGTTGCGCCCACGCGCGAGACGAGCACCGGCGCGTTCTCACCCGCGCCGCTTAGTCAAGGCCAGCACGCCCTCACACGCATCCCGCGGCGCTCGCCAACCAAGGCGCACGAACTCACGCTGGGCGAGCTCAAGGAAAAATGCCAGAACATTGTCGCGTCTCTAGACCGCGCGGTGATCGAACACGAGCGCGCGTTGATCGATTGCGGTGCGATCGCGACCACCAAGGGCAGCAAATTCACCTGGCAGTTGCCCGCGCCGAGCACTGACGCTGAGCTTGCCGCGCGCGCTTACACCGCCGTCGGCGGCGAGTGGTTGGCTGCCGCGCGCGCTGAAGAAGCAGCCGCACAACGCGAACTGCAGTTGCTGCAAGCTAGTCAAGCCAAGACCGGTAAGCTCGCCGCCGCGCTGATCGGCTGGCGCATGCGCGACACCAAAACCAAGGCGCAGCTCGCGCGCACGCACCTAGCCGAGGTGACGGCCTGGCTGGGTCAGCCCGAGCACGCCGCGCAGATCGCCGCGCGCGTGTTAGCCTTACGCACCGAAGAAGAGCGCAACCTTGCGCTTGCCCGCGAACAACTCGAACAATTGCGCACGGTGCAAAACGCGCGCAAGGAGTACGCGGCTTTGGCCCGCGAGCTCAATACCCTCAACCTGGCCGATTTGCGCCAACCGATCACGTTGCAAGGCACGACCGTCAACGAGCTCGTGCACGATTCGCACGCGCGTCAGACGCTGTCGACCTACGTCGTGGCGCGCCAGCAGCAGCGCGCGTTCCGCCGTCAGGCCGGGCTGTCCAGTGAACGAGGCCTCAGTGCTTAGCCTCGCTTTTTTGGCACAGTGTGGGTCATGTGGGCCGCGTGTGGGCCAGCACGTGGCGCGCGTCCGATTAACCTTGTGCGCGTGTGCGCGCGCATGCTACGGTGATGACAAAGCGCCCCGTGCCGGCGCGAGGAGAGCTCGAAACGTTGCTCGCGCACAACCCGTACCTGGGTCCCGATCTCGTCGCCGCGTGGGAAGCCTGGTGCGCCGATCGACTCGAGCGCACGCGCGCAGCCTTGCTCTTAGTCAGCTCGTGCCAACACCTGCGAGCGCAACGTCCGTCGGTGCCCGCGCAGCTGCGCGAGTTCTCCGCCGCGTTGTGCGCGCACCTCGACATACCGTTCACGCTCCCAAGGAGACCGTCTAGTATGGCTGACCAACCTACCAACGAACCAACCGCACGCTATGCCGATCGGATCGGCGCGCTCTCGGGTGACGAGCTGGCCACCATGCTCATCCGCTGCGGGGTTCCGTTGCCGGTCGTACGCGAGAAGCTCTTGGCGCAGGCCGACGCGCTGGAGCGTGCGCTCTACGCGGCGCGCCGGTTGCGCACGGCTTGCGGTGAGGATCCCGCCGAGCTGCGCGTGAGTCTGGCCGAGCTGCGCGACCAGGTCGAAGCAATTGCGGCGGCCGATGCGGAGCTGGCGGCATGGATTGCGTGAACGTGAAACCGATCCGCTGCCAGCCGTCTGATAGCGAGATCGCGGCGCTGGCCAAGCAGCTCTCGCGCGAGATCGCCGACGTGCGCATGACCGCGCTCACCCCGGCGCTGCTGGCGCTGCTAGCCAAGACCGAGCGCGTGTTGGGCGCGCGCCGCCAGCAAGTGATCGCAGGCCGCGCGGCGTTGGATCGCGCGGCGCAAGCCAACTTGAGCCTCCAGCGCCTGGCCAATCACGATAGCCTGACCGAGCTGCACAACCGCCGTTCCTTCGATCACGCGCTGGTGCGCGAGTGCAACCGCGCGTCGCGGCTGCAGACGCCGGTCTCGCTGCTGATCTTCGACGTCGATCATTTTCGCGCGCTCAACAACGCGCGCGGCCACGTCTACGGCGACCAGTGCCTGCGGGTGATCGCGGGGATCATCAACGACGAGGCCAGCCGCTCGACCGACATGGCGGCACGCATCGGCGGCGAGGAGTTCGCGGTGCTGCTGCCCGGCGCGACGCCGGCGGGCGCTGCGGCATTAGCCGAACACATCCGCGACGCGGTGCGTAAACGCAACCTCGAGCACGGCTCGTCCGACCTGTGCGACTACGTCACGGTGAGCGCCGGCGTTGCATCCGTCGTGCCGCGCCAGAGTATGAACCCTCGTCTGCTGTTGTACGCGGCCGATCAGGCGCTTTACGACGCCAAACGCGCCGGGCGTAACCAAGTCAGTCGCGCCGGCGAGCTCGACCTGGCCGCCCAGCTGCGGCTAGAAGCGCGCTTGCGTGAGACGCAGCTGCAAGTCTGCTAAGCCAGTGGCGAAGAGAGGAACATGACCGACCTTGACGAACAGCCCGCGCCCGTTTAGGTGGAGGTCGATTGATGCAAAGATACCTACTCCTACTGCTTGCATTGATTCTTGGATCCGCCGCTTGCAGCAACAGGACTGGAGCTCTTCCAAATGACGCCGGCTCTGCCCAGGTCGCCAGTTCGTCTCTCCCCCAGCGATCTGCCGTACCTGAATCGCTGGTCGACAGCGCAATCTCTCCTAACATCGTCGGTCCCGAGCGTCAGATAACGCGCGAATTGATCCGACAAATAGCCGCAGTCTCACCGCTGTTTCGCCAAACACTTGTGCTCAATCCCCACGGAAAGATAGTGATCGTCGACCTCCAGGGCCGCATTCACATCAACGATGCCAAGCTTAACGGCGCCTTCGGGCCACTGTCGTCTGTAGCAAATCGGCCGAACGCCTTTAGATATCCATCCGGGCAGATTGTCGATTTTCCGGTCATGCAGCCAATGCCCCGAATGCTCGGCAGAAGCCGTCCTAATCTCACTCAGCGCAGTCTCCATCCGCTCATTTTCATCACGCCAAGCCCGGGTACCGGACCATACCGGAGAATTTACACATACGGTGGTTACTACGGGGAGGCTGCAAACATATCACTGCCGTGTTCAACGCACTATATGGCCCCCACCGATACTGGCTACATCTACATGGGCGGCTGGGGCGATGACGGGTCGCAAGAGGGTTTTGGAATCGATGCCGGCCTCCAATACTCATCCACCTTTTTTGACTACGCGCCCTTCATTAGGTTCGCGAACAGCCCGACTCCAATTGGCCCGACCTTGTGGTCGGCAAATCACAATGGATATCTTCGATGGACGTGCGGCCAGACGATCGGCATGGCCTTCTCCGCAAACGCCGACCCAGCCCTCGGAACAACCGATTTCTTCTTGCAAACCCACGCGGGCGGGTTATACCTCGACACCAACGGAAACTACCAATGGTCGAATCTCTATGATTACATTGACGTTGCCATCCAGCAACCAGGTGTACCCTGGAACGGCTGGGGCGCAGGACCGTATAGTTGTTCAGCCTCGTCAAGTTGTATATTGAAGTTCATGACATCGATCGCCCAACCTAGCGACTCCTTCTTGGACCAGTCCTCGTTTCAAAATATCGGTTGGGGACTGCAAGGCGTCGCCACGTACCACCTCGACGTCAAGCTGCACATGTTGAACACAAACAACACACAGAGTTGCGAGAACTACCCGACGTGGACGGCAAACCCATTCCCCTTTGACGGTTGCAACAACAGTCCCTCATACTACACGAACATACAAGTAAGCAACTTCAATCTCGGCACTGAATCCGTAACTGTTGATTTGACGCAAATTAACGATCCGAAACCGACTCCGACGCCAAGACCAACCTCTAACCCGATCCCAACCAGGCCACCGCCAAAGTGTCCACCGAGCGCGTGCGGCGGATCTAACGCGCCATTGGGACCTTAGTTCTCAGAACGGCAACCGGCTCGGCCGATTCAGGTCTGGTTAGGCTTCATTGTCGCCAATAGTCTTGTTATTGCGGCAATCTGGTACTCATCAGGCCCGTGGACGATCTGATTTCGAAAACCTGGCTGGCCCACTACGCCCATCCACTGCTGTTTCGCCTGTGCGATGTCGCCCTGCGCGAAAAGCGCATTGCCGAGGAAATAGTGCGCTTCTTCGAAGTCCGGACTGAGCGTCGTTGCAGATTGCAACCGATGCGTGGCTTCGTCCAGGTGCCCCGCTCCGGCGAGCTTGAGCGCCTCAAAAAAATCTTGCGCCGCCCCAGTGTCCTGAAATCTTGGGTTCACCTCGGCGCCTTCGGCTCGTAGCTTGCTCCAAGCCGCGTCGTAGGACTTGAACGCTGCCTGAATATGCCCGTCATCAAACAAGCTGTCACCAGGTTGCAGTGCAGACGGCCCTCCATTGGCTTGAAGTCGCTTTTGTCCAATCTGAATCGCTTGACTCCATGCATTGCGAGCGCCTTTGTCATCGTCCAGCTTTAACAAGTCAAGGCCGAGGTATCCCAGTTGGTCGACCGCGGCTGGAAATACAGCAAGCCCTTGTCTGTATAACGCGACGGCCTCTGTGAGCTTACCTTGGAGATCAGCTTGTCGTGCACGCGTGAACAAAGGCACGGCTCGGTTGAAGAGCGCTTGGTTCCATTGCCACGAAGTCGCAAATTGTGAGGACGCGGCAGCGAGATCCACCCGTGGCGCAGGTGCGACTGTAGTTGTCTGTTTCGGATTTACGGTCGGTGCGCTTGCCTGCTTGGAGCAGCCGCCTGTTGCAAGAACGGCCACGGCAAGGGCGACAGCGACACGGGCGGTCAAGTTCACGACAGCCAAACACTTCGCGCCAGGCCTCTTTTTCCCCGCGACTCCCTAGTACCCATCAAAGACCTCCGAGAGTGCGGATTCATGTCCACGGCACGTCGAAGATCATCATCTCAAGGATAGTGGCCAACGCTCTACTAAGCAAAGGTCACTGAGCCCTGACCACGCCTTTTGGATCGGGGCGTTATGGGGCGTTGTGGCCGTGAAAACGATCGTGCTCATCTCGTGCAGCAAGACCAAACTTGCTCACCGCGCGCGTGCTGCTGACATGTACACCAGTCCGCTCTTCAAGGCCGGCCTGCGCTCCGCACGCGCGCTCAAGCCTGACCTCATTCTCATTTTGTCGGCCAAGTACGGCGTCTTGCCGCTTGAGAGGCACATCGCGCCGTACGATCTCACGTTGACTAAGATGAGAGCGCCGCAGCGTAAGGCCTGGGCGCAACGCGTGATGAAGCAGCTGCGCCGCGCCACAGATCCAGAGCGCGATAGGTTTGTCGTGCTGGCTGGCAAGTACTACGTCCAGGACTTGCAGCTTGCCAACAAACTAGAACCGCTCGAGCACACTCCGTTGGCCAAGCGCTGTCCATTCCTCTTAAGCGAGCTCAGGCGTGTCGGCACCTAACCGCGCGGCCTGCCAGCGCGAGGCGGTCATGCCCGCGCGCGCGAACCGACGCACCGATGACTACGAAATTAGCCTGCGAGTGCCGCGGCTGCCGATCCGGCACGCACGATAAAAACGGCAAGTGTCTTTCGGATTCGTCCGCCAACGCGTACGCGTGGCGCCGCGCGGCGGTGCCTAAAGAAGTGGACCCCAACGAAGGGGTCCAGCGCGTGTGGTGCCCGGCCTGCTGGAACGTGCAGCTGCATGGATAAAGTAGCCGCGTCTGCAGAAGACATCCGAAAGAAATCAACACTCCTTCAGCGCTTGCGCAAGGACGCAAAGATGGCTAGGCTGATCGACCGGGAGAAGGCGGCGCTCCTGTTGGAGGTCCGGTTCGAGCGCTTTGCTCGCCCGCGGGCCGGTTAGGCGGCGCCCGTTGAGACGGTGCGGGTGCCGATGATGGACGGCGATGGCACCTCGCGCCCGACGGAGCGCTCCGTCTCGATCCATGCTTCTAGGCCGGCCCTGAGATTCGCCTCGGCCTCCTCGATCGTCTGGCCCATGCCGGTCGCTCCCGGGATCTCCGGAATCCAGCCCCAGACGCCGCCGTCAGCGGCGCTTTCAAAGATCGCGCTATATGTGGTCATCGAAGTCCGGCCTTCCGTAAGATAGCGTTCGCAGCCCAGCGGGAACACTCCGGCCAATGGCAAGCACCGCGGTGGATAAGCTATTGGAACGTACGGCCGTGCAGTTAAGACCGTGACGCTGTCGCGCGGCGGCACGGCCCCTCAGGAATACACGTTTGGGTCGCGACATTTGTCGTAGGTGGCCTGATCAAACGGAATCCATTCCGTTCCGTTGATGCCACGTCGGTTGATGGCCGTTGCGCTGATGGGGAACGCGCTCGCTACTTTGATCCAGCGGGCTTGATTCATCGAGATGGCCTTCACTTCATCGACCGCTTCGCTCAAGTCCTGATCCTGTGCGAAAATAAGCGCCACATTGTACTGATTCTCTCTCGCCAACCGGACCAGATCGAGCGCAAGCCGGATATCGATTCCCTTTTCGCGCCCTACGAGGATCGTTTGTTGGGTACCGTCCGGTAGCGTGATCGAACGTGGCGAGTACCTCATTTCTCGCTGATACACAAATACGCCGCGCGAACCCATCGCGGCGAGCTTCTTCGACCAAAATCCGTGCCACTTCGGGTCCTGGAGCGGGCTTGGAACCCCGGTGTAAAACCGCGTCGCCGTAAGCTGCCAAGCGCGCGTCGTGGCGATTTCTCTTGCAAGGGCAAGCACATCATAGTTCGGATAGGTGTAGCCGAAAGCGGTCTTGACCGCCCAAAACAAATTTTGCCCGTCCACAAACGCTATCGCCCGTTGATTGCTGGTTCGCTCGGCATGGGTCGCCCAGAAAAGCAGAACCCCGCTCCGAGGCCTCGCGGCTGGTCAGGCGGGGATTAGATACACCTAGTATCGGGTATCCCGGATTCTTTGTCAACCCGTGGCCCCTCACTTCAGCTCTCCGCATTCGGGGTGCGGGACGCGCCCAGGCTGTCGTGGTACACAAGTTCATTCTCGCACCTACCCGGCACCCTGGCAAAGACCTTCGTGATGTCGGTGGCTGTCTTTGGCGCGCGCATCCATCAAGCCGCCTCGTCCGCTATCTCCGGCAGCGCGATTTCCTCACCACGGCGGAGAACCTTCACCGGCGTAATGCCTCGATTTTCCAGCGCCTCGATCTCCTCGGGCGTCTCATGTCCCTTAGTCACGTACTCGACCGCATCCGGGCGGAACATGTAGAAGATCCCCCGCTCGCTCTTGCCGTCGGGCAGCACGATCGCTTTGCGGTGCGCGCACAGCACCCAGGTTTGACAAAGAACAAAGCCTTTGGGGACCGCGACGATGCGCCGGCTGATGCCAAGGCGCGCGGCTTCGCGCGTGAACTCTTCCGGCGTTTTGTAAAACGCCTCGCCGATCCACAACAACCCCGCGCGCCCGACCGCTGCCGCGAGCGGGCAGAACTCGCAAAACGTCGTGCCGGCGTTCGCGCAGATCTTGGTCGAAAGCAGCGCGTCGCCGTCCACCCAGGTCCAGCCGCGCGTCGGTTTGATGCCTTGGCCGCAGGTCGCGCACACGTGCAGCGGCACCGGAAGCTTCCCGCAATGCCGGCCCTGCCCGGAGCTGACTAAGTACAAACCGCCCGGTGCGCGCCAGCCGCACCCGCGGCGCGAGTCGTGACGGATCTGAATGCTCATCATCTTCCCCTTTGTCAACCCCGTACCGCGTGTGGCGCGACCTTGCTGCGCGCGCTGACTAACCGAAATGCTTTGGCGAAACGCGTTGGAGGCACGCGCACGCCCGGCCGGTGCCGATCGTAGTCGTCGTGGCAGCGCCGGCAGGCGCGAATGCCCACGCGCGGATCGAAGACGGCGGAAGCGCACTGGGCGCGGCGCAGCACATGCGCCGTGTCCTGCGCACGGCGGCCACACTCACGCCACCCGCGGCCTACGCGTCGCTCCATGTGGCACACGAAGCCGTCGCGCTCGCGCACTTGGCGCACAAAGCGCGCCTCGTCGACTTTGGTGTCTGAGCGCGGGAGCAATGGGCGGCGCGATCCCGATAGCATCGATAGCTTCCTCGTGCCACCAGTTTCGCACGCAACCAAGGCCCCGCCAAGAACCTACCGCATCGCGCTTTCTTCTTAGTCAACCCCTCGCACTAACGTCGCCGCGCTCACGCGCAACGCAGGTGCAAGCGCCACGATATTGAGCAAGGAGATATTGCGCTCGCCCGCGCCAATCGAGCGCTCCGAGCGAGCGCGTTAACCAAGAAGAGCACTTTGAACGAGACGCCGGGGCAAGCGCACACGTTTGTCGAAAACGGTCGACATGAAAGCGAACGTTGACTACCCCGTCGTCTGCCACAGGTGTGGAACAATAAGTCCAGTTGACGTCGGCTACGGTGCATATGCGCAAATCCGAACATGGAGCGGCGATCACGCCGACCGGCAAATCATTCGAACGGTTCACGTAAGCCGCAACTATGGTTGGAGTTGTGTCGGCGAAGAGATCGAACTTGTCCCCGGCGGTGCGCGCAACAAACCGAAGGGACCTCCTGCACCGGTTGATGACCACCGCTGGCCGATTTGGTACTGCGAGCAGTGCCTGCCGCTCGCATGTAGGTTGCAGGAGCGCGACGAGCTCTCGCAGTCGTAATTACTTCGTTCCGGGTTGAACGACCGAAGTCTGACCGCTGACGCCGCGCCATTCAAACGGTTGCAGTCGAAATGTCGAATCGAAAGCCGGATGATCTGTGGTACGGCGTCGCCGTACGTGATGATTCGGGCCTCTTCTTAGTGGCTGACGTGTGTCGAAGGGCAAGAGGAGATGTGTATGTGAATTTACCGCGTCCATACGATCCTGGGTTTGAGCCACACAGCAGTGTGCATGCGTCCGGCCAGTATCACCACAAGAGCTTCGGGCGTGCGTTCGATGTTCGCCACGTCCAAAGGCCAGATCGAGATTTTAGGGGGACTCATAACATTGTCACGACGACAATAGGGCGCGGACGCGCTAGGAGGCTCGGCATTCCCTGCAAGCGTGACGACTACCACTGCGTAATGGAAATTCGGGACTGCGATCTGCGCCCAGAGGAGACTTCGAACCATCTCTATTTTGATATTGTCGAGCCCGGTGTAATGCCTACCCATTTTACCGGAACGACACTCCAACAGTGCCTCGCTACGGATGCGGTTCCGTGGTTGCTACTTACCCTCACGGAAATCATCCCAACAACCCCGGCCGGATCGGGAAGCTGACGCTGCGCTCGCTCGTCCCCAAGGACAGCGCCAGATACATCCAGTCAGATCCCGCGCATTAGCGTGGCCGGTGTCATGCGCAAGGCCCGCGCAAGCTTCGCGATGTTGACTAAGGAGACGTTCCGTTCTCCACGCTCGACGCTGCTCACGTAGGTGCGGTGCAGCCTCGCTCTCTTAGCCAGCTCCTCTTGCGACACGCCGCGCGCCTCGCGCATATGGCGCAAACCTGAGCCGAAGGCTCGTTGCATCGGGTGCTTCATGCTTCCAGTGTAGGCCCACGGATCAAGCACGTCTACAGACGATGAGCGGCATCCCGCGACGCGGCAAACGGGAAGAGGCGCGGGCGTGCGCGAAAGATGGAAATAATGCGTCCAGCACCCAAAATCAACTGCGAAAACGACGTCATCGCGCAAGTGGCGCTCAACCGACCGCGCACTCCGCTGGCAAAGATTCTGTGGCTGGCGATGATCGTCTTCGGATGCGTCGCCGTGATCAGCATGTTCGCGCTCGCCGCACACTAGCAGAAGACGATCAGATCTCCTCGAACCGCGCGTTCAAAAGCACCGCCAGACGCTGCGCCTCCGCGCGACGCATGACCTTGCATCGGTGCAGTCACCTCCACTCCGTTTCTCCTTAGTCAAACGCCTCACAACACGACGCGCGTGCGCTTGGGCTGCATCATCCACGGCTGCAGTCGCAAGCTGCGGACCCAGTCGCTCAAACTGGGAACGAACCCGAGGTCTTCGGTGATGTGTCGTTCGCCTATCTTCTTGACCGACACCTGGCGGCCGTTGGAGAGCGTGAGCATCCGCCCAAAGCGGCGCACGCACTCGGCGATGCCGTGTGAGTGATGGCGCAGCATGCGGTGGCGCAGATCGTCGATATGCTCGGAGCTTTCGTCGAACCACAGATGGATGGGCAAGTAGTCCTCTGCCTTCCCGCCCCACTTGCGCGCACACGAGCGCGCGTGATACAGCGCGTCCATGACTAGACCTGTATGCTTTCGGTGGTCGATTCCGTGTAGTAGTCGGTGCGCTCGTACTCTATCGTGCCGGGTTCCGCGCCGACCGTGACGACACCAGCGCCGCCGTCGTTGTTCTCGTAGCCGTCGTGGTAGTGCTCGATGAGCGCTTCGGTCAAGCGCTCGGCGAGTTCCGTTATCGCCTTGCCCGCATCGGCTTCGGCCGCCTTGGGCTCTAGCGCGATGCAGTCGATGCAGCCGTCGTCGCCGCTGCCCGAGTACTCGACGCGCACCGTCGCGATGCCGCCAGCGCCCATCGCGGCGAGCAGGTCCCTCTTAAGGTCGTTGATTGCCTGCGATACGTCAGCCATGTTTGCCCTCCCCTTTAGGTCTTGAGCGTAACGCGTCGCACGCGCGCCGCCTAAGACTAAAGAGAGACCCGCAAGACCAGCACGCCCCGCGCACGAAGTCGCTGGCCGTGGCCAAGCGCACCTCGCCGCGATCCGGCTATGACACCAATCTCGCGGCCGAGTTCTACGTCATGTCGATGCTGCATCGCCTCGGCGCTGCGGCAAGTCTCACGCTTGGCAACAAGAAGGCGGTCGACATCATCGTCGCCCGTGATGTGGGCCGCGCATACACGATCGACGTGAAAGGCCTCGCCGGCGGCACCTGCTGGCCGGTCGGCAACGCGAAGGTTGGGTCAGGTCACTTCGTGGTGTTGGTGTGCTTCAAGCACAAAATCGGTGATCCGCACGTCAGCCCCGAGGTGTACGTTGTGCCCTCGCGGGAACTGCGCATGCTCGCGACGCGCGGTTCGGGGGCTTGGGCTAAGGTGAGGATCGTGAAAGTATCAGACGCCCGCAAGAAGGGCGCTGCCTATCGCGACGCGTGGTGGAGAATCGTAAAGCCGCTAGCGCGAGGGAGTCAATAGTTGTGGCGGTTGAGGACGCGATAATCCTGGAGGCTGCCGTTCGTTTGGTACTGGAACAGCGCGTTGCCGAAGCGCGCGCGGAGCTTCGAACGCTGTCAGTTGAAGATCCGATGCCGCACCCTGTCGTGGACGCCAAAACCGCGGCTGCCAGACCCATCGCGCGCATTCCTCGCCCGTCGGTGAACAGAAGCCTGCTGGCAACGGTACTGCAACGAGACGGGTGGACATGCCGGTACTGTGGCCGCAAGCTCGTGGTGGCGGGGGTCATCGAATTGATCGGCACGTTGTGCCCAATTGAGTTTCCTTTTCCGCCCGGCCATCACATGCCCGTGGGCCGAACACAGCCGGCCGCGAATCGCGTGTATCCCAATGCCGATCACGTGCACGCCGGATCGCTCGGTGGGGATTGGCACGACCCGGCGAATCTTGTCGCTGCTTGCACGCCGTGCAATGAGCGCAAGAGCGACATGCTCGGATGGACGGCTGGGGCGAACGCGGACGGCCAGTGGAAAGGATTGACCGAATACTACCGAGTTTTGGCAGAGAGCACCGGCACAGTGCGCTCATATCACGCTGCGTGGTTGCGAACGCTAGGCCTTTGATTCAACTCGCAGGGGATTCTTCCAAGTCGTCATCAGCGTGGGTGGGTGTCTAGGTCGAGCACGTCGCCTTTGGCGCCGCCGCGTCGATCGTCGTCGGCAGCCCAATCGAACCGCAACAAACGATCATCGACCGGAACATTCTCAGCCCATTTGTGGTCGCGTACGATCGCCTCACCGAAGTAGCGCGCCATCTCCGCAACGTCAGGCGGCGACACGATCTTTGCGTCGCCGCCGAAGTTCAGGACCCACGCGACCAGCTCACGCGGGTCGTCGACCACGAAGGTGAGTTCGACCGACCCATCCGGCAGGCTCGCACGTTTTGTCTCGGCGGGCCAACGCCTCGCCGTCACGTCGCCGGCCCGGCTCGGCGCGATGCGAACCGCGATGGTGAAGATTCGACCTCGGTGGCCGAGGAGCGTTGCGGCGTGCCCGGCCACGTATATGCCGAAACTTAGTTGCAGCGTATCATCCAATCGCAGCCCCGGATCGGGTGTGAACGTGTCGGTATCGCTGCTCGATGCTTCGCTCATCCGATCAAGCGCGAAGAATTTCGGGTGGCGCGCTCCCTCTTCTGGTCCCCACACATAGATCCGACCGTTGTAATCGAAAAGCTCGTACGGCGCGATTACGCGTCTCGAGACAGCGCCATCACGGCTGCGGCAGTACTTAAAACGCAGCATCGTATGGTCATGCGCTGCCCTCTCAGCGATCTTGAGACACTGGTAGTACACCTTGTCCATGCGTGGCTGCGGTCGGCGCACGGGCATCTGCTCGGTGGCCTCCGGATCTAGCTGCGCAAGCTCCTTGTCCCAGCGATCCAGCTGCGGCCCGATCCCTTCGACAAAGGGAGAGCCGAGGCGCGAGACGTCCACGCGCAGCATCGCGAGGAGCTCGCGCTTACGTGGGTCCATCTGCGGGGCCTTGGAACGCGTCCAATCGCCGACGACGCTGAACTTCTTAGTCTTGGGATTCCATTTGAGCTGGCAGCTTTCGGCCGCAAGGCGCTTCTTGATGCGCTTCCAGGTGGCCGTCGAAAACGACTTGCCGTAGATCTCCTTGCAGCGCGCTGTCGTGATCTCGCGCTTGGTGTCGAGCTCCTCGAGCAGCGCCACGAACGGATTCCGCTTCATACCTAAGTTATCGGCTCGCTATGGGTCAGAATCTGACCCGGTCACTTGCGGACCGTCATGACAGCCCCGAGCTCCTGACGTATCCTTGACTTGCGAATCAATGCAAAGGAGCGTCATACGATAATGAAGATCCCCAGTGCCCACGAGCTTTGCGGCCAGGTGTTGCGCGCTGCGAGCCAAGGCCCAGGCATCACCCCCGACGATCTGCGCAAGCGGCTCATCTTCGAATTCGACATGTACGAAGGCAGCGCCGGCGCACCGTCGCTCGAGCAGATCCTGCACTTTAGCCGACGCGCACTGCGCGCCCAGCAGCGGCTGCTCGAAGCCAAACTCGTCTGCCCATCCCAAGGTCTGTTGCGCACGACCACGCTCGGCGATGCGTTCTTGCGCGAGGGCTGCAGACGCGTCGACGAGCAGACGCTCGCGCGTCTCGCGCAGAGCGTGCCCACGCAGCAGACCTTGCCGCTCGATCAGCCGCAGCCCGTTGCACCCGAGAGCGCCGCTGACCAAGCGCCCGAGTTCGATTCCAAGGCGCTGCTCGACGGCGCGAAGCTAAAGTATCAGCGCCACGGCAGGGATTTCTACAGCGTCACCTTCGACGCGGAGCTACGCACCTGGAACGTGCAGCTGTGGTTCACCCGCGGTTGGTTGCGTGCCCGCACGTTCGTTCTGCGCGCGCCGAAGTCAGAGCACGTACGCGCGGGGCTGCTCGAGGCTGCCATGCGCGTCAACGAGGTCGCGATTCCGCATTTCTTCCTCGACGACGAGCACGCGCTTTATCTCGGCGTCGACGAGCACCTCGACAACCTCGATTCTGAAAAGCTGCGCTCGCTCGTTTTCGCGCTCTATTCGGTCGCGAAGGACCAGTACCCGCAGCTGTTCCGGCTGGTTACGCATGAGGACGCGCTTGCGTCGCTTGAGACCGCATACAAGAGGAGTGCCTAAATGCAAGAGCGTCACGATCTGCGCTTCACCGCGCACGCACAGGTGCGTTCCGTCGAGCGCTACCTCGATAGCGACGCCGTCGCGCAGTTGCGCCGGCGCGGCCTCGCAGACGGCGCCATCTTGCGCCGCCTCAGCGAACCGTTCGCAGCGCAGCTCGACGCGTTTCGCGCGGGCGTGCGTGCAGGTGCGGCACGCTGTCTTGACTCCTTAGCCATCGCGCAGATCCCGTTCCGGCTCAAGCTCGGGCGTATGCGCGTGGTGATCGCGCAGGGTTGCTGCCTCACGGTGTTGCCAGAAGATCGGCAGGCCGCATGAGCCTGGATCTAATCGTCTCGCCCTCGGCCTTCGGTTTTCTCTACGACGAATGCCCGGCGTGCTATTACCACGCCGTGCACGGCCTACGCCGCCGCCCGCGGACGCCGTTCCCGTCGATCTTCACCGCGATCGACCGCGCAATGAAGACGCATTTTTCACGCCCGGGCTGGCACAGCATCGCCGGCGAACGCCGGCGCTTTAGGGTCGTCGCGCAGGACGGCTGGGTGCGCTCGGCGCCGATCCCGGTGCGCGGCCACGATCTCACGCTTACCATTCGCGGCACGTTCGACTCGGTGGTGCAGTTCGAAGACCGCCGCGTCGTGCTATGCGATTGGAAGACCGCACCGGTCAAGGTCGAGCTCGTGCCAAAATATTCCCGTCAACTGCATGCCTACGTGTTCGCGCTCGAACACCCGGCGCTCGACTCCTTCCGGCGGATCGACGAGATCGGCCTGGGTGTGTTCGAGCCCTCGGCCTTCGCTTCAAGCGCCGATGCGCCAGCGAGTCTTACTGGTGCCTTCACCTGGCTCCCAATGCCCCGCGATGACGCAGGGTTCGCTCGGTTCTTACAAGACGTCGGTCAGTTGCTTGGGCGCCCGACTGCGCCGCCACCCTCACCAACCTGTGGTTTTTGCGCGTACGGTGCCGCCTAAAGAACCTTCCAAAACACATGATGAAACGGAGTAACTCTCACATGCGCCACGTTCTGTTCGTCTTCTTAGTCGTCGCCGCGATCCTCATCGCCACTCAAGCCGGCGCCGCGCCGCCCGCGCCCGGGCCGTCGCCAGCCGCGCCGGCACCGTCGCCTAGTCCTACCTTAGTCCTGGTCCCCAAGGGCACGCTCATCATCGTGCAGACTACGCGCAGCTACAAATCCTACGGCGCGTCCAGCGGCACCAAGGTCACCTATGAAGTCGCCCAAGATGCGATCGTCAACGGCTACCTCATCGCGCAAGCCGGCGACTCGGCAGAAGGGCAGATCCTCAACGCGCACGAGGGCACGACGAATTGGTTTACTGGCGAACACAAAGGTGCAAACTTGCGCGTCTCGGTCGACAAGCTCTACAATTTCTGCGGGGACACAATCGAGATCGACTTCGCGCGCAGCGAATTCCGCAACAAAGAAGGCCTCTTCGGCGGCAAGCAGGATGTCGAGATCTCCAAAGGCCAGAAGTACCAGGTCCCGACCCAGCGCGCGCAGCGCATATGCGCAACGCAGACCTCTGCAACGCCGGCGCCTATCCCTTCGGACGCGTTGGAGGGCGACAAGACCTAAGCCCCGGCTGGCTGTCTGCCTTGAGCGAGGCATTCACGACCAAACGTCCGATGACAAGGTTGGGGCGCGGAGATCTGAGGGCACGGTCGATGTTCTGTGAAAAGTGTGGCACGCCGTTGTCTGCTGAAGCCTCGTTTTGCTCGAGCTGCGGGGCGCCGGTCGCTATCCCCCAACCGCCAACGACCGCACCGCAAAGCAATCAACCACCCGCAACGCAGCAGGCGAGGCCTCAATCGCAAGATGTTTTGGCGTCAGTTGTGCAGATTCATCAGCCAAGCGGCGCTGCGCTGCAAAGTGAGCGGCCGCGATTTCACTTCGGTTTTTCATACCTGCGCTGGCTATTGTGGATTGTAACGTTTTCCTTTGGTCAACTCGTTGGACACGTAATCGGCGATGCTGCGCGGGAGGGTCTCACGAGCGGCGCCGCCCTTTTCGGGTTCGGGCTCTTCTCCTTTCTGCTAATACCGATCTTCGCAGCAATCGTGGCCGTGCCGCTTGCATTTCTGGGCTTGCTCCGTTGGAGGCCCATGAACATCATAGCCGGCATCGTCATCGCCCTAATTCTTGGTGCTGGTCTAGGGCTTTCCGCGGAGCAGTCGCATCATCGAGTCGGGAACGCCCCGGCTTCCGGCGCGCCTTCATCAGCCCCGAGTGAGAATGACAGATTCGCCCAGCGAATGAGAGCCTTAACTTATGCGTGCACGGACGACGCCGTCGACTCCAAGTACGCCTACGTCCTACAACTATATAAGACGCTAAGCGAAACCAATAAGCCGATGAGTTCTTTTGAACCTGACGTGGACAAGATTTGGAATGGATACGGCCTTTGCAACGACAGCAATCAGCCGACCGGTCCGAAGACGGCAAATGAGTTCCTGCAAGTCATGTACTATGGCGATGTCATGACAGTTACCGTTAAACTCGCGTCGAAGAAGTACGCCGACGCACGGTACCACATGGACGAATGGAATTCGATGACACGGGCGATGAGAGACAAAGCTAAGCAGGAAGGTTGGAAGGATTGGCTCGCTAGTGACAAAGAGATAAGTGGAATCATGACGACTATGGACGCGAAACTCACCCAAGAAGGTTACCCGCCAATTCCACCGCGCTGATAGCCACACGAGAGGCGAATCCTAGCTGGGCCTGCCTATCGTTCAAGCTGCGTGCTGTTCGGCCGCGCCACTTTGGGAGCGCAACCGATACCCCGCGCCCCGCACCGTCTGCACAATATCATCGCCGTGCGTAGGCTGCGCCAGCGCCACGCGTAGCACACGCACATGCCAATCAATCATGCGCTCATCCGCGCGGTACTCTGACCCAAGCGCTCGCGTGATGATCTCTTTGCGACTAAGCACCCGCCCCGCCTCGCGCGCCAGCAACGCCAAGATCCGAAACGCAGTCTCGTGCAAGCCCTCGATGCGTCGGCCGCACAGCGATACCTCGCGCCGAGCGACGTCGATGCACAGCTCGCCACAGTCGATGAGTCCCATGCGCGCGCGCATCAGCTCGTGCTCGCGCGCGGGTCTGACCGGTTCGCCGTAGTGTGCGCTCAGTTTGGCTAAGAGCGCCCGCGCTTCGCTCTCGGTCATGATACCTATGCTGCTCTGCGTGACGGTGCTGACGCGGTCTGCGCTTGCGTACCGGGGCGTAGCGCGCTTTCGAGCGCGGCCATCGCGCGGATCGCGCCGTCCAATGCGCGCAACAGGCGCTGCCAATCGACGATCTGCGCGCCGATCGTGCGCACCAGCCGATCGTGCTCGCCGCACAACGCGTCCGACGCGTATCGCACCCGATGCGCCTCAAGCGCGCGGCGCCCCGCCTTCATCGCTTTGGCCAAGAGAACGTCGCCGCCGCGTCGGCGCATCGCATGAAACGCCGCGCAGGCGCTCGCGTGATCTTTGCGCCCGAAGGCGCGCGCGATCGTGGCAAAGCCCGCGCCGGTGAGCTCGCGCGCGGCGTACATCGCCGCCTGACGCGCGAACACGGCCAAGCCGCGCCGCTCGCGACTGGTCATGGCCTCCGGCCACACGCCAAGCGCCTGGGCGACCGCCGCCTGGATCGCCTCAAAATCCGTCAAGGTCGCCCTCCTCGCACCGATCGTACACCCTGCTCAACGGTCCGCCAACAACCGCTGGGGTTGCTTGAGCACCGCCTCGCGGCCACGCCCCGCTCCCCTCTAGGCAACGGCTCGCAGGGCCGGGCGCTGCTCCACGCAGAGCTGGTAGCCGATGCCATGCCGCGTCCGAATCGACACGCTCGCAGTCTCGCCGAGAGCCTGTCGCAACCGCCGGATGTGCGTGTCAACCGTGCGCACGTTGCCGTCAAAGTCGATGCCGCCCCACGCCAATTCGATGAGCAGGTCGCGACGCATGACGATGTTGGCGTTGCGCGCCAAGATGAACAGCACGTCGAACTCTCGGGGTTTGAGGTGCAGCTGTCGCGCGCCGACCCATGCCTCGCGCGCGCCTGCGTCGACGCGCAGGTCGCCCACGAGCACGTTGTCCGCCAGCACGTGCCCGCCCGCTGTCACCTCGTCCGTGGTTCCCGCCGCCAGCCGCTCCAGCGCGCTGCGATAGGTGCTGAGCGGCAACACCGGCTCACCGAAGAATGTTGAGAGTTGACCCAGCAACCCGTTGGCCTGCTCGCGCGTCATCTCGTGCTCGCTTTCTCGTACGCCCAGCGTAACCGAGAACGCGCGGGCCGACAAAAACAACGAACGCGTTAACGCCGTGCGTGATGCGCGGCTTTTTTCCTTAGCCAAACCTGACGCACGTGGCGCGCTCCGCTTCCCCTCACAGCGGCCTCGCTCTCTCGTGGATATTGTGAAGATCGGGAGTGAGCCAAGCGTTCATGCCGAGGTTTTGTGGATAAGCCTGTGGATGAACCGCGTATCCCAAACACCGGGGCCACCAGTCGGAGCGCAGCTGCGGCCTCCATGCCCGTTCCATCCCGCGCGAATGGCTTGCAAACACTTGTTCGAATGTGCTACTGTAAAGGTCCGTTGCCCTGGCGGCTACCATGCGGCCAAGAAAGACGGGTGTACTTTCCTAAAGTCGAGGACGTTGCTTGAATATCGCTGATTCCCAAATGCTCTATTACGTGAACAACAAGCTCAAGCTGCCAAGAGGAGATCGCAAAAAGTATCTGGCGCAGGTTGACAATCTAATCGATCGCTTCGGTAAGAAGGCGACCGAAGATCCTGAGATCGGAATCATCAAGTTTCACAAGACGGGATCCCTCCGCAAAGGCACGGTCCTCCGGCCGCGTGGCAGTCACGGCGTCGATGCGGACATCGCCGTTTATGTTGACGAAGAGAACACAGCGCCAACCGTGCTCGAAAACCTGCATCAGAAGATTCGAAAGCTACTGATCAAGACGTACCCTGGGAAAAAAGAGAGCGACTTTACGATTCAACCACGCACCCTTGGGATCGTGTTTACCGACTCCGGACTCGAGGTAGATCTGGTACCTATCATCCCTGTTGCCGGGCCGGGCGACTTCGGATGGCAACCGTCATCGCGCGGAGAGGCCTTCATTTTGACCAGCGTGCCCGGTCAACTTGAGTTCATACGCGAACGAAAAGAGCAGTATCCGTATTTCACGGCGCTCGTGCGGCTGATCAAACATTGGCGAAACTACAAAGAACTCGACGACTCTTTGCGATCATTTACCATCGAATTGATCGTTTGCTATCTGCAAGAACAGCGCGGCAACCCCGCGACACTCATCGACGGTCTTTTGCGCTTTTTCCTATACGTAGCTCAGTCTGAACTTCGAGAGCAGATTTCATTTAATGGGAAGCCGAAGAGGTTTCGCGACCGCGTCGCGATAGTCGACCCAGTTAATCCAGAGAACAACGTTGCTCGTCGACTGACAGATACTGACTGCGAAACGATTATGGGTGCAGCTATAGAAACCTGGGAGCTGCTGTCCGCGGCGCAAACGGAGAGCCTGAAGGGTCGAGCACTCGACTACTGCCGTCAAGCATTCGGGCCGACATTTGCAATCGAAGATTGAGATGAGCTACGCGACAACAGAAACGGCCACATATACTGTCAGCGATATATCAAAAGTGTTCGACATGTTTGCGGCGGATTACTATATGGTTGCCCAAGCCACAGGTCTGGAAACGCAGGCTGAGGTCACAAAAGCAGTCTCCGACATCAAGGCATTTGCAAATGCAGACTACCTCACGAGCGTGACGCTCTGCCTCCTGGATAGCTCGGGAAAATCGATCAAAGCCGCTGTCTACGAGATTTCAAAAGATGCGGCGTCATGGACGTCTGGGCGACCAGGCAACAATCTTTGGCCTCTCTCTTCGGGCGGATCGTTGCACGTCATCATTTCGTATAGCAAGCAGTGGAGCGGACTGTCCGAGGCCGGCAAAGTCACATTCCGATCCAAGCTCAGGTGTACGTGGACTGCAACCACAATTGATACTTCGTTTCCGCTATTGCATGGCTACGCGGACAGGGTCTATTCGAGCAACGCATACGGTCTTAGCAAGAAGGCGTACAGTTAATTCATGAGTGGCGAACATTTTGAGTACTGCATTGACCTCCCCGATAAGGACCTCAACGAAAGCGCCAGATTCCTTGTTGGCTTCAACGAAAGGTATGCTCGCCTGAAGCGAGACATCGAACTTCTTGCAATGTCGGATGATCTAGTGAATTGGGGAAAGAAGTTTTACGGATCGGAGCTACGCATTTGTGCGGTTGTCGCTGAACGGTATCCCCTCATCGTGTTTAGCGGAGATGTTGGTACTGGAAAAACCGTGACGGCCAAAGCGATGTGCAGCCTTATCGCGCAAGAAACCGGCAGGCGTGGCCACCTGTTCGCCCTAGGGACGCGAGTAAGAGGTGCCGGTAAGGTTGGGCAGGCGAGTACCCAAATCGATGCCGCGTTCAAAGACGTCGCGCTCGAGCTCGGAACGCAAAAGCTGTGCTTCATGCTCATTGATGAGGCCGATTCCTTGGCGTCTGATCGCGAATTTCCGCAGAGCCACCTCGAAGACAAGATCGCAGTGAACACGATCATCCAGAAAATCGACGACCTCCGGCGGCACAAGGGTCGTTTTCTTCTTATCCTTAGCACTAATCGGATTCGCGCGCTCGATCCGGCTATACTCAGGCGCGCTGCACGAATCGAAGTGTTTGAACGGCCGTCTGACGTCGAGCGACGACAGGTCTTGGAGTTGGACTGTCAGGGGCTGGGTTTGTCCCCCGAGGCCATTGAAAGGGTGATCGCCCTGACAGGTTGCACGAACGGAAGACCGTCCTTCACCTATTCAGATCTGCGCACCCGTCTCTTGCCGGCGGCACTTTCATATGCATTTCCCGACCGGCGCATTACCGATGACGATATGGTCAGAGCCGCCGAGTCCGTTGAACCGTCGCCGTCTATCACACAATGAAGGTCGTTGATAGGTTCATATCAGTCGACGTTGAGACGTCGGGCCCCATTCCGGGTGAATTCAGTCTACTGGCTTTAGGTGCTTGTGTTGTAAACGAGGAAGACAAACAAATATATTTAGAGTTTCAGCCAACGAGCTCAAACTTCGACCCTAAAGCCATGCAAACTATAGGCAGGCCGCTTGATTACTTCATCAAGGAAGGACAATCAGCGAGCAAGGCTATTCGAAGCCTAGACGAATGGCTTAAGCGCGTTTCTGACGACACGAAACCCGTGTTTGTCGGCTTCAATGCGCCATTCGACTGGTCGTTCGTAAACTATTACTTCTTGAGGTTTCTAGGCAGTAATCCATTCGGTTTTGCGGCGTTGGATATCAAGTCTTTTTATGCCGGCTTGACCGGTTGTACGTGGGACGAAACGCGATCGAGCAGAATTTTGCCAGAATACAAGCCACCCTTGAAACACAGCCACAATGCGCTAGAAGATGCGCTAGAGCAGAGCGTCATGTTCTCTAGCATGCTGAAAGCGGCGCGTGCCGCAAAGCAGAGTGGTTCAACGCATGGCTGACCGGCGAGAGGAAGAGCGACCGCTGTCCATACTGCAAAAGCTCAAAGACAACTGCAACATGCAGGCGACTGCTCACGCTTGGCTACGAGATTGGCTAGGCTCATGGAACTTGCGCTTGACGATAGCGGCGGTTTTTATGACTGCGATGCTATTGCCATTCTCGCTCGCATCAGACCCGTTCGTTAGCGGTGTACTTCACCTAACCCCAAACGGCTTTAAGTTAGCAAACGCCGCCGTAGCGCTCATCGCATTCGGACTAGTTCTCGTTCAGTTGGCGTGGCAACCAGGAACTCAAAGCCGTGCTCATGGCCTTGCGGTGGAACATTACACCAAAGCGAAGCTTGCTATTCAACGACTGGAACAGTCAGGCGACGTTACTTTTGCGAAGATAGAACAGATCCAGGAGTTTTATCTCGATCAAGGAGACCTCCCGCCCATTCCGGAGAAACGGTTCATCGATCTAAAACGCTGGCATATGAAGAAGCTCAGCGAGAGCCGCGCGATCGATTCAGAGAGTCAACCCAAATAGAGAACTTGGCATGGATACATGGCTATGCCATTGCGCAGAAAGTCGGTGGAGTCGGAAGCCACTTGACTCTCCGTAGTCGCTAGAATTCAGACCGACTACCTGACTTGACCCAACATCACATCTGTTGCACTCTGCGCTAGGCCGAGTGCGACGCGATCAATTTCGACCGCTCGGGCGATCCGTGCCGTGACAAGCGTCACGCATCGATCACCTACGTTGAGCAAGCCTGTGGGGAGTTTGCCGCAGGCGACCGCGCGTTTGCTCGAATGTGAGGCGCGCCCAAGCGTGAGCGTAAAGTCCCCGTCGGCGAAAACCCACAGGTGGAGTGCGCTCGCGGTCCATGGCCGCTCGATCGCGCGCGCCAGTGCCTCGTTGATCACGGCCTGCGCGATCTTGCGCTGCACTCGCGGTTGGAGAATCGCCAGCCGTCGCGGATCACCGCAGTCCTGGCGTTCGCGCCAATCGACGCGGTCCCAAGCGTCTTCGTAATCGCCCGGCGTAAGCGCGCCGCGTTTGTGCGCGTGATCTAGTTCGGCTAAGAGAAGGTCCGCCTCGTGGCGCGAGAGGGGACGTTCATCGCGCAGGCGCCGTTCGGTTGTGCGTAACGCTTCGCTGCCGCTGAAGCGAAGCTGTAGGCGCTGTTGCAAGCGCGCGTCTTGCGTAGCGTCGAGGACGCCTCGGCGACGCCATTCGGAAAGTGCCTGCCCGATCAACTCGAACTCGAGCGAGCTCAACCGATCTATGACGACGCCGCTGCCCGATTCCTCAAGCGTATCGAGTACCGGTCGGGCCCGCTCCATTGTCACGCGATCGACGCCGGCGGGATCGACCGCGGTGCGTATCTCGATCGCCGCCAAGCCGCCAGGGTCCAAAAACGGGTTATACGGCGCCGGCTCGGCAAACAGCTCGAGTGAGCCGGAGGCGCGCTCGCCCCAGGCGCGCAACGCGTTGCCGGTCCGGGCGGCAAAGGCGTGTCCGGGCGTTTGGCACGGCCGCCCGTTCGGCCCGATCTCACGCGTCGACGCCGTCTCGTCGCGCCGCTGCGGATCCATCGCGCGTACACGTGGAGCGAGCACACATATCTCCGCGACGGCTTCGACTAAGGAGCGCAGTGGTTCGCGCTCGAGCGTGAAGCCGTATCGCGCGAGGGTCTGTATCGCCCGCGCCGCACGTGCGCGCACCGAGTCTTTTTCTTTGGTCTCCTCGGCCCGCAGCGCGTTCACATCAATCCCCGCGCGCATACTTACCACGAGCTCTTGCACGGCGTGCCGGATGAACGGACCGCTGGCCCGACGCAGGCAGGCGAACGCCTCATCTGCTCGAGAGACGGCACGCTTATAGCGATCAAGTAGCTGCTGGCTCGTGGCGTCCATAAAACGACAAAACCCAATGGCGCAAAATGCCATTGGGATGGTGCCTCCATGGACACGTTAGGCAACCTTGGCCGGGTCTCCTAACGCACTCAGTAGCGCACGAGGCAGGTACTACTGGCCGGGCGACGATTCCGGCTCGCTCCCTTCGCGCCAGATGAAGCCTGACGGACTTTGATCGAAGCTGGTCACGACGAACATTGGTAATCGCGGCTTGAGGTCTTCTCGTTCTATGCGACCCCCGACGCTAAACGTATCACCGTCAAACGTCGTAGTGAAGATGCTATCCTTGGTTGCCGAGCACGGCCACACTTCATTTCGCGTTGTGCCTGGTGCAGCCTCACCGATGATCCATGAGAATTCGCAATAGCCCGCTGGGTCGTCAACTTCACCGTCGAAAACAAAGCGCGCTTGCGTTTCCTGCGGTAACGGAAGCCCATCCTGAAATCTCGTAGAGTACGTTGCGGTTTCCACGATGACGGCTTGATCGGTAAACGCTTGGTGGTAGCCCACGGAGTTATTCTTTACTCGAGCACTCGAATCAGCGCCCGATTCCCAGGGTTCGAATCCGTTCTTGAACATAAAGTTCTTTGCGGACGTGTCGAGCCGGCTCACCACGTAGGTCGGACCTAAGAGATAGGAGTCCCCACTATTTACCAATCGGCCGGTCACGGTAAACTCATCTTGGAGGACTTTGAACTTGACGGTATTATCGCGGTCATACGAACAGCGCTGAACGACAGCTTTGCCAGCGAAAATATCGTCAAGTCTTCCGTCAGAGAGCCCAAACCGGCAATAGCCGACCGGGTTGTCGATTACCTCGGCGAAACCAAGGCGCCAATGCAGCTCCGGCAGCTCAGTTGAGTCGTTGGTCCGGTACTGCGCCGTGTCGACGATCAAGGCGTCCCCGCCATAAGCCCTCTCATAGCCTACGGCTGACGTGCTGACAACAGTAGCGTGTTCGTAGTCCGCCGATGTTGGCTCGGACTTGGTGCAGGCGCCAAGCATCGTTATCAGCACCACTGCACCAACAAGACTCGGTTTTCTCATTCTACCTAAATCCCGCTGTCATCGCCCGAACCAGCTGATTAGCAACTGTCGCAAGAGAGGTGGCCGGCCGATTGCGGAGGCCTCAATTTCATTAAAGAAAGTGTAACGGCTGACTCGATGAACCGTTTCGTACGTGCCTCTGACGTCGACCGACTGCTTGGCCTCGACGTCGCGTTGCAAACCCCATGCAAACACGCGGATGCACGCGGCCTGATCACAAACATTCATCAACGTATACTCGTTGCCGATGCGTGAGATTCGAGGTGTGATTCCGCCAACCGTTCCTATCACCTCGACTCGCCGCCGATCGTAGGCCGAAGGATCTGCGATGATGTCCTCAGGGCTGCATCGCAGCGGCGCGCTCCACCACCCCCAGATCAGTCCGACAACCGCTGCCCATCGAATTGCAGATCGTACGTCGAGCGCTCCGACCCACGTCACAAACTGGGCGAGTCCTTCGCGGCTCTGAACGCCGGACGCCGTCGTGCCGGCGAGTGGCCCGAGCCATGATAATGTTGCAGCCCTAAGGACCATGAAAATCATCGTCGCGAAACACGCGCCATAGACCGCTCCGACGACATGATACGTTAGCGGCTTACTTGGAAGCAATTCGAGTAGCGCATATGCGACCAGCCATAATATGACGAAGCCCAAGGCCAATCTCCAAGGTGACCGTATGCGCTCACCGGCTGACACTTCTGCCAAGGCCCTTTTCGCCTCCGTGAAGGCAGTTGGTAGAGAGAGGACGTCGCTTGACGCGGTAGCTGTACCGTTGCTCAGCTTCGACGGCGACGGCTCGATGTTCCTTACGGCCGATCTATTTGCTCCCGGAGTTCGGCTCGACGGGCGTGAGAAGAAGAGCGCGAGGGATTTCCTGCGGCAGCCCCAATTGGGTTGCGATTTGTCCAACCGACCTCTTCTGCTCGGCCAGCGCTCGGGCGAAGTTGGCGTAGCGGTCGCGCAGCGCGTCCGGACCCGAACGAGCACGCAGACGCGCAAGACATGACCGGCAAAAGTCGATAGGGTGCCGGCGCGGGCCGCCGATGCGCGGGAGCACCTTGCACGCCCAGCACAGGTCGGTGACGTCGCAGAACAGGCGCCGGTCGGTGCTCTCACTTTCCATGATGCGCTTCACGCGCCTACGCCGCGCTGCCGGCGCGAGCTGCGGGCGCACGGACCGCTCCAATTCTATCTTAGTCAACGAACGTGGCACATGTCCGAACAGCCGCTCGCGCTCGCGCGCCGAAAACAGATCGATCAACACCGCCTGTTCGCGCGGTTCGGTAAAGATGATCTTGCGGCGTTTGCGCGCCATTTAGGCAGTGCTCCCGCGCGTGGAGTGCTGCGCTCGCTCGGGACGTTGTTGACTAATACGCATGAAGTGCGCCGCGTATCTACTGATAGCGCGCCGCGAGTTTTGCCGCGAGGTCAATCGCACCCCGCCTTGGATCGCCGCCCTTCCAATAGTTAGCGATCACCGCGATCTCGTATGGTCCAGAGACCGCCCGCACCCCGTCGTACGAGAGGATTTTGAATCTCCCGTTCGTGCCCTTGATGTAAAATGCGAAATCGCCAACGGCTGGGAGCTTTACGCATTCCTCTGCCCGTTCGTAACCACGATTCGTACACAGATCCTTCGGGAGGCGATCCTTCACCGGGATGTCGACGTTGCGAAAGACGGACACTTCTAACAGCTCGAACTTCGGCGGCCTCCCGTGGCCTGAGATCGCGATCTTCCCCAGATCTACTCCGATGGAGATGCCGCACCGGATCGAGCCGTTGCGTTGGTTCCACTCATCGCCAGCGCGCTTGAGCATCGGATGAAACTTGGCGAGGTCGGCATCGGTGACGAGCGGGCACGGACCTGTCGGCATCACCGGGACCGAGGCGCTTTCCGCCGGCGCCGTCCTGTTGCTGCCAGCGCAAGCGCACAGCGCGATAGCCGAAAGGGTCACGAGCGTGATGGCGAGTGTGTAACGCGCCAAACGCGCGCGCGCCACTGGTCCGCCCACGTCGGAGCACTTCATCCAGTCCGCCTGGATGCATGAGCGCAAGTCCGCGACGCAATGCACGATGCAGACGGGTTTGACTGGAGTACGGCTCTCAGATCCGCGGCCCGCCTGTTGTCAGCGTCGCCTGTCAAACCTCTCAAAATAGCGACGGTGTGTTAGCCTAAGAGCGGTCTCGCTGTCGGCCTCCAAGAGGACAATCTCGAAATCTGGTTTGAGAAATCGATCCCCTGCGCTTGGGGTCTTGTTGTCCGACAGCGTCCGCTGCTCCCAATCGCGTCGCGCTTCCTCGGCGCGTTCTCTGTTCGCAAACTCCTTAATTTCCAAGTCGCCCGTCTTGCGATTGTATCGCAACAGGAACAGCATCGCTAGCTCCTGCCTCGCCGCAGCCATGGATTTGCGGAAAGGAACGACACCTCGTCTTCAACCCTCTTCCTACGCTCTAAAAAATCCGTATGCGGACAGAAACACTCAGCAGCCTCGGCTTGCACAACCGTATCGTCCAGCCATTGAAGCGTGTCCTCAAGGTCTTGCTTATCATCGTCGTCATACAGGCTAAGTGGACCAAAATCTGCGTACCCATATCTCAAGTCCCACTCATCGGCAACAGCCTCCATGATGTTTGCGCAGAAATCTTGCAGGCGCGTTCTAACCTGAACCTCAACCGGTTTGGTCTCCTCAACGATGACGTGCACCGCTCGATAAAGGCCCTTCAGAGAGTCGACTGTTATGTCCGCTTTTGTTCGCATGAATGCGTCAAGTAATCCGGACTCGTAAGCCTCATTGAGGGAAGCCACTTTCTCCCGCGTTAGGACAACCTCGGTTTTTTCCGGATTGTCGACTGCTGAACTCCCGTCATGCAGCGGATTCGGCTCTCCGATATCGAGCGGCCGGATAAGCGGGCCGCGTAGTGCCTTCGCAATTTCTGGCGTGATATCTTGGATATCAGATACTCGCACAGGCCCTTGCCAGATTTCGTCAGGAAAAACGTTCTTTCGCGCTTCGCGGCAGGGTTGACACAAGGGGTCAAAATTATAGAACCTCGGCTCCTCTGACAAGTTCGGTGATGCTGACCTTGCCCAATACGGCCTCCACATCTTCGAGTCGTAGTATCGTCTATCGACAACCTTGGCGTCCTTAAACTTGCCTAGAATGGACGCGACGCACCAGTCCTGTTCTGGCATGTCGGGGAGCACTATGCGAACCCCGGCGATATCTTGCATCTGCGACAACCTTACGGTAATGCGTTTTAGTTTGAGGATTACCGACTCGGTGCGCTTTGGGAAGCGCCCCGTGGGGGTGTATCCAAGAGCTTTGAGCTTTAGTAGAACGCCTAAATAAGGCGTGGCGAATTCCTTGCGATAGTCATCAAAGATTTCAAGATCGGAAGATGTCGCCGTTCCGTCCCGGAGATGCGAACCTATCTCGTCGACTTGGGTTTTCGAGACACTCATGCATCACTTATGTGCTGCGTTTGCACCGCAGCCGAAGCAGCCTGCCTCCTAATCAGACTATGCTGCAGTTTCCAGCCAATCCGGAGCAATCCAGGCCAACTGCTCGAGCTCGGCGCGCAGCGCGGCCTCACCGCGTTGCCCTGCGGTGTTCAGCCGCGTCGCGATCAGGGTGGCTAAAGAGAATCGGCGCGCGCGCCCCGTGCTCGCGGGGATCAACGTGCCCGCCTCCCCTACGCGCGCCCATCGCAACCCCGCGCGACGTTCGGCGAAGAAACGCAAGCAGGCGAGATCCTCGCAGTTGTTTTTGTCAAACGCTCCGCCCTCACCGTCACCGACGTAGGCAAGAACGACGCGCACATCGCCAACACGTGCGGCTACCGCGTCTTGGGCGGCTCGCGCGCGGGCGGAACACTGTCTAAAGAAAGTCGCCCCGTGTCGACCAGGCCGCGGATGTCGATTCCCAGGCCCGCCATCGAGGCCACCTGCGCGATCACCAACACGAGCCGCGGATCGCGCTCCCAGTCCGCCAACCGCCACGTCTTGATCACGCCCAAGTGATCGAAGATCTGGATCCACTCGCCGCGCACCTCGACCCAGGTCAGGTGCGGGGTCTTGCTCATACGCGCCACCCGTGAGGTGGGTGCGTTGCGGATCGGGTTTGACTAAGAAAAGGGTGCCGCAATCGGTTCGCTTCATGTGCATGCGGCGCCGCGCAGCAGGAGGGTGAAGCGAGCGGCGCCGTCGGCTCGCATGCTAGCATCGCGCCGCCGGCGACGTCAAGAGCGGCTGGGTTGCCTACCCGTTTACGCACGGTTCACCCACAAACTCGTGCGCGTGCGGTCCTTCGCGCACGGCTCGTCAACCTGGCGAGCCAACATCCCCAACCGGGCCGCCCCGCCCCCGATGCAAGGGCGCCGGGGTGCTAACGCCGGCCCGGACCAAAGAACTACGGCGGCACCCCCGCAGGTGCCTCCGCCACTTCTTAGGCGGCCTCTTTGTCAAGCTCGGCCAGCACGTGGCGCTGGCGCGGGGTCAGCGCGATGCCCAAGAGGTCGAAGAAGCGCTGGTCGGAGATCGCCCCTGCCGGTGAGGCAGGAGGTGACGGCGTAGCGTCGAGCGGTGCGAGCTTGCCGATAAACTTGTCGCCGTGTGCGACGCGGATGTGTTGGTTGAGGAAGCCGGGCGAGGCGAAGAAGCGCTTGCAGCGCGGGCACTGCGCGTCTTGCCGGTCGGAAAAGAAGAAGAGTCCTCCATGTAATGGCCCTCCTTAGGCACTGCTACAAAATGGCCGACCGTCCGCAAAGAACCCTCATCGCCAAGAAACGAGCCATGCCTGTCGAAGAACAGACGTGTGAAGACCAAGACGTCACGATCCATTTGCCTGTACTGCGAGAATCCAGCTGACGAGCTGGAACACGCAATTCCCGAAGCGATTGGTGGTCGACTCCAGGCCCCCGTTCTTTGCGGCGCGCATAACCGTCTCATCGGCGAGCGCGTCGACCGGCCTCTGTGTGAGTGGTTCGCCCCACTCACGCATGCAATCGGCGTTGCTCGCCAGCGCGGCACCACGGGAACTAGCTTCCGAGCCCAAACCGCTGATGGCACCGCGACGACGCGCGTCGGCCCAGGCTATGTCGTCGAATTGCCTTTTTCGATCCAGAAGAACCAATCCGGACGTCCGGTTCGGGCAACAGGCGAATTGTCGGCGGTTCAGCACGTGGCGAACAGCGTTGGGACGCGTGCCGGCGAAAAGTGGCAGCTGCTTGAGGTTGTTGTGGCACCGCCGAAAGTGACACTACCGCTGGGCTTGCTTGACCAGGCACACCCTGGCCTGGTCAAGATCGCGCTCCACTTTGTTGCGATTACCTTGCCGACCGTACTTGCACCTCAAGTCGTCACACGATACGCATCTGTCCTCCTTGATGGGGCGCCGGCTTACGATTGGTTGACCTTTACGATGTTGCGGTCGCCCTATTTTACTGAGGATGACCGGCCATGCCACGAGGTGGCGCTTTTTGACGGCGACGGCCATGCGACGGTTGCGATTAGCCTCTACGGTGTGTTTCGATTGCTCGTCCGGCTGGACGGCGTGAAGGCGACTCACACCATTCGCTACCTCCAATACCTCGACGGAGCCCCGCCGCGCGTGAGTTGCTCCGATGCGGTGCGCCTGTCTTGGGTGCGTCTCTCCGAGGCAGACGTCGACGCCTTCAAGGCGGAATTCCAAGAGCGCGTCAGCGAGGTTTTTCGTCGACAGGCAGAACGATACGTGAACGACTGCATTAATGAGGTGCTGCTCACGGCCCTTGCTAACTACTTCAAGCGACCGTCGAGCGACGGCCTCGCTCCACACCTTGACGCCGAGCTTGTTACGAAGATTCTTGACACGTCCATGCGCCACGAGGCGGTCAGGCAGGTCTGCGCAAGAGTGCAGATCCCACCGCCACCTAAGCGTTGCGCCTCGTAGCCCTTGCCCTCAACGAAGTTGAAGAACGTCGCCTCGTACGCGCGTGCTTTCAACGCGGGTTCGCGATCAGTCCAGCGAACGCTCGCGCGAAAATATCCGTGCGCGCTGCCATGCTGGCGCCGATACGAAAGCGCCGCTGCGTCGCGGCTTGCTCCCGAGGAGAACGGTCCGATCGCTTCGGGCTCGACGTCGCCCCACACAAAGATCAGGTAATGGAACGTTGGTGCGCTCATGCAGCGTGCCTCACGTGTTTGTGCGTCGGTATGGCCGCCCGTATGCGTGCGCGATACGTTGAAAGCCCAAAACTAATCGCTCCGCACGGCAGCGCCGCGCTTTCGCCCAGCGCCACCGCTCGCGCGCGGCAATATGCACGCAGCGCCGCAAGCAGTCTCTTAGCCGACGACCTCACGCCCTCGCGGCGACTCCTCGCCGCTGTCGCCTCGCAAAACCTTCGCACTTGCGCCAGTGTCATGATACCCTCCGGGACTTTTATCACCTCGAGCGTATCATCGTTGCGGACCTCCACAAACGACCGAACCACCCTCCACCCGCGGATAGCAGGGCAGGCGCCGCTGCTGACCGAGCGAACCCCAAAAGCAGCGGACGATCCCAAGACGTGATCCGTTGAGCGAGGCCACCGTCCTAGAAAAATGCTCTACGTCGAGGTGAAGGGATATCCGTCCACGACCTACGCCCGTGGGCCGCGCGCCGGCCGACGCAAGCCCACGCCGCCGGCAACCCAAGCACGCGAATGGTTCGCGGCCGCCTTTTTCAAAGCGGCGTCGCTGCGTATGGAGCACCCGAGCGCCAGCGTGATGATAGCACTGCCCGACAAGAAAACGTACCGCACTCAACTTGAGCGCTTGGTTTTGGCCTTTCGCCTGCTCCGAATCGGCGTTTTCTCGGTGACCGAGAGGGGACGCGTGGCCCGCTATCGGCCCGGCTCGATAGCGAAGAGCGTGACCAAGTGTGATGATATGCTGAAATGAAGAAGAAGCCTAGCTGACGCGATCTGACATGAGAGCCCGTCCAGCAGGTCACCCTAACAACCACGAAGACAATCATCCCGTGAATCAGAACCGGCTACCGTTAGTATAGCCGTAAAGTCATCCTGAGCCTGTCAAAGGACAGGGGGTCCCAGTCTTGCGGTATCTTCTTATTACTATCTCTCTGATCGCATCACTTGTAGCATTGGTACTCGCTGCGCCGGCTGGCGGCGACATCAGCGGAACATGGCAAGGTGTAATCGATGGTCCCGCCGGTCCCGCACGGCGCGTCATGATTATCACGAAGAACCTCGGGGGCTACAACGTTGCAATTCACAGCATCGACGAGAGCGACGTGCCAATCGTTACCCACGACGTGTCGGTGCGTGGAAGCGCCGTCGTGATGAAGTTCGACATGAACACTGATCCCTGGACCGATTACAAGCGCACGTACGTCGCCAACGTTGCAGCGACCGGCAAGTCGATGAGCGGGAAATGGTCCATTCCTGGCGGTCCGGTTATTCCAACGATGTACGAAAAAGTAACACGAGCATCATGGACGTGGCTCGAACCGAAGACAACATACGTTCCAGTTCAGCGGGACGTGAAGGTTGAAGCTCTGGATTGGGGTGGATTCGGCCGGCCAGTGCTTTTGCTGGCGGGGCTCGGCAACACGGGTCATGATTTCATGAAGCTCATTCCGGGCTTGCGTGAACGTTATCACGTGTATTCGATGACGCGCCGTGGCTTCGGAAGATCAAGTGCGCCCGCCCCTTCCGCAGCGAACTACGGCGCCGATCGCCTCGCGGATGATGTCCTCGCCGTCATGACGACATTGCACATTGACAAGCCGGTCCTCATCGGACATTCGATCGCCGGTGAAGAACTGACCGACATCGGCGTGCGGTATCGAAACAAAGTAGCAGGCCTGGTCTACTTGGACGCCGGCTATTGGTACGCGTTCCGGAGTGCCGCGAGCACGCCCGAGCCGCTTGGAACAACCCCGCCCGGCGCTCCTCCGATGCCGCCGATCGGCAAGGCCGTCCTTGAACACGAGGGACGCGTATTCAACGGAGCAATCGACGTTCCAATTCTCGCGATTTTCGCGGATCCCCACGATTTACACGGGCATTATACTGGCGCAAAACTCGCTGCCGAAGAGGCGAAAGACAAGAAAGAAACCGACGCGATAGCAGCAGCCTTCGAGCGTGGACAACCGACCGCCAAAGTGATACGCATACCGAACGCAAACCACTTCCTCTACATCTCCAACACTGACGAAGTATTGCGCGATATCAACGCATTTATCGGAGCGTTACCACAGAATTAGGCTGCCGGCCCTCGCATTGCAAGTTTAACTTTGGAAGTGGCATGCCATACTTTCAGTACCCCGGTTCGCCGTACAAGGGCGGTTCAATCTCATACTGGATATGAGATCTGTGAAAACGTCGTTCACGGTGGCAATTCTCGTAGGCTTCCAGGGAACGATGCCGCGCGTAATTGCCACACCAACGCCGCCTCCAGCTTCGACTGTTACGCAGCTCTATGTCCCGAGCGGCACCGATTGCTGAAATGAAGAAGAAGCCCATCACCCCGCTCGCCGACTTTATGCTCGCTGTCGCATTACGAAATCGCCTCGAGCTGCGCCGCGATCCGCCGCTGCCAGACGCGTACCACCTCGAGATCGCGGCAGAATACGACCAAGGTCACGGAGGCGTTCCTGCGGTCTGGCATGCGGCATTCAAGCTTGCTCGCAAGGGACTCATCACCTTAGTCGAGTCTGCACGACCGCGCTGGGCCGGCGTTCGGCTATCCGAAAACGGTATCGCTGCAGCCCAGCGGCTGCCCATGCAGCTGCATCTTCCTCCGCGCACGCGTGGACCCGAGACTGCGATCGTGGGCTACAAAGCTAAGGGTGTCGTGAGCAAGGCGCGTCGGCGACGATAGGGTGCTTGTCCACGGCAAGAGATTCATGAATTTACTTGGCCTGAGTGTTTGGCAGCGCTTTGAGGATGACGTGTGCTATGTGTAAGGCGGAGACGTCTGATGGCAGAGTTGCCAGCAGTTGCGGTCGAACCGTGCGGAGCATGCCGATGCCCGATGCCTAAGATCACCAATCCTTTTGTCTACGCGGCCGCAGCGCGGCGGTACGCCCGAGGTCGCCCAAACTTCCACGCGCAGGTCGTGCGCCGCGTCGGGAGCGTTCTTCGGGTCAACAAAGCCAGAGTTGACCTCGCGGTGGACGTCGGATGCGGCACCGGTGCCTCGTCGATCGCATTCGCCGCTGTGGCCCGGCGCGTGTTGGCAATCGACCCTTCGCGCGCTATGCTCGCCTGTGCCCGCGAACATGCGAGAATAGCATACGTTCAAGCACCGGCCGAACGGATACCTACCAAAAGAGCGAGCGCGGATCTTGTCGTCGCCGGCGTCGCCTATCATTGGTTCGATCAATCGCGTTTCCTCAAGGAGGCGATGCGGGTGCTCAAACCTGGGGGCTGGCTGGTCGTATATAACGATTACTGTACCTTCAAGACACCTGGGTCGAAGCTGCTGCGTCGATGGGCTGAAGATCGGTATTACAAGACCCTTCCGGCTCCGCCGCATCATCACTATCGCGTAGAGCCCTCGTTGGCCCGCAGATTCCGCTTTTCCAAAGCTTCGGTGCAACATTTTAGCTACAGCATCGAGTTTCGGCTCAACGAGTTCGTCGAATACTTGACAACGTGGAGCAATGTCATCGTCGCCGTCGGTTCGAACGAGCGCCGGCTTCGCGCGGCGCGCCGCTTCCTCGCAAGCGACTTGCGGGCGCTGTTCGGGAAACGCAAGCGGCGCGTGAAGCTCGAGTGCACCCTTCAAGTGTTTCGGCGGCGGGCCTAAGACGCCAGGTGCCAAGCCGACTCCTGCATACGTGATTGTAGAGGGGAGGACAAGCCCCGTCGTCGGCACGACGCGCCGCACGTCATCGAAGATCCCTTAATACCCCTCGGGCTCATCGCCCTCCGGGTCAAGATCGGCTTCAAAGGCATCAGGGTTGTTTGCGTTTGGATTGTCCGGTGGCCGCCGCATAGCGGCTCCGCCAGCGCCCAAGAGCACCAACACAATGACGGCGCCGACGATGATGATGACAGTCTCGAATCCCATGGCTTCCGCAAGACTTGTCCACAATGCGCTCACATCCCCGCGCTAGAATATAGCCCACACGATGTCCACGACCGCCGATCAGCTCGCCCTTGAGATCGCCGCGTGCGCCGGCGTGATCGAACGAGTCACCTATTACGACCGCGCCAGCGGCTGGGCGGTGCTCGCCGTTGCCCTCGACGATAAGCGTCGCACCAAACTCGTCGGGCACTGCGCGCTTGCTCCTGCCCAAGGGTTGCGGATCAGCGCGACGGGGCAGTGGGAACGGCACGAGCGTTTCGGCGTTCAGTTCCGCGCGGACTCGGTCAGTGTGCTCGCGCCGACTAACACCGATGCCTTGCGCCGCTTCTTAGTCGATGCGCTACCCGGTTGCGGCCCGAAGACCGCGGAGCGGATCGTCGATGCGTTTGGCGAGCAGAGCCCTGCAGCGCTTGAGGATGCGCGCCGCTTAACTGATTATGCCGGCCTGAGTCCTGCGCGCGCGCACAAGATCAGCGCGGCCTGGCGTGCGCGTTACGCCGATCGCGACGCGCTCATCTTTTTGCGCGGTCTTGGGCTGGGCGATCGCATGGCCGCGCGCGTGCGCACCGCCTTTGAAGGCGAACCCGACTTCCAGCGCGTCCTGACCGAAAACCCCTATCGTCTCATCGACGTCGCCGGCATCGGTTTTCTCACGGCAGATCGTGCCGCACAAACGATCGGCATCGCTCCGGACTCGCCATTTCGCATCCGCGCCGGGATCGTGCACGCGCTCGAGCTGCGCGCCCATGAAGGCCATACGCTCACCCCGCGTGACGTGCTGATCGACAAAGCCAAGGCGCTGCTGTGCGTCGAGGCCGCGTTTATCGAGTCACACCTGCAGAGCGTGCTGCATGACGGCCGCGTCACGATGCGCTGCGCCGGCGACGTTGCGTACATGCTCCCGCTGTACGATCATGCCGAGCAAACGCTCGCGCTGCACGCGCGCCGTCTTAGTCAACCCGTTGCGCGAGCGCACGTACCAAGCAACGAGCAGATCCAAAAGGTCTGCGACGTCACCCTCGATCCCGATCAACTTAGCGCGGTGCGCCTGGCGCTGCGCGAACGCTTGAGCATTCTCACCGGTGGACCGGGCTGCGGCAAGACCACGCTCACGCAAGCGATCGCCTCGTTAGTCAAAGGCCCGGTCATGCTCGCCGCGCCGACCGGACGCGCAGCCAAACGCTTAGCAGAAGCGACCGGACGTCACGCCCACACCATCCATCGACTGCTGCGCGCGCAAGGCGGCTCGGACGGCTGGCGTTTTGCGCACGACGACACCAATCCGCTCCCGCTGCGCGACGGCATTCTCATCGTCGACGAAGCCTCGATGCTGGACACGCTCTTGGCAGCGTCGCTCTTCGCCGCGATTCCCGACGGCGCACGTGTGCTCTTAGTCGGCGACGCCGATCAGCTCCCCTCGGTCGGCGCCGGCAACGTGCTGGCTGACTTGATCGCCGCCGGCGTGCCGACTGCGCGCTTGCAGCAAATCTATCGCCAAGACGAAGGGTCGGCGATCGTGCGCGACGCGCGCGCGGTGATTGACGGTGTCATGCCGCGACTGCAGGAAGGCAGCGAGTGCCGCATCGTCGAGTGCGAGGCAAGCGTGCGTGACGTGCGCGAGGTCGTGCAAACGTTGCTGCGCGCCGGCACCGATCCGGCTAGCGTCCAGGTGCTCTCACCGATGCGCCGCGGATCCCTTGGTACGGACGCGCTCAACTACGACCTGCAGCGCGCGCTCAACCCGAACGCGCAAGGACACGGCACACCGACCGGGAGACGTCTCTTAGTCGAAGGCGTGACGCATCCCGAAACGTTACACTCGGGCGATCGCGCGATCCAGACGGCCAACGATTACACGCACCAGCTCTTCAACGGCGAGCTGCTCTCGGTGCTCGCGGTCTCGCGGCCAGGGCAAGCGCGTTGGGTCGACGTCGCGGTCGATGAACCTGACGGCTCTCTCAGAACGGTAAGGCTCGAAGACAATGCGCTTAGTCGCGTCTCTCTCGCATATGCACTAACGTGTCACAAGGCGCAGGGCGGTCAGTTCAACCATGTGGTCTTGGCCTTGCTCCCCGCGCATTACGTGATGCTCAATCGCCGGCTGCTCTACACGGCGATGACGCGGGCGCGGCGCAGCCTCACGATCGTCGGGCGTCGGCGTGCGGTGGCCATGGCGGTGCGAGATGTCGGTGCCCCGCCCAACCGCGACACGGGACTGACCGCGCTGCTCGGTGGCCCTTGCGACGCCGGACGACCCGCCAAGGTTTTGGCCTCGCCGCTGCTCGAAGAAGAAGTAGCCTACTAGCCCAACGCCGGTGCAACATCGCCACCGAGAAAGGCGCTCGGATACCATGTCGCGGTTTGTCAGACTCACAAAGCTCACACCCATTGAGCAGTTCATCTCGGACCTGGTCATTGGTCGCCCTTCATACGAAGAGGCGTATCGCAATGCGTGGGCGGCAACGAAGCAAGCCAATCGTCTCATGACCCAAGCAGACATGGCCCAGTTCGTTGAGCCTGACCACACCGATCCGTTTGGCGTGTCGTGGCTTCACCCGTACACACCGTCTGTCGATACCGCAGCGCTCCATCGACAGGCACAGGAGCAGGACCGCCGTGCCGATCTCCAAGCCAAGCTCGTGATCGACTGCGCGGATCAGTCGCTGCGTCGACTCGCTTACGCCCTCAAACTCAACCGTAAGAGAGTCGCTTGTGGTTTCGGCAAACTGTTCAACGGAGTACCGCTAACCGTGCTCTTGCAACACACTATGAATTGCTCTCGCCACGTGGGGCAATGGGATGACAATCTCCAGCTCGTCGTCCCTTACGATCAGGTAAGGACGACAGACGCAGATACGAAAAGAGCCATCGTCTCCATCGAGATCTTGCAACGCGCTCTCGGGCTCGGTCTACATGAACGAATCTGCGAGGCGCCGTGCTGGACGGTGCTCAAGATATTCGATGGGAAATTCCTCGACGGCAAGCTCGGGGAGAGCGAGCCGGACTACAGCCGGTTTGAAGCCGAGGTGATCCGCGCTGCTCGCGAGATCATCGGAGAGGCCGTGCCTCAAGTGCTGTCCGACTTCGACGCACGTCTGTTGTCAAATGCGGTAGCTTAGCGGGTCGGGCCAGCATGGCAATGCAGGAAGTCGACCAATTGGTCGACTAATCAAACCTCCCAGATGAAACCGACCGCGCTGCAAGAGCTCGTCGGCGCCGCCGTGGCCTGTGGCGCCGCTGACGTCGGTGGCCCCCTAAGCGCGCGCGAGCTCGCTCTTATCAAGCGAGCCGGACGAGTTGATCGGGTATCGGCGCGCAGCATCCGCGCTGCAATCCGTGACGGCCAGGATCCCCTCGGCGAGACCTTGAGCCGAATACGTTCCCCACTCGAACGCCGACTCCGTGGTGCTTTCTACACAAGCGATGCGATCGTTGTTCCCATGATCGAATGGGCGCTGGCGCAACGCCCGTTCCGTTTGATTGACCCTGGATCGGGAAGCGGCCGTTTCTCTGTCGCCGCGGCCATGCGCAGCCGTAACCTCGCAATTATCGCAGTCGATCTTGATCCTGTCGCGTGTTTGCTCACCCGCGCCGCCCTCGCCGCCGTCGGCGCCAAACACGCTAGGGTGCTGCAAGGTGACTACTTGTCGCTATCTATCCCGCGGATCGCCGGCAGGACGGCCTTCGCTGGAAATCCTCCTTACGTCCGACATCACGATCTTAGTGCCGGCACCAAGCGCAATGCAGCTGGCCTTGCAGCCAGGTCCGGATATGACGTTTCCGGACTTGCCGGCCTGCACGCGCTTTTCTATCTTGCCACCTTTGCCAAGCATGGAGTGGCTGGCGACGTTGGGACTTTTGTTACCTCAGCAGAGTGGCTTGACGTACGCTATGGTTCGATCATACGTACCATCTTCACCAACGGGCTCGGCGGACGCTCGCTTGTCGTCTTTGATCCGACGTCGATTCCATTCGACGATGCTATGACCACGGCTGCGATTTCGACTTTCCGTATTGGCAAAGCACCACATCGAGTACGACTCGCCCGCATCGCGGACCATGATGTCACGATGACGCTTGAAAAAAACGGCCGTGACGTCGATCGAGCAAAACTTATGACCGCTGCCCGCTGGTCACCGTTCTTTCGCGAGCTTATAGCCGACGAGCACGACGATACAATCGGCAGGTTGTTTCGCGTTTCGCGCGGCCAGGTTACTGGCGCTAACCACTTCTTCGTTATGTCACGTGATAGAGCGCGCGAATGCGGCATTGAGCACTTCTGCGTTCCATTAGTCTCCAGCGCTGACGAAATATTCGCGGCCGCGGGGGTGCTGCGCGATGGACCCGAGCGTCTCGTCGGTCTGTCGATCCCGGCGGACGTTGATCTGTCGCAACACAAAGCTTTAGCTGCATACCTGCGCGCTGGCGAGGCGACCAACGTACACAAGGGATATATCGCTTCGCGCCGTCGCCCGTGGTATCGCATCACCTATCCGCGGCCACCCATTGTGGCGACGTACATGGCTCGCCAGGCGCCCCTATTCGCGCGAAATCCCGACGGCCTGGGGCTGCTGAATGTCGTACACGGCTTGTATCCGCGTAAACCACTTGATACCCGAACGCTTGACCACGTCGTGACGATTCTCAACGAAGCCCGCGCGACATTCGTTGGACGCGGGCGCACCTACCACGGCGGACTCGAAAAGTTCGAGCCCGGGGAAATGGAGGCACTCCCCCTCAGGGTTGCCTCGTGACCGCCATACCCAGACAATGGAGCGAGCGGGAAATCGCTAACGATTCCGCCGCCTCCGCAGCGCTCTTTCGCAAGAGCCGCTTTGCGGAGCCACTGGAAGCCTGGCTTCGCGAAGTCGACCGTCGCGCAGCTGAGTTCGAGCAGCTCTTCGACGGGCACGATATCGCCAACCCAGCCGCTCTAACGCCTGAGGACATCATTTCAATCATTGACGCCGGGCTGTTGGACGCGCTGCGTTATTTACCGGGTCCGCCCATCAGCACCGATGACTTGAAGAACCTCGCCGACGTCGAGAGTCTCGTCCCAAGCCGCTTACGGCAGGATCCCGCTGCGGCACAGCGCGTTCTCGAAACAATCCGCAAGACGGTTGATCCGAAGCGTTTCCCTTGGCTTGTTGAGAATCGACGCCCAACAAACTCAGAGCGATCTGTTGCAATTTTCGCGTCTGCCTTGTTACACGCAGCCCAACGGGTTCAAACCGCCAGGCGCACGGTCGCCAAATTCGATCAGGAACGCGCAGTCCGCGAACACCTAAAATCGCACGGCTTCATGCCGCAGCCTTTGAAGCGTATCAGCAGTTACGCGCAGTTCCCAAAACGCGGTGTATACTCCGAGCGAGAAGTGCAGTTTGGCCCAGAGCGCGTCGACGTGCTGGCGAGAGTCTGGGATGATCGCATGCTCGCGGTTGAGTGCAAAGTGTCTAACAGCGAGGTCAACTCGTTTAAGCGCCTCAACCACGATACGCTCGCAAAGCTGCACAAGTGGAATACAGCTTTTGGTACCTCTAACGTCATCCCCAGTGCAATTCTTGCAGGCGTTTATTCTCCTGCAAACGTCACGGCTGCGCAATCCGAGGGTTTGGCAATTTTTTGGTCTCACCGCATTGAAGACTTGGGGGCGTT
>Ga0187846_10000098_pt1 | contig 49360 bp, 44 predicted proteins | sample TC_taG_FD_161473 | JGI IMG/M metagenome (GOLD analysis project Ga0187846, IMG submission 161473) | Biofilm microbial communities from the roof of an iron ore cave, State of Minas Gerais, Brazil - TC_06 Biofilm (v2) | ecosystem: Environmental > Terrestrial > Deep subsurface > Cave > Wall biofilm... | reverse complement strand
GTTGATCATCGTCCCGACCGGTTGCAGGGAGGCACAAGTGTAGCGGATTTTCCCGTTTTCTCCCTCAGCTCAGGGAGAAAAATGCGTTTCATCGCAACAAATCCTTCAGCATCAATTGCTTATCGATCTGCTGAGGGAGCCAGCAGGGAACCGAGAAGCAGTCCACCGCGCGCCGACGACCGATAACAACATACACGTCGATCTTGGTGCAAAAATGGCGTCTCACTCAAGCGCTTGGCGCAACGCCGCGGCACTCGCCCACGGGCACAGCGGCAGTGCCGCCAGTGTCAGGGCGCAGAGGATCAGGAGATGCGCGCGTGCGCCCGTTCCGATGGCACTCGCCTCGACCGCGCCGGCGCCAAACACCAGCGGCGGCACGTAAAGCGGCAGGACCAGCAGCGACAACAGCACACCCTGGCGCCGTGCGCCCAAGGTCAACGCGGCAGCGACGCTGCCGATCAGGCTCAGAGCCGGGGTGCCGACCAGCAGGCCGATCGCGAGCGTCGGGATCGCGGCGGGATCGAGATCGACGAGGAACGCCAGGAAGGGGCTGATCAGCGCCAGCGGTAGCCCGGTCGCCACCCAATGCGCGGCGCATTTCGCCAGCACCGCGAGCTCGAGCGGCAGGCTCGAGAGGGCGAGCAACTCAAGTCCACCATCCTGATAATCGGATTGGAACAGCCGGTCGAGCGACAGCACGGCGGCAAGCAGTGCCGCGACCCATACGATACCGGCACCGATCCGCTGCAAGACCGCGGGCTCCGGACCGACCCCGAGCGGAAACAGCACGACCGCGAGAACAAAAAAGCCGAGAACGAGCCCGGTATCACCACCTTGCCGCAATGCTAGGCGCAGGTCGCGCCGAAAGAGGCCGGCGAAGGCCGCCATCATCACTCTTCGCCGGCATCACCGTGCGGGGGCGCAAAAGCGTCCAGCACGAGGCGGGCCGCGTCATCCATTTCGGTTGCAATGTGGGTTGCCAGGACGACGCGCCCGTTCGCGGCGCGATGCTCCGCGATGGCTCGCTCGAGGCGAAGCTGATTGTCTTGGTCGAGCGCGCTGAAGGGTTCGTCGAGGAGCCACACCGGCGCTGGGATCGCCAACAGCCGGGCGAGCGCCAACCGCCGCCGCTGGCCGGCCGACAACCAGCGGCAAGGCCAGTCGGCCACCGGCTCGAGCGCAAAGCCGGCAAGGGCTGCATCGAGGAGCAGCGCCTCCCGGCGCAGCTCCCGACCCCGCAGCGCCGCCCAAAAAGCCAATGTTTCGCGCGGTGTCAGCGCCGGCTTTACGCCGTCCTGATGGCCGACATAGTGCAGCCGGGCGCGATGCTCGGCGGCATCGTCGGCGATCGGCGTCGCCCCCCAGGAGAGCCGGCCGGCGGCCGGCTCGATCAAGCTGGCAAGAAGCCGCAGCAGGCTCGTCTTGCCGCTGCCGTTGGCTCCCGTCAACACCAGTGCACCACCTGGCGGCAAGCGAAAGGAGAGCCCGGCGAAGACCAGGCGCTCGCCGCGCCGGCAGGCGAGATCCTCAGCGACCAGATCGGGAGCAGCCGACATGCCCGTCACCCAGGCCCGTTCCCCGCATGGCGGGGCGCGGGAGGAACCCGCCGTTCGGTTGTCGGAATGGTCAGGGGCACAAAAAAAGGCGGCTCCGGAGGGGGAACACCGGAGCCGCACGACCATCGGTCGAATTGCTCGACCGGGTACGAGGTTTGGGGGACAAACCTGTAAGGCTGAACCTTACGCATACAATATGGGGAGCCGATTGGGACTTCTGTTTGAAAAAAGTGTGACGATTTAGTGAATTTCAATTAAATTTGCGCCGATCCTCGATCAGTTTCCCGTCATCGGGCAGGCTGCCTGGGGGCACGCGAGTGACCGCGCCGCGCAGTTTTGTGACCGCCTGGACGGTCTCGGCGATCTGCGCCGCCTCCTCGGCCGACTCGCCACTCTCGACGAGCAGGGTCATCTCGTCCCTGCCGGCCGGCTGTTCGACCACGAGCCGGGCGCGAACGATCGATTTGTGCCTGCGCAGGATCTCCGCCACCTGCTCGGGGTGGACAAACATGCCGCGCACCTTGGTCGTCTGGTCGGCGCGGCCGAGCCATCCTTTGATCCGGTCGTTGGTCCGCCCGCACGGGCTGGGGCCGGGCAATATCGCCGAGAGATCGCCGGTGGCGAAGCGGATCAGCGGGTATTCCGGCGTCAGGGTCGTCACGACGACCTCGCCGGTGTCGCCCGGGTTCACCGGGTCCCCGGTGCCGGGAACGACGAGCTCGACGACGATCCCTTCGTCGAGCACCATGCCCGGGCATACCTCGCCATCGGGACCGATGCTCTCATAGGCGATGACCCCGATATCCGCCGTGCCGTAAGACTGCAGCACGCTCAACCCGCACCCGCACAGCTCGGCGCGCAACGTCGCCGGCAGGGCTTCGGCCCCGACCAGCGCCTTCTTCAGCGAGGCGACGTCGCTCCCCTCGCTCGCTGCACGGTCGAGCAGGATCTTCAGGAACGACGGCGTTCCGACATAACCGACGGGCTTAAGATCGGCGATGATGCGCAGCTGCTGGTCGGTCTGGCCGATGCCGGCGGGAATGACCGGGCAGCCGAGGGCCTCGGCGGCACTTTCCACCATGGCACCCGCCGGGGTCATGTGATACGAGAACGTGTTGTGCACGAGATCGCCGGAGCGGAACCCGGCAGCGAACAATGCCCGGGCGAACCGCCCGAAATCCGGCCGCCTGCCCTCCGGCTCATAGATCGGCCCGGGCGAAACAAAGACGCGGCGGAGCGCCGAAACCGGAATCGCGGCAAACCCGCCGAATGGCGGCTCCCGTCGCTGCAGCTCGATCAGATCGGATTTGCGCGTCAGCGGCAACTGGGCCAAGGCTCGCCGATCGGTCACCTCTTCGGGCCGCAGCGCCGCGAACAGGCGGCGATAGGCGGGTGCCTGTTCTTTGGCCGAGGCGATGATCCCCGGCAGCGCCGTCATCAAGCTCCTCTCGCGCTCGGCGGGATCGCGCGTCTCGAGCGCATCGTAGAATGGTGTTTCCACGCGACAGCCTCCGTGCGCTGAGGGCGCTCCGGCAGTCTGCCTCCGATCGCACTGCGGCGGCAAGCGTCGCGACCCTGATCTCGCGGCGGAACGATGCCCGCCAGTGACGCAATTAGACGCCTTGCCGTACAACCAGCGGCTAAGTAAACTTTGCGGCCTCGGCAAATTCGCAGACACCGGAAAGCTGCAAGACGGAGGTGGGGCGCGTGAACGCTCTGATCAGGAATTGCCGCGCGGTTTCGCCTCTGCGGACATTGTCGAAGATTGTTTACTGCATTATCGCGATCGCAATTCTCTTCGTGCCGGCTAGCGCCGTTGCGCAAGCGATTGCCGGGCAGGAAACAGGGTCTCTGGAGGCTCAAAAGGAAGCGCTGTTTCAGCAGATGTTGCGCGATCCTGCGAACCTCGATGTGACTTTTGCCTATGCCGACGTATCAGCGCGCTTAGGGGATTATGAAGCGGCCGTTTCGGCACTCGAGCGGATGCTGTTGTTCAACCCCGACTTGCCGCGGGTTCAGGTCGAGCTCGGGGCCTTGTATTTCCGCATGGGCTCTTACGAACTCGCGCGGACTTATTTCGAGAAAGCCGCCGCCGGCAACCCGCCGCCCGAGGTTCGCGCGCGCATCGATCAATACTTGGCGGATATCGAGAAGGGTCAATCGCGCCACCATCTGTCCGGTTACTTCTTCTCTGGCTTCCAATATCAAACGGATGCCAACGTCGCCGGCTCGTCGCTGATCCTTTCGCCGATCGGCCCGGTGTTGCTCGGCAACCAATTCACCAAACAGGCGTCAGGAAGCATCTTCGGCAGCGGCTCGGCCGTGTACAGCTACGATTTAGGGACGCAAAACCGCGACACGCTCGACGTCACCGGGGCGACTTATCTCAACCATTATTTCAATTCTCTTGTAACCCGGCTCGACCTCGCTCTGCTCGAGGTGACCGCCGGCCCCCGCTTCAACTTCCCCAACGGCTGGTTGATCGACAAGCAAGCATCGTTCAGGCCTTACGGTATCTTCGACGAGGTGGGACTAGGCTGGGATCAGTATTTCGTCGCCGGCGGTTTCGGGCTCGAATATGACCAGATCGTGTGGGACGACCTGGCGCTGAAGGGGGTGTTCGAGTTTCGGCAAAAGAGCTTTACCAACGCCCCGAGCCGGCCGTTGTCGACCGACCTCAACGGCAATGACAAGCTCGTCTCGCTGCAGGCGACGAAGCCGATCACTGCGAACTCGGCATTGAACCTCGAGTTTGATTATCTCGATCAATCAACGCAGCTCGGCTTCTACACGAATATGAGCTACGCCGTGGCAGGTTCCTATCGGGTTCGTTACGACGACCCTCTCGGGGTGACGCAATACCCTTGGGAGACCTCGCCCTTTGTCGGCCGCCTGTGGAGCAACTATGCGGCTCCGGATCCGTGCTGCGTTACCGGTCCGATCGTCGACTTCCCAACCGGCTTCAGCAGCCAATTGACGCAGCGTTGGCGATTTGGCGTGACCCAGACTTGGCAGGTGCTGCCGAATATCGGGATCGTTCTGCAACTTGAACGCGACATCATCTCCTCGAACCTGCCGATTTACGCTTACAATAATACGTCGGTCTTGATCGGCCCACAGATTCGCTTCTAGCGTCGCCCCCCGCGGTAGTTAACCGTGACGCAGTCTCGTCAAGCGCGCCGGTCTTCGCCTATAGTGGCGCCGATGCTGATCGGGCCGCCGGTCGGCTTTTCGGGAAGGTTCGGCGATGGCGTTCGTCCGGTATTTGTTGTGCACTGCTGGGCTCGTCGCTCTGCTGCTCGGCGCGGATTCGACAACCCGATCGGTCGTCGCGCAACAACGCATCGGGGTCAACAGCGGGGTCAACCCGGACGCGACCGGGATCTGGCCGGGAACCCCACCGCGACGGCTGGTGCTTGGACAGGACATCGTCTTCAACGAGCGCGTCACCACCGGCGCTGAGGGTCAAACGCAAGTCCTGTTCGTCGATCAATCGACATTGTCCGTTGGTCCGAACGCGGACATGGTGATCGACGAGTTCGTCTACGACCCCGCAGCCGGGACCGGCAAGCTGGCGGCCAATCTGACGCGCGGCGTATTTCGCTTTGTCGGCGGCAAGCTCAGCAAGCAGGAAAACGCGGTCACGATACAGACGCCCTCGGCGACGATCGGAATCCGCGGTGGCGTGGTGCTCGGGAGCCGGGCCACCAGCGGCAAGCTCGAAGTGATCTTCGCCTACGGCAAGGGCGTCACGATAACAGGGACGAACGGGGTCTCGCAAACGATCACCCGACCCGGGTTCGAGGTGATCGTATCCGGGCCGGGTGCGGCACCCACCGCACCGGCTCCTCCACCGCCGGGTGCCGCTGCGGCATTGCTCACCCAGCTCGACGGCCGATCCGGCGGCACCGGTGGCGCCACCAACATTCCGACCGAGGTCACCGTCGCCAGCAGCGGCATCGCCAATACAATCTCCAATAATGTCACCGCCAGTGTCCAAGCCGCCAATCAGGCCCAACCACCGGGGCCCCAGCCACCGAACGCGAATCGCGCTGTCACGCTGGCCGAGACACAAATTCAGGTTACCGCCAATCAGCCCGCCGTTCTGGTCTCACCACCGGTCACGTCGCCCGTCTCGACGACAGCCGCGTCCCCGACGACGACGACCCAGATAACGGCGACCCAGACAGCGACCACCCAGACAACGACGACCCAGACAACAACAACCCAGACAACAACAACCCAGACGACAACGCCGCCACCGCAGCTCGCGGGCATTTTCAAGAGCACGAACGGCAACGGGACCGCGCTCGGATTTGTCGGCCAGAGCCCTCCTGCGCAGATCCCCTACACCGACGGGACATTGGTGAATGGCGTCTTCAGCAGCGCGCTCGGCGGCGCCGGCCAGCTGACGATACCGCTGGTGCCGGGCCTCAATGGCAACCCTGCCAACATCTTCGGACCGAGCGGGACGGCGAGCCCGCTCGGTCCGGTCAGCGGCACGAGTTTCCTGTCAAAGGACGGGACGTTCTTCTACGCCAACCTGACGCCGGTGAATGCGCCGACACAGCGGGAATTCGTCGCCGGCGGGATGCCCATTAAGGCGAGCGCGCTCGCTTCGGCGCCGATCGTCGCCTTCACCGTCCAGCCGGATGCCGCGCTGCAATCGAACATTCCGTTCATTCGCAACAATGCCGGCGGCAATCTGGCCAACGCCTTCATATCGCCGCTGTTTATTGCGCCGCAAAGCACGACGGCGCTGCAGGCCAGCCTAGCGATCAATGGGCAAGGCGCCAATCAGCAATCGGTGCTGGTGACCGCGATCGGGTCGGTACCGCCGAATTCTAGCCAGCCAGCGCTATCCGGTGTGGTGCGCGGCTCGTCTCAGCTGTCGGCGGCATCGACACCGGTCCGCATCGGCTCGAACCTGACTTCCGTCGCCGACGGCAATGGCAACAGCATCTATGGATCGAGCGGAGTCTCGGGTTTTGTTCTCGATCAGTCGCAATCGTCGTTGGCGTCCGAGGTCCCGCTGTCGGGAGCAGGGACTAATTACGGCTTCACCCAGCCCGTTACCGCGGCGAGCCTGCCCTCCGGGTTCAGTAACAGTCGCACCACCCAGACCCTGACCGGCAATTTCGGCGGGGTCATGAACACGACCGCGCAGGCCCAACCTTACGCGATCACCGGCACCGCCTCGGTCACGACCGACGCCGCCACCAGCCGCGTCACGGCAAACTTCACGACCGACCAAGCCGTCGTTCCCGGGACCGGCGGCCCGAGCCAGCTGCAATTCGGCGGCGCCGCCGGCAATTCCGCGTTCATCAACGATTCGATCTACGGTGCGGCCGAGAGCCAGACCACCCCCAACGGCCAGCCGCAGACTGCCCAGCTCTACTTTTTGAGCCAGGGTGCCGCACCGCCGCCGACCTCGCTGCTACCGGCCGGAGCCTCCTATTGCCAATGCCAGTACCTGCAGTGGGGCTATTGGGGCGGCGACATAACCTCGGCAAATACCAGCGGAGGCACTACCCCGCGGATCGATCGCGGCAACATCAATTTCTGGGTCGCCGGGCCGACGACTCCACTGGCGGATCTAAACACGCTCGCATCACAGGGTGCTATCGGCAATTACTCGGGCCATCTGATCGGCTCGGTATTTAACAATGGCGCGCAATACGTCGCGGCAGGCGGTCTGAACGCCAGCTATAATTTCGCTAAGCAGATGGGATCGTTCTCGGTCATCAATTACGACGGGCATAACTTTACCGCGACAGGTTCACCGATGACTTCGGGTGCGACTTACAAATTCGGGATCACCAACGTGCCGGGCATCGCCGGATCGATCAACGGCAGCTTCTACGGCCCGATGGCGGCCGAAACCGGCGGCAATTTCAATTTTCGCACGACGGTCGGCCCGACCTATCTGACCTCCGGGATTTTCGCCGCCAAGCGCTGATGCAGCGCCGGTTCCTAAGGCACCAGCCGCTGATTCGAGCTTAGTGTGGCTCGTCATCGCCGGGCTCGACCCGGCGATCCACGCCTTCCCTGCGTGACGCCAAATTCCTGGATGGCCGGATCAAGTCTGATCAAGTCCGGCCATGACGATTATGCGAGCCATGACGATTATGCGAGCGATCCTGCCTGAGGGGCACCTCACAGGCAGCGGATCACCCAGTTCGTAGAAATCCCCGAACTGCACCCGTCCGAGCAACCTTCCTTACTTCTCGTCGAATCGAGCACCCGGTAACCGCCGGGGCAGACCCGCTCGGCTGTTCGGCGATTGGGCGCCTCGGCACCCCCGGGCACCTCCGGTCCCTCGACTCTGTAAGTGCGGTCGTCGATCTTAGTCGCCCCGGCCTTCGTGGCGCTGCCGCAACTGACCAGCACGAGCGGCGCCAGCAGGAGGATAGCGGCGAGAAAGAGGTGGCGCATGACGGCGCGGTTTTACGATGCCGCAACCTTCCGCGCCAGCTGAAAGCTCGCCCTCACCCTACCCTCCCCCGCTTGCGGGGGAGGGTAAAAAGACGCCGGCGTTGCTGCCGTCAGAACCTGACGCGCATCTCGCCCTGCAGGGTGTAGGCGTCGCCCCTGAAATTGGCCACGGTCACGCGATGGCCCCAGGCATATTCGGCGCCGAAGTCGATAAACGCCACCGGGCTCCAGAACAAATTGACGTGAGTGATCGACAGCTGCTTGTTGTTGGTGTTCGTGCAGGCTGTATTGCCCCCACAGAGGATATTCGTGTTCATCGCGTTGTAGTGGCCGCTGATCTCCAAGGTCGACCGCAGATTCTCGGTCCACCAATGCTGGTACCAGATGTGGGCGCCATATGAGTTGGAGGATTGGGTCGAGACGAGCAAGTCATAGGCGTGCCTGACGTTGATCCCGTTGACGAGAGCGGTGGCCACCGGCAGCGACTGGCTGCTGTCGCGGGCGTTCCACGCCGTGGAGAACGGGCCGCTGAGCGGGTTGACGAGCCCGACGCCGGGCACAAAGATCGGCGCGCCAAAATTCGTCACGATCCCCGTACCATTCGCGATCTGGCCGGCCGAATCGCTACCGGCGGAGAAGCCAAAGCCGAGATCGTCTTTGCCCAATGGGCCCGGGTTGCCGGAGAATGGGTGGGCGTCGCCGCTGATCGTGCCGGCGTAGCCGACATATTGTCGGAACAGGCCTTGTGCGTCGTTCAACTGATCCTGGCGCACCACGGCCCCGATCTGGATGTGACCCCAAGGCTGGTTGGTCCGGGCGGTCCCGATCAGCTCGGGCCACGTTGTTTGCAATGGGCTGAAAAACGCGTTGCTCCCGAGGCAGGCTGTCGTCGCCGGAGTGGCGGCGAGGTTGTTGCCGGTCACCGAACACGCCGCGATGTTCGGGATCTGGTTGGTGTCGATATCGACCTGGCCGAACGGGCCTTGCATGCGGGGGACCGGGTTCTCGATCCCCGCGTTGAACACGGCGCCGTACGGACCGGCCCAGGTGTATTTGACCTGCGGCGCGCGCGCCCGACCGTTGGCCGACGCCTCGCCGCCGAAATCGACCAATTCGGGGTCGGAATCGGGGTCGTGCATAATGCCGGTATCCTGACCCGCCTCCAACCCGCCCAATGTCGCGTAGCCCTTGCGGAAGCGCGGCAGCCAGCCGCTGGCCACGCCTTCCAGATTACTTTGGATCACATTCGTGTTGTTGTAGGCGAAATCGATTTCGACATAGGCCTTGGCCTCGCCCCAGGCGGTCGGGGTCCGGGCGTCGAACAGAAAACGCGTTTGTTTGCCCGAGATGAAGAACCCACTGCTGCGCCCGCCATTGCCAATCGCGTTGTTGAGCGGGATGCTGCCCAAATTGCCGGTGCCGCCCTGCCCATTGTCAAAGGTCGTATTGACGTTGCCGCCTTGGCTGTCGAGCTGACCGGCGGGGGCGGCACCCTTGATGTACCAGAGGGCGCTGGCGTTGGCGAAGCCGCCGATGCGCAACGAGGTGTCGGTGCCGGGGATCAGAAACGACCGCGGGAAGCTGCCGCCGACAACCGGCACGCCGCCCGGTTTCGCCTGCGTCTCCGGGCCGAACCCCGGCACATACTGCCCGGGCACCGCTCCTTGCGCCACCTGCGGCGCTGCCTGGGAGAGCTGATCGATGCGCTGTTGCAGGAGCTCCTGGTTGGCCCGCAGATCCGACAATTCGTCGGCGCGCGCCGCAACGGATCCTGTCAGCAACGCGACCGCGGCGACGAACCCACCGGCCGCCACTGCGCTAAAGATACGACGATTGCGGATCATCGCTCCTCCCTGTTCAAAAAAGGCCGGCTACCCGAACCCGGACGCCGTTCTGTGTCAGAACATCATATTCAACCGGTGGCAGCGATCAAGCGCGCTTTATTGCTTACGTGGTGTTTCCATCGCAGCGTGGCCCAGCTGCAACACGTGCCGGCAAGTGGTTGATATTGGCCGTGGTTTCCAGCGCCATCGGACCTAAGCCAGCCACGGCACGAGACGCATAAAGAAAAACCCGCCGACAGTGCCGGCGGGTCGGATAGGCCGGAAGGCCCCCACCCTGACCCTCCCCCGCTTGCGGGGGAGGGAGGGGAGGGGGTCAGAACCGGACGCGCATCTCGCCCTGCAGGGTGTAGGCGTCGCCCCTGAAGTTCGCCACGGTCACGCGATGGCCCCAGGCATATTCGGCGCCGAAGTCGATAAACGCCACCGGGCTCCAGAACAGGTTGGCATGGGTGATCGACAGCAGCTTGTTATTGGTGTTCGTGCAGGCCGAGGAGCCCGAACAGAGGATGTTCGTGTTCATATCGTTCCAGATGCCGCTGACCTCCAAGGTCGACCGCAGGTTCTCGGTCCACCAATGCTGGTACCAAATCCAGCCGCCAAATGAGCTGGGCGCCTGAGTGCTGACCAGTCGGTTATAGGCCTGCCTGACGTTGATCCCGTTGACGAGAGCGGTGGCCACCGGCAGCGACTGGCTGCTGTCGCGGGCGTTCCACGCCGCGGAGAACGGGCCGCTGAGCGGGTTGACGAACCCCACTCCGGGTACGTTGATCGGCGCGCCGAAATTCGTCACCACCCCGACACCATTGGCGCACTGGCCGGCCATGTCCTCACCGGCGCAAATGCCCCCACCGAGATCGTCCTTGCCCAATGGGCCCGGGTTGCCGGAGAACGGATGGGCGTCGAAGCTGATCGTGCCGCCGGCGCCGACATATTGTCGGAATAGGCCTTGTGCGTCGTTCAACTGATCCTCGCGGACGACGCCGCCGATCTGCACGTGGCCCCAGGGCTGGTTGATGCGGGCGGTCCCGATCACCTCGGGCCACGTTGTTTGCAATGGGCTGAAAAACGCGGCACTCCCGAGACAGGATGTCGTGGCCGGCAGGTTGGCGGCGGTGTTGCCGGTCACCGAGCACGCCGCGATGGTCGGGATCTGATTGGTGTCGATATCGGCCTGGCCAAACGGGCCGTTGAGCCGCGGCACCGGGTTCTCGATCCCGATGTTGTAGACCGTGCCGTAGGGACCGGCGTAGGTGTATTTGACCTGCGGCTCGCGCGCCCGCCCGGCGCCCGTCGCCTCGCCGCCGAAATCGGCCAGCTCGGGGTCGGCGTCGGGATCGTGCAGGATGCCGGTATCCTGGCCCGCCTCCAGCCCGCCCAATGTCGCATAACCCTTGCGCAACCGCGGCAGCCAGCCGCTGGCCACCCCCTCCAGATTGCTTTGGATCACATTCGTGTTGTTGTAGGCAAAATCCACTTCGACATAGGCCTTGGCCTCGCCCCAGGCGGTCGGGGTCCGCGCATCGAACAAGAAACGCGTCTGTTTGCCCGAGATGAAGAACCCGCTGCTGCGCCCGCCATTGCCGATCGCGTTGTTGAGCGGGATGCTGCCCAGGTTCCCGGTGCCGCCCTGCCCATTATCGAAGGTCGTATTGACGTTGCCGCCTTGGCTATCGAGCTGGCCGGCGGGGGCGGCACCCTTGATGTACCACAGCACGCTGCCGTTGGCGAAGCCGCCGATGCGCAGCGAGGTGTCGGTGCCGGGGATCAGAAACGACCGCGGAAAGCTGCCGCCGGTGACCGGCACGCCGCCCGGTTTTGCCTGCGTCTCCGGGCCGAACCCCGGCACATATTGCCCGGGCACCGATCCTACGGGATTGGGGCCCCCCGGTCCGACCGCCTGGGAGAGCTGATCGATCCGCTGTTGGAGGAGCTCCTGGTTGGCCCGCAGATCCGACAATTCGTCGGCGCGCGCGCCGGGAGGACCCGTCAGCAACGCGATCGCGGCGATGAGGCCGCCGGTCGCCGCCACGCTGCCGATATTCCGCTTTCCGGTCATTGCTCCCCCTACAAAATCATCGCGTTTCGCTTCCTCCCTGTTCAGTTAGCCGGGGACAGTAGCTGCCCGAATATCGGACGCCCTGTCCTCTCTCGCGCCACAATAGCAAAGCGGTGGCACAGATCAAGCGCGCTTTGTCGTGTTCGTGGTGTTTCCGTCGCAGCGTGGCCGAGCTGCAACACAGCCCCTCAAGTCTTTGATTTCATTTATCTACGAAAATCGTGCAACGATTGGTCGCGGGTCTCGCGCGCATTGTATCCGGGATGAAATCGCGCTAGCCGGTTGCGCGAGGGCGCAACTTCGAGCCGAACGGGCTCAGCGCCTTCAAGCGCGCCGACCAGCGGTGGCGCCCGAGCTCGCGGCGCACCACCGACCGGTCGGTTACCCAGTTGAGCTGCAGCGAGCGGCGCTCGCCGAGATGCGGGTGATGACCGTGGAATGATCGCTCGCTGCGCCGAAAGGCCAGCATCGTTCCGGCGAGGGGCGCCACTTCCCTCGCATAATCCTCGAGATCGCCGGGCCCGCGCAGCAGGCGCAGGCGACCCTCGGCATGATCCCACACCGGGTTCATGTAGAGCAGCAAGGTGATGAGCTTGCTTGCGGAATCGGTATGGATATTCCCGTCGTTGCCGTCGCTCCGGCCGCGCACCGTCAGCAGGGTCGGCCGATCGCTCAGGTCTATACCGAACTTCTCCTCGATCGCGCGGCGCAGCTCGGCACCCCTCAGCGCGGCAACGAGGTGCGCGAAAACCGACCCGTATTCCAGGCTTTCGATCGGATAGCTGCCGGCGTCGCGGATCTGCGGGAAATCGGCGAGGAGCGAGGCCAGCGCATCGCGCCGCAGAAACTCCTCGACAACGACGAAATCGAACGGATCGCTGACGAGCGCCGCCGCGCGCAAGCGGTCGAGGTCGAGGACGCTCAGCCGACCAATCTCGTCATGGCCGGGCTCGACCGGCTCGACCCGGCCATCCAGGCGCTCACACGAGTTGGTCATAGAGGCCGTTCCAGGCGGGGTTTCCAGCCAGGATAAGTTGGATCTTCCAGGCTCGCGGCCAGTGCTTCAGGTTGCATTCGCGCTGAAGCGCGCTGCGAATGTCATTGTGGCGCTCAGCCCAAACGAGGCGTTTCAGCCCATACTTCTTTGTGAACCCGTCAGCCGCGCCCTTGCGGTGCTCCCAAACACGTCGCGGGAGATCGCTGGTGACTCCAGCGTAGAGCGTACCATTCGCACGGTTGGTCATGATGTAGACCCATCCCCCCTGCATCAATTCATTTTCGGCCTTCGGCCGAACGAGAGCAACCGCGTGTTGGGCGGAGACTTCCACTGCCGTCCGATGGTCGTCATTACCGGGCTTGACCCGGTGATCCACTTTTTTTCCGCGCACGCGTCTGGGTGGCCGGATCAAGTCCGGCCATGACGAATTAGCCGGTGGGAAGGCTGGCGCCGCCGCGGGGGACTGAGTTACTGGAGGCCCCATGGAACAACGTTGGGGCTTGCCGCTCATTGCCTGGCCCTTGCGGCTGCGCCCGAACTATTGGGATCTGGTGGCGTTGCCGCTGGTGCTCGGGCTGGTCGCGCTGATCGGCTGGGGCGGAATGGCGATGAGCGCGCGATACCATGTCGGCGAGGTCCTGCCGATCAGCCTCGACCCGTGGCGGTTGCCGGAATACGCGCTGCGCACGGTGCTGCGCATGGGTGCGGCACTCGTCGCGTCGCTGGTCTTCAGCCTCGCCTACGCCGCACTCGCCGCAAAGAGCCGCCGGGCGGAAAAGATCCTGATCCCGGTGCTCGACATCCTGCAATCGGTCCCGATCCTCGGCTTTCTATCGATCACCGTGACCGGGTTTATCGCGCTCTTTCCCGGACGGCTGCTCGGTGTCGAATGCGCCGCGATCTTCGCGATCTTCACCTCGCAGGCGTGGAACATGACCTTCAGCGTCTACCAGTCGCTGCGCACAGTGCCGATCGAGCTGATCGAGGCGGCGCGCATGTACCACCTCTCGCCCTGGCGGCGGTTCTGGCGGCTCGAAGTGCCGCACGCGATCCCCTCGCTCGTCTGGAACATGATGATGTCGGTATCGGGCGGCTGGTTCTTCGTCGTCGCCTCCGAGGCGATCACCGTTTCCGGGCAGTCGATCCTGCTGCCCGGTGTCGGCTCGTTCATCGCCACCGCGATCGCGCAGCGCGACCTCACGGCGATCGGCGATGCCGTCCTCGTCATGTTCGTGGTGATCCTGCTCTATGACCAGCTGCTGTTTCGCCCGTTAATCGCCTGGTCGCGCAAGTTTCTGGGCGAGCCGTCGGCCGATGCCGAAAACGTCCGCCCATGGTTCTTGATCGTGCTGCAGCGCGCGCGCCTTTTCGAGCTGGTCCAGGCTGGGGTCCTCGGGATCAACCGCGTCATCGACAGCACGATCGCCGCTCTGGCACGCCGGCGCGAGCCGGTGCCGGAGCGGCGGTTGCGGCCGGCATTCGATCGGGCATTCGACATCATCCTGCTGGCGCTCGCCGCCGGTGCCTGCGTCTGGCTCGTCGCGTTCATCCGCGAGAGCATCGGTCTCGCCGAAATCGGCTGGGTGTTCCTGCTCGGGCTGGCGACCGCGGTACGGGTGCTGGTGCTGATAGGAGTCGCGTCGGTAATATGGGTGCCGGTCGGCGTCTGGATCGGCCTGCGCCCGCATGTAGCCGGCTTGGCACAGCCGATCGTCCAATTTCTCGCCGCCTTCCCGGCGAATTTGTTTTTCCCGGCGGCGGTGGTGCTGATCCTGCGGTTTCGCCTCGACCCGGAGATCTGGCTCAGCCCGCTGATGATCCTGGGCACGCAATGGTACATTCTGTTCAACGTCATCGCCGGGGCGACGGCGCTGCCGACCGAGCTTCGCCTTGCGGCACAAAATCTCGCGGTCCGGCGGCTCTTATGGTGGCGGCGGGTGATGCTGCCGGCGATTTTCCCGGCCTATGTGACCGGGGCGGTCACTGCGGCCGGCGGATCGTGGAATGCCAGCATCGTCGCCGAGGTCGTGCAGTGGGGCGACACCACGCTGACCGCAACCGGCATCGGCGCCTATATCGCGCGCACTACGGCCGAGGGGGATAGCGCACGCATCGCGCTCGGGATCGGCGTGCTGTGCCTCTATGTGCTCGGTTTCAACCGGCTGCTGTGGCGGCGCCTCTACAACCTCGCCGCCGAGCGCCTGCGCCTCGATTAAGAGGAACCGTGATGAACGTACCGCTCTTACGCACCCAAGCCGTTTCCAAGACCTACCGCATGCCGGATCACATCGGCAGGCTGGTCCTCGACCATTTGGATTTCTCTTTGCGCGACGGCGAGATCGTCGCGATCCTCGGAAAATCGGGTTCCGGCAAGTCGACCTTTCTGCGCATTCTCGCCGGCCTCGTGCCGCCAAGCGACGGTGTGGTCGAATACCGCGGGCACAAAGTGACCGAGCCGGTGCACGGCATCGCCATGGTGTTCCAGTCGTACGCGCTGTTTCCGTGGCTGACCGTGCTCGGCAATGTCGAGCTCGGCCTCGAAGCGCTCGGCGTTGCTGGCACCGAGCGCCGCCGCCGCGCCGTCGACGCGATCGACGTAATCGGGCTCGACGGGTTCGAGACCGCCTACCCCAAGGAGCTCTCGGGCGGGATGCGCCAGCGCGTCGGCTTTGCGCGGGCGCTCGTCGTCAACCCGGACATCCTGCTGCTCGACGAGCCGTTCTCACAGCTCGACGTGCTGACGGCGGAAACCCTGCGTGGCGATCTCCTCGATCTGTGGGAGGCCAGCCGCATCCCGACCAAAGGGATCGTGATGGTATCGCACAATATCGAAGAGGCGGTCGAAGTTGCCGACCGCATCTTGATCTTCAGCAGCGACCCCGGGCGCATCCGCGCCGACATCCCGGTTGCCTTGCCGCGCCCGCGCGCCTCCGAAGCCGCCGGGTTCCGCCAGATCGTCGACCAGGTGTACACGCTGTTGACGACGGTGCCGGGCCGCGATGGGCGGCGCGGGGCGCGGCCCGAGCCGATCGGCATCGGCTATCGCCTGCCCGATGCCTCGGTGCAGCAGCTCTCGGGACTGATCGATACGTTGACCGAGGCGCCCTACCACGGCCGCGCCGACCTGCCGCAGCTCGCCGACGAGGAGAACCTCGTGATGGACGAGCTGTTCCCGCTGATCGAAACATTGCAGCTGCTCGGTTTTGCCAATGTCAGTGCCGGCGATATCGAGCTGACGGCACTCGGCCGGGCCTATGCGGATGCCGATATGCTCGCGCGCAAGCAGGCCTTCGCCGAGGCGGTGCTCAAGCACATCCCGCTCGCCGCCCACATTCGCCGGGTTCTTGACGAGCGCCCGGGCCACCGCGCTCCCGCGACGCGCTTTCTGCGCGAACTCGAGGATCACCTGTCCGAGTCCGAGGCGCAACGGGTGCTCGACACCGTCATCAATTGGGGTCGTCACGCCGAGATCTTTTCGTACGATTCGGACACCGAGGTGCTGAGCCTCGAGAATTTCTGAGTTGCGACTTCTGCGCCAGATCAGCTGCCGTAAAACGCCGCACGTGTTACGTCACTGCGGGCGGTTTCGGCCGGGATCAGCCAGACATAGAAGGTATTGCGGCCATTATCGCCGCCGCCACCACTCCCGTCCCCACCACTGCCGTTGGTCGTATCAACCCAGGCTCGCAGCGACACGACCTTGACGTACAGCTCCTGCCCGGCGGCGAGCTGAACATTCTTGTCCTGGTTGAAGTCTTTGCCGTAGCTGTCGACCGTGATGTGGTACGGGCCAGGCGGGACGTCGCGATAAGACGCACCCTCCGGCATCGATACGGCGACGATTGCGTCGTTCATGCGGATGTAGGGAGTCGCCATGCTGTCGTAGGCATCGATTGGGCGATAGAACCAGACCCGGGCATCACCCGCCGGGATCGGCGGGATCGCGACCGAAGCCGTTGGTGGTGGGGACTGAACGCACCCTGTTGCTGCGAGCAAGAGAATGGCGGCACCGGTGCGCGCTCGACGCGGCAGGCCGGCGGGGCCGATCGACATTGGTTTCCTCCGTCGAGCTCCGCAATCAGCCGCCGTAAAACGCCGCACGTGCTACGTCGCTGCGAGCGGTCTCCGCAGGGATCAGCCAGACGTAGAAGGTATTGCGCCCGTAGTCACCTCCCGCGCCGCCGCCGTCCCCGCCGCCGTTAGTAGTGGAAACCCAGGCTCGCAGCGACACGATCTTGACGTACAGCTCCTGCCCGGCAGCAAGCTGAACATTCTTGTCCTGGTTGAAGTCTTTGCCGTAGCTGTCGACCGTGATGTGGTATGGGCCAGGCGTAACGTCGCGATAGGACGCACCCTCCGGTTGCGATATCGCGACGATCGCGTCGTTCATGCGGATATACGGGGTCGCCATACTGTCGTAGGCGTCGATTGGACGATAGAACCAGACCCGGGCTTCGCCCGCTGGAATCGGCGGGATCGTGACGGAAGCCACTGGTGGCGGCGCCTGGACGCAGGCCGCCGTCGCGAGCAGGAGAACGACAGCACCGGCACGCGCTCGACGCGGCAGGTTAGTGGGGTCGATCGACATTCGTTTCCTCCGTGCGTTCCGCGATCAGCCGCCGCCATAAAACTGGCTGCGCGCCACATCGCCTTGCGCGACCTCGGGTGGCATCTGCCAGACGTAAAAGGTTTCGCGCTGGTAACCAGAGTCGTTTCTGCCGCCGCCCCCCGCGATCCAGTTTTGCAAACACAAGACCTTGAAATAGGCTTGTTGTCCAGGGAACAGGTAGGTGTTTCTGGTCTGATCGGGGGCCGTCAGGTAGGTGTCGACAGTGACAAGATATTGGCCGGGCAAGACATCGCGATAGGAGGCGCCACCAATTTGCGATACCGCGACTATTGCCTCATTCATTCGGATGTACGGGGTTCCGATGCAATTGAACGGCCCTGGGTCGCGGTAGAACCAAGCGCGGGCTTGGCCCGCCGGGATCGCCGGCACCGCCACCGCCGCTGTTGGCGGGAGCGGTGCGCAGCTCGCCGTCGCGAGCAGAAGCAAGCCTGCCCCAGTCTGCAGCAACGGACGCGGTAGGGCGGTCGAGGGGAGCGGCATACGGTTGCACCGGTTGCATTCCCATATGGGATACCGACTGGGTCTTGTCGATGCTAGGATAGGCGGAGTTCCCGGCAGGCGGAGTTGCATCCTCGGGATGCCTCATTGTGGAATAACTGCGAGCTTGCGGAGTCGTAATATTGCCGGGAACCGCTCGTTCCGGACGGGTTTCGCAGTCGGGAGGAAGCAATGACGAGGCTCAGGTTCACCGCGTTTTGTCTGGCGATATTGGCACTCACCGGCTGCAGCCAGGCGACGCCCGATCCTGCGAAGGCCGCTGCCGACAAACCCGGCACAGCGCAGTCTCAATCGCCGGCATCCTACGTGCCTTCCGACAGGGGTGGCGACGGCGGCGGTGGCGGCTATTAAGCCTCACCGCGGCCGCAAGGTCGGGAAAGCGATCACGTCGCGGATCGACGGGCTGTCGGTCAGCAGCATGACCAGCCGGTCGATGCCGATGCCGAGCCCGCCACAAGGCGGCAGCCCATATTCGAGGGCGGCAACGTAATCCTCGTCTAGCGGCTGCGCCTCCTCGTCGCCCGCCGCCCGTGCCCGCATCTGCGCCTCGAAGCGGTCCCGCTGGTCCAGCGGATCGGTCAGCTCGGAAAACGCGTTGGTGATTTCCCAGCCGTAGATATAGGTTTCGAACCGCTCGACGAGACGCGGATCGACGCGATCGGCCTTGGCCAGGGGAGAGATGTCGCGCGGAAAACCGGTGACGTGGATCGGCTGAATTAGGGTATCCTCGACGCGCGCCGCGAAAGCCGCCTCCAGCGCCTGTCCCCAATTCTCGCTGCCCGTTAACGCCGCGCCGAGTGCCGAGGCCGCCCGCCGTGCCGTTTCGGCATTCGCGAAGGCGAGAAAATCGACCCCGGTCGCCGCATTCACCAGCTCGGCCATACCGCGTCGCGGCCAGGGCGGCGACAAATCAATGACAGTTCCACCATAGTTGATTCGGAGGGTTCCGAGCACGGACTCGGCGACACTGGTCACGAGCGCTTCGGTCAGCCGCATCATCGCGGTGTAATCGACATAGGCCTCGTAAAGCTCGAGCATCGTGAATTCGGGATTGTGCCGCGGTGAAATTCCTTCGTTGCGAAAATTTCGATTGATTTCGAACACCTTGTCGGCGACCCCGCCGACCAGGAGCCGCTTCAAGTGCAGCTCGGGAGCGATCCGCAGATAGAGGTCGATGTCGAGAGCGTTGTGATGCGTGACAAAGGGCTTTGCCGACGCGCCCCCCGGAATCGTATGCAGCATCGGCGTCTCGACCTCGAGATAACCGCGATCGGCGAGATGGCTGCGAATTGCCGCGACGATCCGGCTGCGCCGGCGGAAGGTTTCCCGACTGTCCTCATTCATGATCAGGTCGAGATAACGCTGACGGTAGCGCAGCTCGACATCCGCGAGGCCGTGATATTTCTCGGGCAGTGGACGCAGCGTCTTGGCTAACACGACGAGCGCGTCGGCATTGACGGTGAGCTCGCCACGCGCGGTGCGCCGCACCAGCCCCTCCACCCCGATCAGGTCGCCGATGTCGAGAAGCCGCAGCATCGCGAGCCCCTCCGGCGGCAGGTTGTCGCGATGACAAAAGATCTGGATCTTCCCAGAAGCGTCGTAGAGGTCGATGAACATGCCGCTGTTGCGAATCGCCCGAATGCGGCCGGCAACTCGCACGCGCTCGCCGGTCTCCGCGCCGGCCGCCACCCCGACGTAAAGCCGCTCAAGATCGCCCGCTTCGTGGGTGCGCGCGAAACCGTAAGGATACGGATCGATCCCCTGCGCCCTGAGGCTCTCGAGCTTGCCGATCCGGACGGCCCGCAACGGATCTTCTGCGTCGTTCATCCTGCTCTTCCGCGGCGATCAGCCGGCCGCCGCCTGGGAGACCGGCCGACGAGCAAGATCGACGACCGTGTCGTGAAAGCGCTGCAATGTCCCGTGATGGCCGACGCTGACGATCGTCGGTCGCCAGGGCGCCTCGCGCAGCAGCCGGTAAAGCGACATTTCCGCCGCCTCGTCGAGAGCCGAGGTCGCTTCGTCGAGATAGACGATCTCCGGGCGGGCGAGAAGCACCCGGGCAAAAGCCACACGCTGCTGCTCGCCGATCGACAGGCGTTGCGCCCAGTTACCCTCCTCGTCGAGTCGTTCGACGAGCTGTGATAGGCCCACGGTGCGCAGCGCCTCGACGAGGCGCTCGCGGGGCAGCTCAGCCGCGGCACGGGGGTAAACGAGCGCGTCGGCCAGCGTGCCGAGCGGCAGATAGGGCCGTTGCGGTAGAAACAGAGCACGGCCATCCGCCACCCGGATACGGCCGCGCCCGAACGGCCACAGCCCGGCGATTGCGCGCAACACCGTGCTCTTGCCCACCCCAGAGGGACCGGTGATCAGCAAGGGCTTGCCGGGTCCCGCCGCCAACGCGATGTCTTGCCGCAGCGGCCGCCCGTCCGGCAGATCGAGGTCTAGCGCCTCGACCGCAACGCCGGCGCCGGCCCGCTCGATCTCGATCGGCTGGACCGCAGCCCGATCAGAAGCAATCTCGTCCATCCTGGTGCGGAACCCCGAGAGGCGCTGGACCACCGCCTGATATTGGGCGATCTCGGTGTATGAGCTGACGATAAACGACAGCGACTCCTGTACTTGGCCGAAGGCCGAGGATATCTGCATCAAGCCGCCGAGCTGAATGACCTTGTCGAAATAGCGCGGTGCCGCCACGATGAATGGAAACACCACGGCAAGCTGGCTATATCCGGTGGTGAACCAGGTGAGCTTTTTGCGCCGCTTGATAATCCCCCACCAATTCATGACCACCCGCGTAAAGCGGCTCAGAAACGTATCGAGCTCGCGGGCCTCCCCGCCATAGAAGGCGACATTCTCGGCATTCTCGCGCAGCCGGACCAGACTGAAGCGAAAGTCAGCCTCGTAGCGCTGCTGGTCGAATGTCAGTTGCACCAACGGGCGACCGATCCACCGGGTGAGGATCGTGCCGACAACGGCATAGATCAGCGCGGCAAAGACCATGTAGCCCGGGATCACGATCTCTGCGCCGCCGCCGAACGGAATCCTCAAGGCGCCTGAGAGCACCCACAGGATCGAGAGAAAGGAAAGGAGCGTGACAACCGCGTTCAACAACCCGATCGACAGACCAAGGGACATCGTCGCAAAGTGATCGAGATCCTCGGCGATCCGCTGATCGGGGTTGTCGGTCGTCGCCTGGTTGAACTGCATGCGGTAATAGGCCTGGTCGTCGAGCCAATTTCGTAGAAAGTGCTCGGTCAGCCACCGCCGCCAGCGGATATGCAGTATCGCTCTCAGATAAAACGAATAGACCGCGACGACGATCAGCGCTGCGGCGATCATCCCGAAAATCGCAAACTGCCACCAGAACTCCTGCCAATCGTATTGCTGCAGCGCATTGTAGAAGTCATTGTACCAAGAATTGAACCGGACATTCAGCCACACGGAAGCCAAGTTGAGCGTGACAACAGCAGCGAGCAACCCGATTGCTGACCATTTCTCTTCGGACTTCCAGTACGGCCAGGCGATTTCCCAGGCCTGGCGCAAGAAGCCCCGCTCCGTCGCTGCCGCCATTCTCAAACTCCGTCGATCTCGCCCAGCCGATTTATCCGACATATGATACGCGGCCCGTCATGTCCGCCCTACCCGGTATTGATCCTACGGCGACAGCCCCCCTCCTCGCGCGCGGTATCTGCCGCGCGCTCGACCAGCTCGGTTATGCCAGCCTCGTCGAATTTCCGCTCCTCAACGGGCGCCGCGCCGACATCCTCGGGCTCGGCAGGGCTGGCGATCTTCTGATCATCGAAATCAAGAGCTCGGTCGCCGACTTCCGCGCCGATCGAAAATGGGCGAGCTACCGCGATTTTGCAGATCGTCTTTATTTCGCGGTCCCGAACCACTTTCCGCAAGGGTTGATCCCCGAGGAATGTGGCCTGATGGTGGCGGACCCGTTCGGCGCTGCCCTTGTGCGCGACGGCCGCACGACGCCACTCAATCCGAGCCGGCGCCGCGCACTGACCTTGCGCTTTGCGCGCATTGCGGCGTCGAGACTATATCGATGGCTCGATCCAGAGGCGGGTCGAAGCGACGGGATGTGACAGGGCGGGGCCCGGCTCAGCGCCGAGCCTCGGCGCGGCGCCGGCGCAGCAGCAGATAGAGCGCACCTGCGCCTCCATCGCGCGGTTGCGCCGGGGCGATCGCGAGGATTTTTCGCCGCACGCCCACTTCTTCGAGCCATCGCGGAACAATGCTCTTGAGCACCCCCGGCCCGGCTGGACCGAGACCTCGGCCGGTGATGACGAGCACGCAGCGCCGCCCGGCTTCAGACGAGCTGTGGATGAACGCGGCAAGCGCGTGATGCGCTTCGGCTTGGGTCTTTCCGTGCAGATCGAGACGGGCCTCGATCGGGTGGAGGCCCCGCTTCAGCCGCTCGGCATTGGCCCGGTCGACCCCCGAAAAATGGTCCAGGGCGGGAGACCGAACCGGCCGCCCTCCGTGCCCTTCCTTGACCGTCGCCGGTGCTGTCGAGCCCGATGCTGAGGAAATCGGCGCAGCGCGCCCGCGCAGCGGCGTCACACTTCGCATCGCTTCGCGCCACAGCAACTGGTCGCCCCGAGCCGGCGGCGTGTTATTTGTCTTTGCCATCGCCCGCTTTCTGGGGGTCGTCGACGACAATGATATGGAGACGCCGGGGACCGTGGGCACCGAGCTCGATGCGCTGCTCGATGTCTCCGGTCCGCGAGGGACCGGTGACGAAATTGATCGCCCGCGGCATCCTGCCAGTGGTCCGCAGCCGATCCCAGCCATCCTCGTAGGTGGCGACGATCTGATCCGCATATACGAGAACGATGTGCGTGTCCGGCAGAAAATTTAGCGTTGTCGGGGTCTCGGGTCCGGAGACCAGCATCAAAGTTCCGGTTTCGGCGATTGCCGCGAAGCACGGCGTCAGGCTGACCGTGTCCCCCGCCTCGGCCGGGCCGCGGCGGATGCGCAGCAGCGGCCGAGCATCCCAAGGCAAGTCGTCGAGGCTCGGGTCGGGGGCCAGAACCAGATCGGCAGGAAGGTTTTCGGTCGCGAGATAGCGCGCGACCGCCTCAGGTACCGCGGCGGGCGAACCTACCCGAGCGACCGTCGCCTGCACCTCCTCTGCCATGGCGACAAACAGGTCGATCCGGCCCGTGTCATCGAGTGCCGCCGCCCGCGCCGGAATTAAATTGCGCCGGTGCGCTGCAACCCGCTCCCGCAGCTCCGTTTCACGCGCCGCGTCAAGCCTCGCCCGTTTGAGCGAGCGCTGAATGGCGGCGAGGATCTGCTCACGCGCTTCGTTCATTCTCCGGTATCGCCGCTTTGCCGTTCGGCCCACAAGCTATGAAAGCTGCGGCCCTCCGGTGCCGGCATGTCGCGTACCGCGGTCCAGCCGTTGGCCAATGGCAGGGTGCGAAACCGCCCACGGTCGCGGCCGAGCCACCCGAGCGCGCGGCTGGCGAGCTCGGCAAGCGCGTGGTAGAGGCGTGGCCGCCGCGCCACCCAGACCCATAAGGACAGTCCGGCACGGTAAACCGGCGGATTCAGTTTCTGGCTGAATTCCCGTTCTCGCCAATGCCGCAGCATCTTCGGCAACGGGATCTTTACCGGGCACACACTCTCGCACCGCCCGCAAAGGGTGGAGGCGTTCGGCAGATGCACGGCCTCCCGAAGGCCGATCAGGCTCGGCGTCAGCACAGCGCCCATCGGGCCCGAATAGACCCAGCCATAGGCGTGGCCGCCGACCGCGGCATAGACGGGACAATGGTTCATGCACGCCGAGCAGCGGATGCACCGCAGCATGTCCTGGAACTCGCCGCCCAGCAGGGCGCTGCGGCCGTTGTCGAGCAACACGACATGATATTGCTCCGGCCCGTCGAGATCGCCCGGCCGCCGCGGGCCGGTCGAGACCGTGGTGTAGGCAGAGAATTCCTGGCCGGTGGCCGAGCGGGCCAAAAGGCGCAGCAAGGTCGCGGCATCCTCAAGCGTCGGTACGAGCTTCTCAAGGCTCGTCATGACGATGTGGACGCGCGGCAAGGTCTGGGTCAGATCGCCATTACCCTCGTTCGTTACGATGATGCTGGAGCCGGTCTCGGCGACCAGGAAATTGGCGCCGGTAATGCCGACATCGGCGGCGAGAAACCGTGGGCGCAGCACCGCGCGCGCCTCGTCGCAGAGCTGGCGCGCCTCGGCGAGCGATCGCCCTTGGTCGAGCATCCGGTGCTCGGCACGAAATGTGTCGGCGACCTGCTCCTTCATCAGATGAATCGCCGGCGCAATCAAATGGCTCGGAGGCTCGTGGCGCAGTTGGATTATGTACTCGCCCAGGTCGGTCTCGACCGGGGTGATGCCATTCTCCTCGAGGTATTCGTTGAGGCCGACCTCTTCGGCGACCATCGACTTGCCCTTGGTGACGAGCTTGGCGTCGACGGAGCGGCAGATCGCCAACACCGCGGCGCAGGCCTCATCCGGCGTCCGCGCCCAATGAACTTGGCCGCCCGTAGCGAGGACGTTCGCTTCGAAGAGCTCGAGATAGAAGTCGAGATGATCGAGCGTGTGGTCCTTGATCGACTTGCCGATTTCGCGCAGCGCCTCGAATTCGGGAAGCCGCTCGACGGCGAGCCGGCGTCGCTCCGGAAATCCGCTCTGCATCAGCGCCAGCGCGCGCTGCAGGATCGGGTTGGCGAGGCCGGCCCGAGCATTCGCCTCGAAGGTGCGGCTGGTTGCGAGCATGCTTACCTCGGAGTGCCGATCGGCGGGGCTTCCTCGGTCATCCCGGCGAGCACTTCGACGACATGGCGGACCTCGATCCGCCGGCTATGGCGATGGAGCTTGCCCGCGATGTTCAACAGGCAGCCGAGGTCCCCCGCCAGGACCGCATCGGCGCCGGTGGCGGCGATGTCGGCCTCTTTGTCGCTGACCATCTTGTCCGAGATGTCCGGGTATTTGACGCAAAATGTGCCGCCGAAGCCGCAGCACACCTCGGCCCCGGGCATCTCTCTGAGCCTGAGCCCGTCAACCGATGCCAATAAGCGGCGCGGCTGATCCTTGACCCCGAGCTCGCGCAACCCCGAGCAGGCGTCATGATAGGTGACATCACGCTCCCAGCGGGCTGCGACCGTCCGCGTCCCGCACACGTCGACGAGGAACGAGGCGAGCTCCCAGCTGCGTGCGGCGAGTTCTTCCGCCCGCGGCAGGACATCGGGATCATCGGCGAAGAGCTCCGGATAATGTCGTCGCAGCATCCCAGCGCATGAGCCAGAGGGCGCGACGACATAGTCATAGTCCTCAAAGGCGTCGGTGACCTGCGCGGCGATCGCCTTCGCGCCGGCGCGGTCGCCCGAATTGTAGGCCGGCTGGCCGCAGCAGGTCTGCGCCCGCGGCACCTCGACCGTGCAGCCCGCAGTCTCGAGCAATTTGACGGCCGCGAACCCGACGGTCGGCCGAAAGAGATCCACTAGACAGGTCACAAAAAGCGCAACACGCATCGACGATCGACCATTATCGGCTACGGTTGAAGCCGTAGACTTGGCCCTGGACGATGACGGGCGATCTGAGCTTCGTCAACGAGACCGGCGCTGCTGCTCGCTTCGTGATGGAGACAACTAGCCGCCGCGGCGGGAGGGCGACGGTTATCTGAGGGATGCAGAGGGGGCGTGGCTGCAGCCGCTGACCCCGGAGGCGTCGCCGGGCGGGCGACCGTCAAGACCGACATATGCGAGCGGCTGGGCCAAGAGGCCAGCCCCTCGGCTGCGGTTCTCGACAGTCAATCGGCCAAATCAGCGGAAAAGGGGACAGTAGCAATAACCAAGTGGGTTATGACCCCGGCAAGCGGGTGAAGGGCCACAAGATCCACGCCCTGGTCGACAGCGAAGGGCTGCCGATGCGGGGTGTCGTTCACGATCCTCGGCAGTCCTTACATGCCGAGATAGGCGCGCCGCACCCGGTCGTCAGCGGTCAGGGTCCGATGCGTGCCTTCGAGAACGACCCGACCAGTTTCGAGCACATACCCGTAGTCGCAGGATTCCAGGGCTTCCGCGACACGCTGCTCCACCAGGAGCAGCGTGACACGGTCCTCGCGGTGGAGCGCAGTGATTCGGTCGAAAATCAGGTCGGCGATGGTCGGAGCGAGCCCCATAGACGGTTCGTCGAGGAGCAACAGTTGCGGTGACGAAGCGATGCCACGACCGATTGCCAGCATCTGCTGCTCCCCGCCCGATAATGTCCCGGCAAGTTGGGAGCGTCGTTCCGCCAGCACCGGAAACAGCGCGAAGATGCGGTCTAGGTTCCGCTGCCATGCGGATCGGCCGCGCCCGGAATAGGCGCCCATTTCGAGGTTTTCCAGCACCGTCATCGCGGCGAAGACCTGCCTTCCTTCGGGCACATGGGCGATGCCGAGACGCATGCGCTCGTGCGCCGGAATGGTAAGAAGGTTCCGTCCGTCGTAGGTGATTGCACCGGCTGCGGCCGGGACCACTCCCGAGATGGCCTTGAACAAGGTCGTCTTGCCCGCGCCGTTGGGCCCAACGATCGCGACGAATTGTCCCTGTTCGACCGAGACTGAGACCCCGCGCAAAGCAGCAAGCCCGCCGTAATTGACTGAAAGTCCTTCAATTGCCAAAAGCATCGGCGAGTGCGTTGCGTTTCCGGTGAAATTCTCCGCGAGCTTAGCTCCGGCATCGCAGCACGCCCATAGTCGATCGCCGGCAAAATCCATGACATCGGCTGCGGCGGCCCTATATCGTCGCGCCGTGTCCTTCTCACTCGTTGATTTCCTGCAGGCGCTTGCCGCCGGCATCCTTGTCGGAAGCACTTACGCGCTGATGTGCGTCGGACTCGGCATCATCTTCGGTGCGATGCGCGTCATCAATTTCGCCCAGGGCGACTTCCTGATGGTGGGCATGTACGCGGCGTTCTACTTGGCCACGGCCGGCGGGCTATCGGCATTTTTGGGCCCGAGCGGCGGACCGATCGTCGCCGCGTTCCTCGCCGGGCCGATCGTGTTCGCGCTGGGTTGGCTGCTCCATCGCTTCATCGTCGCCCGCGTCACCGGCGCCGTCGCCGCCCAGACCGAAGGTGCCGGAGCTTACGGCCAGATCCTGACAACGCTCGGTATTTCTCTCATTCTGCAGAATGGCGGTCTGATCGTGTTCGGCTCGGCCCCGACCGGCATCCGCACGCCGCTGTCGCGCTCGTCATGGGAGATCGGCGACATCCTGCTGAACCAGGGACGCTGCGTCAGCTTCCTGGTTTCGGTCGGACTGGCCGCAGCGGTATACCTGTTTCTCAGGCACACGCGGCAGGGTAAGGCCTTGCGCGCCGCCGCCGACAACAGTCAGGCGGCACTCTACATGGGCATCGACGTGGACAAGGCGCACCGGATCGCCTGGAGCCTCGGCGTCGGCATCACCGCGGTCGCCGGCGGGCTCGTCGCAGGCTCGCAATCGTTCCAGCCTTATACCGGGTTCGATTTCGTCATCGTCATGTATGCGGGGGTGGTGCTGGGCGGTCTCGGCAGCATTCTGGGCGCATTCTGGGGCGGCCTCGTGATCGGCATCGTCCAGCAAATGTCGACCTTGATCCTGCCGTACCAGCTCCAGAACACCGCGATCTTTGTCGTCTTCCTGCTGATCATGTTCCTGCGGCCGCAGGGAATGTTCGGCCGCTTGAGCGAGCGCACATGACCTTGTCGCTCGCGGTCAAACGCCAGCTTTGGGCAATCCTTGGCTTTGCCGTCGCAGTGCTGATTTCAACGGCTTTACTGCGCAGCGATTATTTCGAGCTGGTGCTGACCCAGGTGCTGCTGTGGGCGGTGATGTCGCTCGCCTGGAACATTCTCTGCGGCTACAGCGGCTATTTCTCGTTCGGACACGCTGCATTCTGGGGACTGGGCGCTTACACGGTGGCGCTCGGGCTGATCCATCTCGATCTCTCGCCGTGGCTCACCATCCCGGCGGGTGCTGTTGTTGGCGGGTTGGCAGGCGCTCTGATCGGCTTCCCGACCTTCCGTTTGCGCGGCCATTATTTTGCACTGGCGATGCTCGCCTACCCGCTCGCAACACTCTACATATTCCAGTGGCTCGGCTATCAGGAAATCCCGCTGCCGATGAAGCGGGAAGCCCCCATCCTCTACATGCAATTCGCCGACCCGCGCGCTTATGTGGTGCTCGCCGTGGGCCTGCTCGTGATCACCTTGCTGATCTCGCTCAAGGTCGAGAATTCGCGTTTTGGCATGTCATTGTTTGCGATCAAGCAGAACGAGCCGGCTGCTGAGGCCGCCGGCATCGATACCTGGCGTTGGAAGATGCTAGCGCTGATGCTGAGCGGCGCATTAGCGGCAATGGCGGGCGGGCTCTACGCTGTGGTGTTGCTGGTGGTGACGCCGGAAGCCGTGTTCGGCATGCTGGTCTCGGCGCAGGCGCTGATCCTGGCATTGTTTGGTGGCGTCGGCAGCCTATGGGGCCCGGTGATCGGCGCGGTCGCCCTCGTCCCGCTGGCGGAAGGATTGAACGCGAAGCTCGGTGACGTGCTTCCGGGGGTCCAGGGCGTCGTTTACGGCGTTGCGATCATTGCGATCATTCTACTCGCCCCCGAAGGCGTCTACTGGCGCATTCGTGACCGCCTTGGCAGGCGGCTGCCAGAGCCGGCCCCGATGCCGACGGTCAGTGCGACTATCCTCACCGCGCCGCGTGAGATACGCTCGCCGAGGCTGGGCGAAAACCTGCTCGTGTTGCGCGACGTCAACATCTCGTTCGGCGGGTTGCAGGCACTCGACGGCGTCGATCTCAGCGTGCCCAAGTGTGGGATTTACGGTATTATCGGGCCGAACGGCGCCGGTAAGACGACGCTCTTCAATGTCATCAACGGCTTTTTGTCGCCCGAGCGCGGCAGCATCAGCTTTGCCGGCGAAAGCCTTTTGGGGCTGCAGCCGAACCGGGTATGCAGGAAAGGCATCGGCCGCACCTTTCAAGTCGTGCGCGCCTTTCCGCGGATGACAGTTCTCGAAAACGTTATTGTCGGCGCCTTTGTCGGTGCTGCTGACGATGCCACTGCGCGGCATATGGCGGCAACAGCCCTCGATCGGGTCGGGCTCGGCGCCCGCGCCAATGCGCTCGCCGGCCGGCTGACAAATCGCGAGCTGCGGTTGATGGAGCTCGCCCGCGCTCTGGCACCGCAGCCGCGACTGGTCCTTCTCGATGAAACCCTTGCCGGGCTCGGTCACGACGATCTCGACGGTATTCTCGGCGCCATCCGGCAGGTTCGCTCGGAGGGCGTCACAGTCCTGATCATCGAGCACACGATGCAGGCGATGGTCCAACTGGTCGATCATTTTGACGTGCTTGACCACGGCAGACTGATCGCCAGTGGCACACCCGAGACGGTGGTCCGCAATAGCGAAGTGATCGAGGCTTACCTTGGTAAGAAATGGGCTGAGCAGGTTGTCGTGGCGGCGAAATGACAGCACTTTTACAGGAGGAACATTCATGACGCATAAACTGACCAGGCGCTCCGCGGCCAAGGGGCTCGCCCTCTCTACTGCCGCTCTGGCTTTCCCGGCGATCGGCCGAGCGCAAGCGCAATCGGTCAAGATCGCGATGATCGCACCGATGTCGGGGCCTTGGGCGCGGCAGGGCCAGCTGCTGCGCATGGGCGCCGATCTGGCGGTCGATGACATCAATGGCCGTGGCGGTATCAAATCGCTCGGCGGAGCCAAGCTGAATATTATTTACGCTGACGCCGGCGACAGCACCGAAAAGGCCAAGAACGCGGCGCAGCGCCTGGTGGCCGACAACCCCGATCTGGTCGGCGGTACCGGCTCTTGGCTGAGCTCTTTTACGTTGGCGGTCACCGAGGTGACCGAGCGGGCGCAGATCCCATGGCTGACGCTCAGCTACTCGGACGCGATTACCAATCGCGGCTTCAAATTCGTTTTTCAGACCTCGCCGACTGCCGAATGGCAAGCCGCACAGACCGTGCCGACCGCTCTCGACTTGGCGCAAAGCGCCACCGGCAAGCGGCCGAGCAGCGTTGGCTTGATCATGGACAACACCGCCGCGCCGACCAGTTTTGCCAAGCCGCTCCGCGAGGGTGGGTTCGAGAAGGCCGGGCTGAAGCTCGTTGTCGACCAGATCTATACGCCGCCGCTTTCCGATGCGACGCCACTGATCGAGAAAGTGCGCTCGGCCAAGCCGGGCTTTCTGCTGTTGCTGACCTCGGCGATGCCGGATTGCAAGCTGGTGCTCGAAAAGCTCGACGAGTTCAAGCTGTCGCACGGGAAATTGCCGTTGGTCGGCAACGGCGCACCGTTCGGCTCGCCCGAATTGCTGAAGACCATCGGCCCCGAGTTGCTCGAAGGGCTGCTGTTCAGCGTCGCCAATTGGCCAATGAAAGGCCAGGAGGAATTTATCGAACGCTTCAAGAAAAAGACCGGCGAGCCGTTCTTGACCCAAGATGGACTGTGCGGCTACGGCCACCCGTCGATCCTGGCAGAAGCGCTGGAAGCCTGCGGCGCGGCCGACAAAATCAAGGTCGCTGAGGCGATCCGTGCAATGAACCTGACCACTGGCCCCGCCGCGCAATGCTTCCCCGGCCCGATTAAGTTCGACGAGAAGGGCCGCCGCATCGACGTGCCGATGATCTTCGCACAGTGGCAAAAGGGCGTTCCGATCACCGTTTTCCCGGCCAATCTCGCCCTGGCGACACCGGTTTGGCCAACGGTCTAACAAATTCTGAGAAGGAATCGACTGAATTGCCTATCCAGGCGAAGGAGTAAGTAAAAAAGAGCGACGCCAAGCGCCGTCAATTGGCGGCGTCCGCAATCTCGCCCTCGTGTGCCAAGCCCGGTGGCACCAGCGAACCGCCGGGATCGGGCGAGATTTGACTTTGCCCTTAGCGCAGTGGCAGCTTGGCGTCGATAGCGGACATCGCCTCGGCGGGAAACAAGCCGCCGCTCTCGACCCTGAGTGGAGATCCACAACGATATCCGAAGCTTTGAATGCGCCGGGGAATTCCCGATGTCTATGCGGAACCATCGATGCTAGGTTTCGTGCTTGAAAATGGCGGTCGGAATCCGCCGCTGGGTCACAAACCATGAGCCGCTTCTGGAGTTCGGTCGTCCACAGCCTGTCGCCATACGTGCCCGGTGAGCAGCCAAAGCTGGATGGCATCGTCAAGCTTAATACCAACGAGAATCCTTTCGGACCTTCACCTCGCGTCCTGGCTGCGATCGCCTCCGCAACGGATCTTCTGCGCCTCTACCCTGATCCGCGCGCTTCCTGTCTGTGCGAAACGATAGCGGCCCGCTACGGAGTTGCGCCAGAGGAGGTGTTCGTTGGGAACGGCTCGGATGAGGTTCTGGCCCATACCTTCCAAGCCCTTCTGAAGCATGATGCGCCGCTCCTGTTCCCTGACATCACCTATAGCTTCTACCCGGTCTACTGCGGCTTATATGGAATCCGTTACGAGGAGGTGCCCCTTGATGCCGCGATGCGGGTGCAAATTGCCGACTTCCGGCGGCCGTGCCGTGCCATCCTTCTCCCCAATCCGAACGCCCCCACCGGCATTGGGCTTCCGCGCGAAGCGATCGAGGCGCTGGTGGCCAGTTGGTGGTTATCGACGAGGCTTACGTCGACTTCGGCGCCGAGAGCGCTGTATCCCTCGTAGCGCGTCACGACAATCTGCTAATCGTCCAGACCCTCTCCAAGTCGCGGGCCCTGGCTGGATTAAGAGTTGGCTTTGCCATTGGCCAACGACCTTTGATCGAGGCGTTGGAACGGGTGAAGGGCAGCTTCAACTCCTACCCCCTTGATTGCCTCGCCATCGCTGGTGCGGTCGCGGCCATAAAGGACGATGCATGGTTTCAGGAGACGCGCGAACGCATAATTGCGAACCGCGAATCGCTAGTCCACGCCCTCTCTGAGCTCGGCTTCGAGGTTCTACCATCCGTGGCGAACTTCGTATTCGCGCGCCATCGCAACCGTGGCGGCGCACATCTCGCTGCCCAGCTTCGGGAGCTTGGGGTTCTGGTACGACATTTCCAGAAACCCCGAATCGAAGATTTCCTACGCATTACGGTCGGAACGGAGGATCAATGCAACCGTTTGATTGCTCTGATAAGTAGTTTGATCTGATCCTGTGCTAGTTCCACCGCGGCTCCCAGCCATACAGAATACACGTCCGGTCTGCACGCCGATGGGTTCACCCCAGTGACCGGGCACCGCGGGCTGGCGTAATTGACCAGGCGCGCGGGGACGGTCTCCGGAGCCCCGGAATGGGGCGCTTGTGGCCTGTCTGAGGCGTTTGTCGCCAGCCCTCACGCAAGGCCAGCTAAGGGGCAATCGTCCGCATTCGCTGATCGCGTTCAACCCCTTGTAGGCATATGCACCGACTCTCGCTCCACTTAACCCATCGAATTTATGAGTACGGCTACGGTTGCGAGATTTCTTAAATAGGCAGCGCGCCGTCGGCCCGCGGTTCCCCAAAATCGAGGCCGGCTGAATAGCGATATCAGCTTGTCGGAAGGGACTGCGTGGTCAGTACTGCAGGTGCAGCTGCAGGCCGAAAATCGACACCGGACCGCGGTCGCGGTTGTATGCCGGGTGGTTGATGAACTGATAGTCGAACGCGAATTGGGCGAAGTTGAACACGGCGACGCGGTAATATGCTTCGAGGATCTGCTCGGGGCCGGCATTGGGCAATTGGCCGTCGCCGATAATCCCTCCCAGACCGCCGGCGGCGAGATACAGCTTGCCCTGGTGCGAGATCCGGTTGGCTACGCCGGCCAATCCGGCAGTGTCGTCCGGCCGCCCCCAGCGCGAGCCGGTGAGCGAGAGACCCGCCGAGATCGACTGGTTGATGTCGGTGAAATCGACCTCCTCGACAGTACCCTGCGACACGCTCGCGCGAGCAAAGACGCCAAAATCAGTAGCAATCTGCTGCTCGAGATTGAGCACCCAACCGTCCTTGGTGTGAAAACTGCGGACGGCGCCGGTTGACGGCGTTGTGCCGGTGGCCTCGCCGAACGAAATCGCGTCGAGATAGGTCCCGAGATTGCCGCGGGTGAGCCAATAGAGGAGCTTGAGCTTGCCGGGCTGATCCCAAACCGTGTGCCGCTCCTCCAGTTCGGACACGAACTGCCCTTGTCCGAAACCGTTGGACAGCTTAACGCTGTTCGGCGTTTGTGACAGATCGAACAGGCTGGCCCTGGCCGTCCACCAGTCCTGATACCATTCCGCAGCGCCGCCGTAGGTGTAGCCCCATGCATTCGCGGCATAGTCGAATGCGCCTCCATCGATGATCGACCAATTGAGAAAGTCATGGCGCGGGTCGTGCGCGTATTTGTTCGTGTCGAAGATGTCGACGATCGAGTATTTGCCGATCGTGAACACGAGGCGGTTGGCGGTCTGGGTGCCGCTGAGCTGGTTCAGATCGGGCTCGAGCTTTTCGCTCTCGCCACCCAAATCTACGGTCTGCCGAAGAAATCCGCGCTGGACGAGAACGTAGGGATCCACCTTGCCCAGTTTGAAGGCTTCGCCGCTGGGATATCCCGCCACGCCAAAGGTGTTGCTAAGGCCGAACCCTTGATCGACCTCCGGATTGATCCAGATTTCACCGTCCGCCCACGGCCGCACCCCGGCATAGAGTGTCGCATCGACCGTTTCCCTGCCGTTAGCGTCGGGCTGCAAGCTTTGGCGTCCCGTATACGGTGCCCGGAAGGCCGGTTGCAATTCCCAGGTGAGGGTTCCCTGGGCATGAATGGCCCAGTTCTCCGGTTGCACCTGCTCGGCCTCTTCCGGCGTAACCGGTACGCCGGGCGGTTGCGGCGTTGGACCAACCATTTGCGCAACGCTGGCGATCGGCCAGCCGATGCCAAGCAGTGCCGCGATTGGGCGCAGCGTGCGGGCACGGCGATGCTTCATCGCGCGCCGCCGACAGGCCGGCCGAGCCGTGCTGTCGTCCACAGTTGCGGACCGCTGGGTTGCGAATTTCGCCTAGCGGCGCCTGGGGCCCCTCGGCTGCGCCCTCATCATAGCACCCGGCGCCGCCGCGAGGAACCGGCCCCGGAGTATCGGGCAACGCCTGGCGGCCAGGCGTAGGCTCGCTCAGCCAGCGCGCCAAAGAGCAGGCCAATGGTCGTCCACATGATCAATTGCGCGCCTACCGACGCAATCCTGAACCGCCAGAGCACGACGCCGGGGAAATCTGCGGGCACCTCATCGACGGACGGCAACGCCAAGCCCACGACGATCACAACGATCAGATAGGCCCCGGCGGCAATCAAAAAGGCGTTCCAAGGGCCATGGCGCGCAAGAAGCCGCAGGCGCAGCATCCCCGCGGCGATCATCGCCGCGAGCGAAATCGCGATCATGCTGAAATACAGCGCCGTCCGCATGCCGATGGTTGCGGGATCGCCGACCGCCGGTGGATTTGCCGGGTACTTGAGGCTCGGGACGATGTAGACGGCGACGAGGCCGAGAGCCGCCAGCAACGCCGCCGCCGTCCGCGGATCAAAATCGCCCATGCGGCCATAGGCCAAACCAAAAGCCAGAGCGAACAGTCCGCCGAACGCCACATTGTAAACCATGACGCCGGTGAACAAACCGATTCCCGCCTGAACTCGGCGGCTCACTAGTTCGGGCTCGGCCTCCTCCCTTGGCGCCGGCAAACCCTTAGCGATCAAGGCTTGCGCTGCGGCACGAGCCTTGGCTTCGTCGAGTTCGGTTTCAAAGGCGATCGCGCGATCAACCTGCGGCTCCCCAACGATCTTTAAAAAGCTGAAGCAGAGCAAGCCTGCGACGATGCCGCTCAGCATCCCGCGCAGCAGCAGAGTCCCGACCATTTAGCCGGCATCCGCTTAGTGGCAAGGGAAGCCGAGCAGGTGACGTCCGTCGTGAACAAACTCATGCACATACATGCCAGGGATCAGCGAGGTCGCTCCCTCTTCGGCGCCGACGAAATAGATCGCCAGCATCAGAGCCAAGCCGCCGAGAAGTGCCCACGGCAGTATGTCGCGCACGGGGATGCCGGCTGGCCGAGTCGTTGGAGCAAATGGCGTTGTCGTCATCGCTGATCTCCTAGGATTTCGCGTCCCGTTAGAGGCCTATCCGACCCACGAGGGAGGTCTGACTCTCGGCCCCATACAAATAAGCGAGGCCGATTACAGTGGCGCGACCGTGCCGGGCTTTCACCGGCTTCCACGCCTCGTGCCGACACGACCGACGATAACGAGCGCCGCCTCGCTCTGTCAACAAACGCTTATGCGCCTGATGTTTCGATTTCGTCGTAGCGATTGACGGGATAGACGCCGGAGGAGAGAAGCCACGCGGCGCCACCAGATCGTCAGGCGAAGGCGCGCAGGCGCCGCGTTGTCTCGTCGGCGAGCCGCTCGACCAGTTCGGCCGCCTTCGTCGTTCGTGCGAGCGCCGCTGATTGCCCAGATGTCAGGGCTGTCCATTCGCGGTCTCCCGAGTCGCCGAGCCTCTGGGTGAGGCTCTGTTGCGCCGGGACCGGAAGCGGCTCCAGCCCGGATGCTTCGAGATCGACGATCAGCTTGTTGCGGATATAGCGGCACGGCCTGCCGCTGATCACATCGGTGACGACCGTGCAGGAGTCGTTCGCCTCGGCGAGCGCGGCGCGATGCGCGTCGCGAACGTCGGCTTCCTCGCACAGCAGAAAGGCGGTGCCGAGCTGCACGGCACTGGCGCCGAGCATGAACGCCGCCGCCGCGGTGCGACCGTCGGCCACGCCCCCGGCGGCGACGACCGGAAGCCGCACTGCGTCGACGACCTGCGGCAGGAGCGAGAACAGTCCAGGCTGCATGCTCATGTTGACGCCGGTAAAGGTGGCGCGATGGCCTCCGGCCTCGGTGCCCTGCGCGATGATCGCGTCGACACCCCTCTGCTCGAGCAGTCGCGCTTCCGCGACTGTCGTCGCGCTCGACAGAATAAAGATCCCTGCCGATTTGAGAGCGCGGATCACCTCGGGCTCCGGCAAACCGAAGTGAAAGCTCACCATCTCCGGCTTCGTGTCCAGCAGCACCGCGACGTGCTCGGCGCCGACATCGCTGACGCCACCCGCTGGTTCGGGCACTCGCCCCAAACCGTGGGCGTCGTATTGGACCTGCAGATGCTGCCGCATCGCCGCGCTAGTCTCGGGCGCGCAGCGCGGATCGGGCCAAATCGGGTAATTGACGTTGAGACTGCCGCCGCTTTGCTGGCGGAACCCGGCGATGCGGCGCGCGGCCTGCTCGGCGCTCCGGCCCCACATGCCGAGCCCGCCAAGCCCCCCGGCATTGGTCACGGCCGCGGCGAGGGTCGGCGTGCTCGCGCTGCCCATCGGAGCCTGCAGAATGGGCCATTTGAGATTCAGGCTCTCGGTCAAGGCGTTTGTCGGCCACATGCGCGTATCCTCCCCAGTCCGTCTCCCCAGCTCATGCCGGCATCCGGTGCGCCGCCCCAGCGGCGCGTCGGAGCAACACCGCACTCTTATTCTGTCCGACGCCGTACCATCCGACTAGCGCCGTTTAACACCCGCGCGGCCGTTCCCGGTGGTCTACTGCGATGACCGAAATGGGGCCACTGCGTCCCGTCTTGTAGTCAGCCAGTCGCCGTCAGAGCGACATCCCAAGGCTCACGCGGTTCGCAGGCGGTGCTCCTTGAACATCTCCCTGAGCTGGGTCTTCAGCACCTTGCCGGTGGCGCCGTGCGGCATCTCCGGCACGAAGACGATCTCGTCCGGCAGCTGCCATTTCGCGACCCTACTCTCGAGAAAGTCGATGACCGCTTCGGCGGCGAGTTCGCAGCCCGGCTTCGCGACGACGACGAGCAAGGGCCGTTCGTCCCATTTCGGATGCGGCAGCCCGATGACTGCGGCCTCAGCGATATCGGGGTGGCCCATCGCCGCATTTTCGAGATCGATCGAGCTGATCCACTCGCCGCCGGACTTGATCACGTCCTTGCTGCGATCGACGATCTGCATGCACCCCTCGGCATCGATCGTCGCAACGTCGCCGGTGCGAAACCAGCCCTCGGCGTCGAGCGCAGCTTGGCTGGCCGCTTCGTCCTGGTAATAGGCACCGATCACCCAGGGGCCGCGCACCAGCAGCTCGCCGCTCGTGATCCCGTCCTCGGGGAGGCGCTTGCCGTCGGGGCCCACGATCTTGAACTCGATGCCGTAGAGCGGCGTGCCTTGGCGCGCACGAATTGCATATTCGGCCTCTGGGCCTTCCGCCATTTGCCTGGGCTTCGGGATCGAGAGGCTGCCGACCGGGCTCATCTCCGTCATGCCCCAGCCGTGGATCAAGGTCACGCCATAGCGCTCGGCAAAGGTGCGGATCATCGAAATCGGCACGGCCGATCCGCCGCAGGTGACACGCTTGACGCTGTCGATGCGTCTGCCGGTGGTCTCGAGATGTTGCAGGAGGCCGAGCCAGACCGTCGGCACACCGAGCGCGCAAGTCACGCCTTCTTCCTCGAAGAGCTCCTGTAGGCTCGCCCCATCGAGGCGTGGGCCGGGGAAGACGAGCTTCGCGCCGGCCATCGCTGCGGCGTAGGGGATGCCCCAGGCATTGACGTGGAACATCGGCACGATGGGGCAGAGCACATCGTGCATCGCGATACCGACATTGTTCGACGCGCACAGCGCGAAGGCATGGAGCACCGTCGAGCGATGGCTGTAGAGGGCGCCCTTCGGGTTGCCGGTCGTCCCCGAGGTGTAGCAGAGCGCGGCAGCGGTGTTCTCATCGAACTCCGGCCAGTCGAGCTCGGGTGTCTCGGCGGCAAGGATTTCCTCGTAGCAAAGCGCGTTCGGCAGGCTCGTCGCCGGCATGTGCGCCCGGTCAGTCATCACGACATAATGCCGGACGGCAGGCCAGGAGGCGGCCATCTTCTCGGCCAGCGGGAGGAAGGTCAGGTCGAGAAGCACCACCTTGTCCTGGGCGTGGTTCACGATGTAGGCGAGCTGGTCGGCGAAGAGGCGCGGATTGATGGTGTGGCACACCGCGCCGATCCCGGAGATCGCATAATAGGCCTCGAAGTGGCGGTGGTTGTTCCAGGCGATCGTCGCCACCCGGTCGCCGAACCCGACGCCGCGGCGCATCAGCGCGTTGGCTAGCCGCTTTGTGCGCGGCTCGGCGTTGGCATAGGTGTAATGGTGGGGCGAACCCTCTGTTGTGCGGGAAACAATCTCGGTCTCGGCGTGATAGCGCGCCGCGTATCGGATCAGCGACTGGATAAGCAGCGGCCGATCCATCATCAGACCACGCATCGAAACCTCCTCCCCTGTCGTCGCTTCGGCGGCGGGCCCTGTGAAAGTCCTGCCGATTTCCCGGTTAATTCCCGGATCCGGGTATTAACCGGGATTTGCCCGAGAAAACTTTCCCGGTTCCGTCGCGAAAATTCCCGGTTTCACCGTTGCCGACATTTCGTCTTAAGTGATTGAGTTTACTACCTATTATGGAAAACGTCAAGGCTTCGGGCCGGGCATTGCGAATTTCCCGGATAAAGAATCACAAATTCACGCGGTGCGCAGGATGCGCTCGGCGGCGTCGGCGAAGACCCGGGCGCCGAGCACGATGTCCTCCTCTTTGCTGTCCTCCGACCAGTGATGACTGATGCCGCCGAGGCTCGGGATGAACATCATGCCCGCCGGCATCCGGTACGACAGGACCGCCGCGTCGTGACCCGCCTCGCTCGGCAGCCGCATGTGCATGCCCGGCGCATGCCGCTCGGCCGCCGCCTCGAACTGCGCCTGAAAGCCCGGGTCCATCGGGCGCGGCTCACTCTGCGCCATCGTCTCGATCGCAACGTGGCAGGGACCCGCCCGATCGGCTTCGGCTACCAGTTCCTGCAACGTCTTTTCGAAGAGCGCTAGCCGCCCGGGATCGGCGTCGCGGAATTGGACCTGCATCTCGGCGCGGCCCGGGATGACCGACGGAGCATTCGGCTCGATCACCATGCGGCCGATCGTCCATACCGTGCGCGGGCCGGCGATCCCGGGAAAGCGGTCGTGGATGCGAGTGGCGAGCCGCACCATGGCGACGCCGGCGTCCTTGCGCCTCACCATGCGCGTCGTGCCGGCGTGGTTTTGCTCGCCGGTCACCGAGACGCGGTAGTTCCAGATGCCGACGATGGTTTCGACCACGCCGATGCGCAACCCGCTGGTGTCGAGCGTGTCGCCCTGTTCGATATGCGCTTCGAGATAGCCGACGTAACGCTGGGGATCGACTCGCTCGCGCGGGCGATCGGCAAAACCGGCGCGCTGCAGGGCCTCGCGTAGCGGCGTGCCGTCGTCGCGCCCGCGGACCCGGTCGATTTGCTCCTCGGAGAGCATGTCGGTAAACGAATGGCTGCCGAGAAAGCTCTGGTAATGGCCTTCCTCGTCAGCCCAGGCGGCGACCTCGATGCCGAACCCGGCGCAGCCCGCGTCCGCGGCAAAGGCGCGGGCGAGCTCGAGCCCGTAGATCACTCCGAGAGAGCCGTCGAGCCAACCGCCATAGGGCTGGGTCTCGCTGTGCGAACCGATCAACAGCCGCCGCCCGGCCGAAGGATTGCGGCCGATCACATTGCCGATACCGTCGATCACCGCGTCGAGCCCGGCCTCGCGGAGCTTCTCGGCGAGCCAATGGCGCGACTCAACATCGACCGGCGAATAGGTCGGCCGGTGAACCCCGGTCTTATACCGACCGAATTCGGCGAGCCGTTTGAGATCGGTGACGACGCGCTGTCCATCGATCCTCGGCATCTCCGTGCGCCCTTTCCGCGGCTCGTGGAAGTGGGCCGAAGAGTAGCCTAGGATCGCAATCAACGGAAACGGCCTGCGGATCACCGGCATGTCCAACCGATCCTCGCCTCGCGTGGCACTTCTCGGTTTTTCGATCGAGTGCAACAAATTCGCGCCGGTCGCTACCAAGGCGCATTTTCTCGCCCGGACTTATCTCGAAGGTGACGCGATTGTCGAAGACGCGCGCTCGGCCACACCGCGCATGCTGCCGGAGACGCCAGGCTTTATCGCCGCGATGGACGCAACCGGCGCGTGGACGCCGGTCGGCGTCGCACTGGCGATGACCGAGCCCAACGGGCCGGTGGAGCACGCCTTTTTCGCGGAGCTGCTCGACACAATTGGGCGCCGGCTCCGAGCCGTGTTGCCGGTCGATGCCGTCTACATCTGCTCGCATGGCGCCGCATTGACGACAGCAGAGGACGATCCCGACGGAGTGCTGTTCGAAAAGGTGCGGCAGATTGTCGGACCCGAGGTGCCGATCGCGGCAACTCTGGACCTGCACGCCAACGTCTCCAAGCGCATGGTCGGGTCGGTCGACGCTTTTATCGGTTACCGAACGAACCCGCACCTAGACATGCGCGAGCGGGGTGCGGAGGCGGCCGGCGCGATCCGCGAGATGCTCGGCGGGGTCAAGCCGCAGCGGGCTTGGATCCGCTTGCCGATCGTGGCGCCGACGGTGACCCTGCTGACCGCCGCCGGCCCCTATGCAGAGATGATCGCGCTCGGCCAGCGGCGCATGAGCCCGGAAATCATGAATGTCTCGGCGATGGGCGGTTTCGCCTTTGCCGATGCGCCCGAATGCGGGCTCAGCGTCGTGGTAACCGCGCGGCGTGACAAGCGGGCCGCCGAGCGGCTCGCGCGCGAGATCGCCGAGCTCGGCTGGGCCAATCGGGCGCGGTTTTATCCGCGCTTGACCTCGCTCGACGAGGCTGTCGAAAGGGCGCTCGCGGTCGGGCGCGACCCGTTGCTGCCCGCCCTCGCCTTTGCTGATGTCGCCGACAACCCGGGCGGCGGCGGGCGCGGCAACACGGTCTTCCTGCTCAGGGCTCTTCACGAGGCCGGTGTCGAGGGCGCGCTGCTCGGCGTCTTCTACGACCCCGGTCTTGCCGCCGAGGCGCATCGGCGAGGCAACAGTTCGCGCTTCGAAGCGCAGTTCAATCGCTCGGAAACCACCGATTTCTCCGAACCCTACGCCGCCGACGCGACGGTAGCGGCTCTGAGCGACGGCCGCTGCATCGGACGACGCGGCATCTATGCCGGCATGCGGCTCGAGCTCGGACCCTGCGCCGCACTCCGCGTCGGCGGCATCACTGTCGTCGTCGTCTCACACCGCGTGCAATGCGCCGACCCGGTGTTTTTCGAGATGATGGGGCTCGATATCGGCCGGGCCCGGTCGGTCGTCGTCAAATCGCGCGGCCATTTCCGCGGCGGCTTCGACGAGTTCTTCGGTTCCGAGCAAATCGTCGAGGTCGACCTACCCGGTCTGACCTCGCCGATGCTCAACCGCTTCACCTGGACCAGGCTGCCGCGCCCGGTGATCCCGCTCGACGAGGGTGTGGACTGGCGGCCGCCCCCCGGCGATACTGCAAGCACTTAACGGAGAGGCACGATGAGAGTAGCACGTTACCTAGGCGCACTGGGGTTGAGCCTGCTGTTGGCCATACCGGCTGCCGCGCAAACCCCGTCGCCATCCAAATCGCCGAGCTCCCCGGCCGCCACTGCGCCGAGCTCGACGACCGCCAAATCCCAGCCGGCAGGTCAGTTGGTCGACATAAACTCGGCGTCCGCCGAGGAGCTCGATAAGCTGCCGGGTGTGGGTCCCGCACGCGCCAAGGCGATCATCGCGAACCGACCGTATGGCGGCAAGGACGATCTCAACAACCGCAAGATCATTCCACCCAACGTCTACAATCAGATCAAGGACAAGATCATCGCCCGACAAAAATAATCGATCGGCGCTTGCCGGCCGCCTCACGCCGCGTCGTGAAAGATGATGCCGAGCGTGAAACGCCGGCCTGAGCGCAGCCGGCTTACGCCGTGGCGCATCGTTACCCGATAGGAGCCGCGGGTGCCTTGGACCGGCCGATGATGGACCGGGAAGATCACAGCCTCGCCTTGCCTGAGAGGCACGACCTCACCGCGTGACTGCGCCCGCGGGCGCTGCTCGACCAAGAGAAACTCGCCGCCGGTGAAGTCGTCGCCAGCCGCGCTGAGTAATACCGTCAGCTGCAACGGAAAGACCAGCGGGCCATAGAGATCCTGGTGCAGGCAATTGTAGTCGCCGGTCTCGTATTTGAGGATCAGCGGGGTCGGGCGCTCCTGGCCCGCCTTATGGCATTCTTTGAGATAGGAACCGAGGGTGGGCGGGAACCGGTCCTGCTCGCGAAGCTGTTCGCGCCAGCGATTGGCGATCGGCGCGAGATGCGGGTAGATCGCCTGGCGCAGCGCTTCGATGACGGCCGGCAAAGGGTAGCGCAGGTATTTGTACTCGCCGCGGCCGAAGCCGTGGCGCTGCATGACGACGCGGCTGCGAAAAGCTTCCTCCCGATCGTAGAGCGACGCGAGCCCGCGGCACTGCTCGCTCGTCAGCAGCGCCACGGTCGTCGCGTATCCCCGTTCGTCAAGCGACGACGCTGCTTGCCGCCAGTCGACCGCGGCGACCCGGCCCGCCGCCGTGGCGGCTTCAGGCTGCCGCCTCATCCGGAGCCACGGCTGCGCGCTCGCGCGCGAGCAATGCCTGCTTGCGTTCCAACCCCCAGCGGTACCCGCCGAGGTCGCCATCGCTGCGGATTACCCGATGGCACGGCACGATCAGCGCAAGCTTGTTCGCCGCACATGCCTGGGCGACCGCGCGCACTGCCGTCGGCTGGCCGAGTGCCGCGGCGATTTCGGAATAGCTCGCGGTCTTGCCCAGTGGGATCTTCCGCAATGCGCGCCATACCCGGGCCTGAAACGCGGTGCCGCGGATGTCGAGCGGCAGGTCGAGGTTCTGATCGGGTGCGGTGATAAAGCGCACGATTCGATCGGCCCATTCCTTCAGTCCGGCGTCCTCGGCGATCAGCTGCGCCAAAGGAAAGCGCTGCCGCAATGCCGCGGCAAGGCTGTCGCGGTCGTCGCCGAGTGCGGTCATGCAGATGCCGCGCTCGGTCGCCGCGACAAGCGCCCAGCCGAGTGGTGTCGCTACGGTCACAAAGCGGATGGTCTCTCCACTGCCGCCGCGGCGTCGCGTCCCGGGGGTCATGCCGAGCCCGGCCGGTGCCGCTTCATAGGCGCGCGAGCTCGACCCGAACCCCGAGGCGTAAATCGAAGCGGCGATCGGCTGCCCGGAATCGAGCCTCTCGCCGAGACGGCCGAGCCGGTGGCTGCGCGCGTAATCGCGCGGGGTGACCCCGGTGATCTGCTTGAACACCCGATGGAAGTGAAAGCGGCTGATCGCCGCGGCCTCAGCCAGCTCGGCCAAACTCGGCACGGTCTCGCTAGTCCGCAACAAAGCGCAGGCCTTTTCGATCGCGGCCAGGTGCCGCGAAGCTGCCGAGCCATCCGCAGGCCGACAGCGCTTGCAGGCCCGGAACCCGGCGGTTTCGGCCGCAGCTGCCGTCTCGAAGAACATCGTGTTGGTCCGTAATGGCCGCCGCGACGCGCAGCCCGGCCGGCAATAGACGCCGGTCGTGCGCACCCCATAGAAAAAGCTGCCGTCCGCGGTGGCATCGCGGTTCTCGACCGCCGACCAGCATGCCTCTAAATCCAACATCCCTACCTCCTCCGCATATGTGGTGAGCCTAAGATGGAGGAGGTGGGATCAGCGCTCTATCCGGCGCTTGCTGTCTAATTCCGCGCGTCGGCGTAGCGCTTCGGCAGCATCGCGTGGATGCCCTTGTTGCCGTCGACGAGCTGTGTGACCCGCATGTCAACGGCGAGACTGCAGAACATGTAAGCGTCTTCGGGCGCGAGACCGAGCCGTTCGCCGACCAGCCCGATCATCTGGCGCAGCGCCGTCTTGGCGGCGTCGTCGAGATCCTCGTTGAAACCCATCGTGATGTGGTGCGACGGCGTCTCGGCACGCGGCAAGTCCAAATGCATGTCCTTGCGCAGGACCAGGCGAAAGGTGCCGGTGAGTGCGGTTTCGAGCGCGGTCACGCAGACCTCGCCGTCGCCTTGCACGCCGTGGCCATCGCCGGACGAAAAGAGGGCTCCCGGCGCCCATACCGGCAGATAGAGCGTGGTGCCGGCGACAAGCTCCTTCAGATCCATATTGCCGCCGAACTCGCGCGGCACGATCGAGGTCACTGCACCGTAGACGGGCGGCGGCGCCACCCCCATGACCCCGAAGAACGGCGCCAATTCGATCTCGGCACCCCACGGCACCGTGGCGATCCCGCGCTGGCGGTCGATCGCGGTGTGCCAGGTTTTGCGGATCGGAAAATCCTCGGGGAGGGTTCCGGACAGCGGCCGAATGCGGGTGTAGCCCCAATTCTGCCGGGGGTCGATAGCCAGGATTTGGATTTCGAGCACGTCGCCCGGCCCCGCCCCTTCGACCGCGATCGGGCCCGTCAGGATGTGCGCGCCGAGCCGCGGCTCCAGCGCCTTATGGATCGCCAGATGCTCGGGAAGAATGTCGAACCGGCCCCCGTCCGGCAGCACATCAGGGCCGCCGGAAACACTGTCGATCGTCACCGTATCGCCCGAGGCGACCGACAATACGGGCTTCAGCCCGGCATCGAAGAACCCCCAGTGACAGGTATCCGGGCCGGCCCGCACTACGTGATGCTGCGACATCCCCAACCTCCGGTGATAGGCGGGTCGATCATAACCCGAGCGATGCACCAGCTTCTAGAGGTCGGTTTCCGCCGTCTGGCCGGGGGCCAGGGGAATCCGGCTCCAGCCCGACCAATCCCCAGGGGTCGGATTGTTCGGGTTGCGATCGTGGCGCCAGCAGATGCTCTCGGCGTTGGGCGCTTCGATCTTCTGGGTGTGGCCCTTGGTCATGACAAATTGCTTGGTCGCGACATACTCCTTGCCGCGATTGTCGCAATCGGCACTGTTCGTGATCACGGCCTCGACATTGACCCGGTCCCAGGCTTCGTTGTCCAGGATCAGGGTCGCCGTCTGGCTCGAACCCGAAGAGCAGGCCGACACCACGAGCGCCGCGGCAAGCCACGCCGGATATCGCTTCACCGTCCTTCTCCTATCGGAGTCGCGAGACCTTTAAAAAGACCCGTCCTCTCGGTGCAAGCCGAATTGCGCTTCCGGGCGGTAGGACAATGTACCATCGGCTAGAGCCGTTCATATGCCGGCAGCTGCGTCCTGAAGCTCGGCCTTCCAGCCCGGATCATCGAACACGCTCTCAGGCCAGGGCAGCCCGTAATGCTCGCGCAGCATTTTCCCGGTGTATTCGGTTCGAAACAACCCGCGCCGCCGCAGGAGCGGGATCACCTCGGCGCTGAACACGTCGAGCTGCGCCGGCAGCACCGGCGGCATGAGGTTGAACCCATCCGCCGCACCATCAGAGAACCAGTCCTCGATCAGCTCGGCAATCTGCTCCGGCGTCCCGGCGGTGACGAAATGCCCGCGCGCGCCGGCCAGATAGCCGAGCAATTGCCGCAGTGTCGGCCTGTCGCGCTTGACCAGATCGAGGATCACCTCGGTGCGGCTGCGCGCCGCCTCGACCGAGGCCGGGTCGGGGAAATCCGCGGCTGAGAGCGGGCGATCGAGCGGCAGATGCGAGAAATCATACCCGCCAAAGCGGCCCGACAACCGCTTGCGCCCGACCTCCGGATCGGTGAGCTCGTTGACCTCGCGCGCCAGCCGCTGCGCCTCGGTCTCGGTCCCGGCAATCATCGGGCTGAGGCCCGGGAGGATCAGCATCTGCTCCGGAAGCCGCCCCTCGGCCACCGCCAAGGACTTCAGATCGGCATAGAACTCCTGCGCCGTCGCCTTCGCCATGTGGGCGGTGAACACGGCGTCGGCATGCCGCGCGGCAAAACGGCGTCCGGTGTCGGACGAGCCCGCCTGCACCAGCACCGGCCGGCCCTGCGGGCAGCGCGGCATGTTGAGCGGCCCCGCCACCGTATAAAAATCGCCGCGATGATTGATCGGTCTGATGCGGTCGCGGCGCGCGTAGACTCCGGCGGGTCGGTCGTCGACGACCGCATCTGCGGCCCAGCTGTCCCACAGCGCCTTCACGACCTCCATGAACTCCTCGCCGCGGGCGTAGCGGTCGGCGTGGCTGACCTGCCCGCCGCCGCCGTAATTTTCCGCTGCAGTCGCGAGCCACGAGGTGACGATGTTCCAGGCTGCGCGGCCATTGCTGATATGGTCGATCGAGGCGAACTGCCGGGCGAGATTGAACGGCTCGGTGTAGGTGGTCGAGGCGGTTGCGATCAAACCGACCCGGCTGGTCGCCACCGCCATCGCCGCCAGTACGGTGACGGGCTCCAGCCAGGTGCGCGGCGCCTGCGCAACATCGCCGCCCAGCGCCAGCTGGTCGGCGAGAAAAACGGAATCGAATAGCGCCGCTTCGGCGCGCCGTGCCAGATCCTGGTAATAGCGGATATCGGTCAATGGCAGCGGCGACGCGGCCGGGTGGCGCCACGACGCCTCGTGATGACCGCGGCTGTGGATGAACAGGTTGAGGTGCAACTGCCGTCGCATTGGGCCAGTCCTTGCTGATGCGTGCCGCCCGGCCCTCGATCGGCGGGCGGACACCCATCGGCAACCTATGCCCCAGCGGTCGGCTCGGGCAAGAGCGGCAACGGAATTTGCAAGGTCACCCAGGCGGCCCGTGTCCCGGTGTGCGCCTTAAGCTCTTTTCCTCGATCTGTGACGCCTAAGTTTGCATCGCTATCCGATGATCGGCTCGCTTATTCCGCAGAAAAACCCAGCTTCAATTGGAGGCGCACGCCACACAGCACATTGCCCGAGCTGTCGCAGACCGAGATCCGTTGGTGTGTGCCCTCATCGAGTAGCCGGGACGCCCGGTTGAGCGCTTCGTCCTCGGTCAGGAAGGTTTCTATCCGGGTCAGTCCCTCGTTGCGCCTCACTTTTCTCACACTCGCCGAGCCGTCGTTGTAGGAGATCGAATAGCTCATCTTTCCCTCGAACTCTGTTAGACACCATTTCCACACATTCGGCGCCTGATCGGCCACCTGCGGATCCGGTGGCACGCGAATGTCAGACGCGCTCAGCCTAATAGCGTCGCTACGGCCGCGCTTTCCGACTAATCGATCTTGCTCATCTTCACACCCTCCCTTGGCAAGTTTAAACCGAGGCGGATAAGATCGTTTGGGCTGGTTCGGACCAAGCGTCCGGCCATAAATCTTGCCGACTTACTGTAAAAGCTTGCGAATGTGCGAAGAGCTGAAACGATGGGCACCCTTTATGGCATCAGTATGACATTCACGAATCGATGCGTAACGTATGAATGTTGAGATGTCTCCGATATCTTTTCTTGGCACGGTTGAGATGAATATTGCATATCTTGGGAAGATTCGGACGGCTATGTAGGTTCGGGCTCACGTACCCTGGCCGCTCTGTATTGCGCTCCACGAGGCTCGACCCGATACCCGCAGGCACCACACCAGCGAAGCGGCGCCGGGCCGACAATTGGCGGGTGCCGTAAAGCGGAATTTTAGGGGATGTGACTAGCTTCACACCGGTTTCCAACGAGCCAGCCTACGATGACATCCATGACGAGGCTCAGCCTCGATCCGCAGTAAAGGCAAAAAAGCGATGACCCCAGAGCAACTTCGTGGCGCGGCCCGCAATCTCGCCCATGGGCTCGGCATCCCGGTCTATATCCGAGATGGCCGGATTTACCAGGAGGGGCCGGGCCTCGCGTTCTTACCGCCAAACGGTGCCCATTCAACGGTGGCGGAAGTTCCCCGCGATCAACAAGGGGGAGCGGACGCCGCCGAACCAATGATCAATCACGATGTATAAAGCCATCGGGGTGCTTCTGATCTTGACGCCGGCCTTGTGGCTCGCCTGGCAGATGCTGATGTTGCAGCCGTGACGAGTGCTCGGTTTCGGGTCCGGACGCTGAAGTAAACGACTGGACACTCGCGGGAATGGCCGCTTAACTATGCGGCAATAAGAAACGACACCGCCACGGATAGAGCCTTGCTTGACGCAGGCTGCATGCGATGTGATACGCCACAGTGTTGGCAACGCCGGAGGTGACCCGGTAGGTTCCGCAAGGTGAACCCCTCCGCGCTGTTCATCGCAAGGCCGGTTGCGACCACGCTGTTGACGATCGCCATCGCACTCGCCGGGTTCTTTGCCTTTCTGAAGTTGCCGGTGGCGCCGCTGCCGCAGGTCGATTACCCGACCATTACGGTGAATGCCAATATGCCGGGGGCCAGCCCCGCGACGATGGCGGCGACCGTCGCGACCCCGCTCGAACGCCATCTCGGCATCATTGCCGATGTCGTCGGGATGAGCTCGGAGAGCATGGTCGGCATCACCCGCATCACCTTGCAGTTCGGCCTAAACCGCAGTCTCGATGGGGCGGCGCGCGATGTGCAGGCGGCAATCAATGCGGCGCGCGCCGATCTGCCGACGAGCCTCCGGCAGAACCCCTCCTACTATAAGGTCAACCCGGCCACCGCCCCGGTCGCGATCCTGGCGATGACCTCGGACACCTTGACGCGCGGCCAGATCTACGACGCCGCCTCCAGGGTCGTGCAGCAGGCATTGTCACAGATCGAAGGCGTCGGCCAGGTCCAGATCGGCGGCAGCTCGTTGCCGGCGGTCCGGGTCGAGCTCAACCCGCTTGCGCTTTTCAAATACGGCATCGGTCTCGAAGACGTTCGCGCCGCACTCGCGTCGGCCAATGCGCACAGCCCCAAGGGCGCCATCGAAGATGGCGACCGCCGGCTGCAGATCTATACCAACGACAAGGCGAACCATGCCGAGGACTACCGGCCGCTCGTGATCGCCTATCGCGATGGTGCCGCAGTGCGGTTGAGCGATGTGGCTGAGGTCGAAGACTCGGTCGAAAACGTGCGCAACATTGGCCTCGCCAACGGCAAGCCGGCGGTCGTGGTCATCCTTCGCCGGCAACCGGGTGCCAACATCATCGACACCGTCGAGCGCGTAAAAGCGGTGCTGCCGCAGCTCGAAGCCTCGATCCCGAGGGCCATCGATGTCGAGCTGATATTGGACCGGACGACGACGATCCGCAGCTCGCTGCACGAGGTCGAGAGCACCCTCGTCATCGCGGTCTGCCTCGTCGTTCTGGTCGTCTTCGCCTTCCTGCGCAGTCTTCGCGCCGCGGTGATCCCAACCGTCGCGGTGCCGGTCTCGCTGATCGGCACCTTTGGGGTGATGTACCTGTTGGGCTACAGCCTCGACAATCTGTCGCTGATGGCGCTGACGATCTCGACCGGCTTTGTCGTCGACGATGCGATCGTCGTGTTGGAAAACGTCACGCGACATATCGAGGCCGGCATGCCGCGAATGAGGGCAGCATTGCAGGGCGCACGCGAGGTCGCCTTCACCGTGCTGGCAATGACGCTCGCTCTCGTCGCCGTCTTCGTGCCGATCCTG
>Ga0187846_10000097_pt1 | contig 50471 bp, 48 predicted proteins | sample TC_taG_FD_161473 | JGI IMG/M metagenome (GOLD analysis project Ga0187846, IMG submission 161473) | Biofilm microbial communities from the roof of an iron ore cave, State of Minas Gerais, Brazil - TC_06 Biofilm (v2) | ecosystem: Environmental > Terrestrial > Deep subsurface > Cave > Wall biofilm... | reverse complement strand
CGCCGGGTCGGCGGCGTGCTGACCGGACGCGGCGCCGACATGATCATCATCGACGATCCCTTCCGTAATCGGATTGCCGCCGTCAACCCCACTATTTCGGCAACGTCTCGCGTTGAATCTCGGCTTCCGACCCACTCTAGACATTGGTGGTGGGCGTCAGCTTGCTTTAGCAAGCTTACAAGATCATCATTCCCGAGCCGCCCGGAAAGACCATGAAGGCGACATAATCGCGGTCGGACCTGGCGCCCAGCTGGCGCGTCCTCGGGCCCTTGGCCAGGACTGACAAAATCCCCACGATGGAAGGGATTGTAATTGACACCAACGTGTTTGTTGCGGCTGGCTTCAACCCGAGGAGCGCATCCGCGCGCGTCCTAGCAGCCGTCCGGGACGAACGCTTTCACCTGATCTGGAACCAATCGACCCGACGCGAGATCGAGATGATCCTACGCCGAATTCGGCGCCTCGACTGGGAGGAAGTCACTAATTTCTTCCAGCCAGAAGGGGAGTTTACCGGCCCCGTCGATCCTAGCGCCTTTGTCCTCGTCCGGGATCGGGACGATCGAAAATTCGCAGCGCTGAGCGCAGCGGCGAAAAGGCCTCTGGTCACCAACGACAATTCTGCTGACGGATCTAAGTATAATTGGGATCGACGCGCTCACGCCGCGTGCCTTCCTGGCACGAGCGGGAGAGGATACCTGAACCAGACCCGCATCTCGAAGCCGGCGGCATGATCGAGAACGCGCAGCATCTCGGCGCACGAAAGCCCACGCACCACCAAACTGTACGATCGCACCGGCGACGAGATCCTCTCGATAAGGTCGAGCGAATCGCCAATCTGATCTCGGCGCTACAGCCGCATAATCTGTCCGTGGAGCTGCTGTCCCGCAGCGACGACGCACGTTCCTGCTGCCACTTCAATTTATCGTCTTTCTGGCTTGCTGTAGCCGGTCGCGCGCTCTGCGCTCAAAGCGCTAATTCGGTTTGAACGCCATCGGGACACCCTTGGTATTGGTTAGGAGAACCAGAGGCGAGACAGAGCACTCAAATATCGAGAAAAGTGCGCAGCTTGCGCGAATGGTGCGGGTGCTTGAGCTTGCGGAGCGTTTTGGCCTCGATCTGCCGGATTCGTTCGCGGGTTACCGAGAACTGGTTTCCGACTTCTTCCAAGGTATGGCTATTCATCCCGATGCCGAAGCGCATGCGCAAGATGCGCTCCTCGCGCGGCGTCAAGCATGCCAGCACCTGGGTGGTGGCCTCACGCAGATTGGCCTGGATCGCGGAATCGAGTGGCGTTACCGCGTTCTCGTCCTCGACGAGGTCGCTCAAGCGGCCGTCCTCCTCCTCGCCAATCGGCATATCAAGGCTGAGCGGCTCCTTGGCGATATCCAACACCTTGCGTACCCTTTCGAGCGGCATCGCCAGCTTCTCGGCAAGCTCCTCCGGGTCCGGCTCGCGGCCGATTTCGTGCAGCATCTGCCGCGATGTTCGAGCCAGCTGCTTCATCGCCTCGATCACGTGCACCGGGATGCGGATCGTGCGCGCCTGGTCGTCGATCGAGCGGGTGATAGCCTGCCGGATCCACCAGGTGGCGTAGGTCGAAAACTTGTAACCGCGCCGGTATTCGAATTTGTCGACCGCCTTCATTAGCCCGATATTGCCTTCTTGGATCAGGTCGAGGAATTGCGGGCCGCGGTTCGCATATCTCTTGGCGATCGCAATAACGAGCCGCAGGTTCGCTTCGACCATCTCCTTCTTGGCCCGGCTTGCCTCGCGCTCGCCGCGCTGCACGGTCTGCACGACCCGCCGAAACTCGGCGATCGGCAACTTCGCCTCGGCGGCGATCTGGGCGATGGCGGTGCGGTGCTTGGCGATCTCGGGAGTCTTGTCCGGAAGGCGCGCCCAGCCGCGGTCGGGCAGTGCGCCGACGCGCTCAAGCCAGTCGGCCGCGAGTTCGTTCCCAATATAATGATCCAGGAAGTCTCGCTGCCTGAGGCCGACTGCCTCGGCGAGCCGCAGCAGCCGGCCCTCCTCGCCGACGAGCCGGCGATTAAGCTCGTAGATTTGCTCGACGAGTTGGTCGATCCGCACACTGTTGAGGCGCACCCGCTTGAGCAGTTCGATGCTCTCTAATCGGAGCTTGTTGTAGCGACGCTCCGTCGTCCATGGCAGCACCTCGCGCTTGCTCAGGGCGGTGATCCGATCGTGCCGGAGCTCGTGCAGCTTCCGATGGACTTGAGCCATCGCGTCGAAGGTGCCGAGGACGTCCAGCGTTAGCTCTGCCTCCCTCGCAGCGCGCGAGATCGAACTCTCACCGTCCTTGGCCTCTGCCGCGCCTCGATCGCTCTCGTCCGAGACGACGTTGGCGGCGCTCTCATATTTGCTATGCGGCTTGCCCCCTGCCGGGGGTGTTGCCATTGCCTCGCCGAGCGTGCCGACCACCGCGCGATCGAAGCTGCCGTAGGTTGCATCGAGATCGATGATGTCGCGCAGCAGCATCTTTCCTTCGTCGAGAGCATCACGCCAACCGAGAATGGCGTCGAACGTCAACGGGCTCTCGCGGATGGCGCCGAGCATCATCTCTCGGCCAGCCTCGATGCGCTTCGCAATCGCCACCTCTCCTTCACGCGACAAGCGCTGGATCGACCTCATCTCCCGCAGATACATCCGAACAGGGTCGTCAGTACGCCCGGTATCTTCATGATCGAGGTTACCGTACGCCTTGGCCGGCTCGCCTTCGGGAGCCACCGGCTCCTCGCTGTCGGTCACCGTGATCCCGAGTTCCGATAGCATCGTCATCGTGTCCTCGATCTCCTCCGAAGACAGCTGATCGAGCGGCAGCGCGGCTCTCAACTCGTCATGGGTGACATAACCCCGCTCGCTGACCCGGGCCACCAGCTTCTCGACCAAGCCTGCGACGGTCTGAGGAAGAAGACCTCCTGCAGCGTCCTCGTCCGCTGCATTCCCAACGCTCATCGCCGCATAATCCATGAGGTACCGACCCTATCTGCCACCGGACAGGTCACACCCCTGGGTAGTCGGCGCGGTGTGACAGCAGCGACCAAAGAACACGGTTCGGAGCCGCGCGCCAGGGATACATACGCCGCCTCTCCGTCTGGCGTGTGATTTTCCAGCCGCGGACCGGCTCGGGATTATCACCGGGGAACTCGATCAGGGACGGTATTGGCGGGGGCTACATAACAAGCCGTGACCCGCCAGGGCTACGACGGTGACCTTGTTTCACTCCGACGCGGTCGCGCTGTGCCATTGCTCCATCCGGTTCAGTTACGCCGTGATCAACCGGCGATCCGGCATCAATTGCTCAAGGTGACAAGAGCCGGTGGCGGAGGCGTCATCCGCAACACCCTGAAGGAGTGACGAGCAACGCCATCGCGTTTCGGTTGACCCCGACCCCGTTACCGCTCGGCGCCGCCGCCGTATCGCTCGTTATCCTCGCCGACATCCAAGACATCGTCTGGACCAACGACGAGACGGGCTGCTACGGGTGAAGGGCAGAGATGCTAAAGGCAAACCAATCGTCGTGGAGTGGTTTCGGCCGATGAAGATTGTCACCGCGAGGAGGTGCCCAAGCCGATCGCGACATGCCGAACCTTTGGAGGGCTTTGCAGCAAGTCGCGGGTGAGGCGGATGGGCTCAGCGGCCACCCCTTGTTCGCGCCGTCGACGGCACTTCTCGCCGAAATGTACCGGCTTACCCAGGGCCGTGCCGCTGATCGGCGTCGGCGGGATCGCCAGTGCCGAAGACGCCTATGCGAAGATCCGCGCGGGCGCCAGTCTGGTGCAGCTCTACACGGCGCTGGTCTTTACCGGGCCCGATCTCGTCGGCGAAATCAAATCAGGACTGCCGGCTTGCTCGAGCGCGATGGTTTTGGCTCGATCACGGAAGCCGTCGGCAAGGCGCAGGGTGAGGTATCTGTGGGGGCACGCCGGTTCCCTGGTGGTTCCCTGATAGGTGCCGAGAGCCGGTCCCCGTTCCCTGTTCGGTCTGAAGAAAATCCCTGATCGGCCGAATTAATTCCGTGTTCGCTAAGTTAGGGAATTCGGCTCGCAAGCCTCTGATTCGGTACACATCTCGTCGTGCGATCAAGCGCTCCGCCGAGGCGGTTTGCCGGATTCGCTGTATTCCCGGCCGGCCGGGAATTGTGCGCGGCCGCTGTCTCAGAAACTCGCCGGGCCGCGCGAGATCGCGACGGCACCGGTGCGCGACACCTCGACGAGCCCCAAGGGCTCCATCAAGGCGATAAAAGCGTTGAGCTTCTCGCTCGACCCGGTCAGCTCGAAGACGAAGCTCTCGGTCGTCGAATCGACGACACTCGCACGGAAGATGTCGGCGAGGCGCAGCGACTCGATCCGCGTCTCGCCTTTGCCTGCGACCTTGATCAGTGCCATCTCGCGCTCGACAAAGGGGCCCTCGTCGGTCAGGTCGTGAACTCGGTGGACCGGCACGAGGCGCGACAGCTGAGCCTTGATCTGCTCGATGATCATGCGGGTTCCCGAGGTCACGATGGTGATCCGCGACAGCCGGTTGTTTCGGTCGACCTCGGCGACCGTCAGGCTCTCGATGTTGTAGCCGCGCCCGGAAAACAGCCCGATGACGCGAGCCAGCACTCCCGGCTCGTTGTCGACGAGGACGGCGATGGCGTGTCGCTCGAGATCGGCCACGCCCAGCGTCTCAGACGAGAACCATGCCCTCCTCGGAGACCGGCTTCTCGGCCTCGTCCTCGGGCCCGAGCAGCATCTCGTTGTGGGCGGCGCCCGAGGGGATCATCGGGAAGCAATTCTCCGCCGGGTCGACCGCGACGTCGAGGATCACGGCGCGATCGACCGCCAGCATCTCGCCGATCGCCGCGTCGATTTCGTCCGGGCGCTCGACCCTCATCCCGACCGCACCAAAGGCCTCTGCCAGCTTGACGAAATCGGGCAGTGCGGCGGTGTAGCTCTCGGAGTAGCGGCCGCCATGCAGCAGCTCCTGCCATTGCCGCACCATGCCCATGTACTGATTGTTGATGATGAACACCTTGACCGGCAGCCGATACTGGGCGGCGGTCGACATTTCTTGGATGTTCATCAGGATCGAGGCCTCGCCGGCGATGTCGACGACGAGCGCCTCGGGATGGGCGATCTGCACGCCGATCGCCGCCGGCAGGCCGTACCCCATCGTGCCGAGGCCGCCCGAGGTCATCCAATGGTACGGCTCGTCGAACTTGAAGAATTGTGCCGCCCACATCTGATGCTGGCCGACCTCGGTGGTAATGTAGATGTCGCGCTCGCGGGTCAGCGCGTAGAGCCGCTCGATCGCGTATTGCGGCTTGATCAGGTCGCGTCGGCTCCTGTCGTAACGCAAGCAATCGCGGGCACGCCAGCCGTCGATAATCCGCCACCACTCGGCACGCGCAGCATCGCCGCTGCGGCGCGACCCTCTCGGCCAGGCGGCGAGCATCGCCGACAGTGCGATCCCGACATCGCCGATGACCGGCAGATCGACGCGCACATTCTTGTTGATCGAAGACGGGTCGATGTCGATGTGGATCTTCTTCGAGCCGGGCGAGAAGGCGTTCAGCCGCCCGGTCACCCGATCGTCGAAGCGCGAGCCGACGGCAATCATCAGATCGCACCCGTGCATCGCCAAATTCGCCTCGTAGGTGCCGTGCATTCCGACCATGCCGAGGAAATGCGGGTCCGCGGCGGGAAACGCGCCGAGCGCCATCAGGGTCAAGGTGCACGGCGCATCGGTCAGCCGCACCAGCTCGGCAAAGCGGGCGCAAGCCTCGGGTCCTGAATTGATCAGGCCGCCGCCGCCGTAAAAGAGCGGACGCTTTGCCGCGCCAATCATCGCGACCGCTTCGGCGATCCGGTCCGGATCGGGCCGCAGCTGCGGGCGGTAGCTTTTGTGGTGTCCCTGGCCCGGCTCGCTGTAAGGCCCGGGCGCAAACAAAATGTCCTTGGGCAGATCGACCACGACCGGCCCCGGCCGGCCGCTCTTTGCGACGTAGAAGGCCTCGTGCAGCATGCGCGCCAATTCGCGCACATCCTTGACGAGGTAGTTGTGCTTGGTGCACGGCCGCGTGATACCGGTGGTGTCGGCCTCCTGGAAGGCGTCGTTGCCGATCAAATGCGTCGGCACTTGGCCTGTCAGGCAGACGACAGGCACCGAGTCCATCAGTGCGTCGGTGAGTCCGGTGACCGCGTTTGTCGCGCCGGGACCGCTCGTCACCAGAACCACGCCGACCCGCCCGGTAGAGCGGGCGTACCCCTCGGCAGCATGGACGGCACCCTGCTCGTGGCGCACCAGGATGTGGCGCAACGCATTCTGTTTGAACAACGCATCATAGATCGGCAGAACCGCGCCACCCGGGTAGCCGAAAACGACCTCGACGCCCTGATCCACGAGCGCGCGAATGACGATTTCTGCTCCGCTCAGCGGTTCGGCCGACATGACCTCCTCCTTTCCCGGCAATAAACCGCCGCGGACTCGTCGCCCAGGGCGGGGGCGCACCGTAGTCAGCCCGACTTAGCGGGTCAACACGGACTCACGGACAAACTCGAGCGAGGAGCGCAGCAAACCTTGCGAAAATTGCTCGGTGAGGATCAGGTCCGGGGCGGTTTGATGGCGAAACCATGTGGTCTGGCGCTTGGCGTACTGCCGGGTCACTCGCTGCGCCGCCGCTATCGCATCCGCAAGCGACATCTCGCCGCGCAGGTGACCTAACAGTTCGCGGAGCCCGACCACCTTCATCGACGGCAAGTCGCGGTCGAGGCCGCGGTGGGCGAGCTTTGCCGCCTCGCCGAGCGCGTTTGCTTCGATCATCGTTACGAAACGGGCGTCGCAGGCGGCATAGAGCCTTTCCCGCGGCGGCATGAACAGGAGCGTGGCGAACCGGTACGGCGGTGAGGGATAGGGCAGGCGTTGCCACGCCGCAAGCGGCAGGCCGGTAGCGCGGACGACCTCATAGGCCCGCACGAGACGTTGCCGGTCTTCGGGGAGAAGTCGGTGGGCACCGGCCGGGTCGAGCCGCGCCAGCCGTTCGCGAAACGCAGCGCCGCCCAAAAGCTGATGAAGATCGAGAGCCTCCTGCCGCACCGCTTCGGGGATTTTGGGAACGGGCGCAAGACCTCGCTCAATTGCACGGATGTAAAGGCCGGTGCCACCGACGAGAATCGGCAGCCGCCCCGCTCGTCTTGCGGCGGCGATCTCGTCGAGTGCCAGCACGCGCCAAGTGGCGACCGAGCCGCGTTCGGCAGCATCGAGAAAACCATAAAGCCGGTGCGGCGCTCTCTGTTCGGCGTTCGCGTCAGGGCGCGCCGTCAACACGCGGAGATCGCGATAAATCTGTTGGCTGTCAGCATTTATGATGGTTCCGCCGAGGGCGTCCGCCAGTTCAAGCGCGAGCGCCGTTTTGCCGCTCGCGGTCGGACCGGCGATGATAAGGACGGGTGTGGCGCCCCCGGTTGCGCGGGCCGGCTTGTGGCCGGGCCGTTGCCGGGAGTAGGACGCCTTCTCATGGGGATGGTCCTCACCTTGATCGCCGGGATCCGCGGCCGGTCGAGCCTGCCGCGTCTCGCCCCAGTGATCGCGGCAACCTTGGGGATTGGATCCGAGCCGAATTGGCTGGCTCCCGGTGAGGCCTGTGATCTGGTGTTCGACATGACTAGCCCGGGGCGAGCTGAGAAAACGGCGCTCGCCGTGGTCAAGGACGCCGGGATCGATGTTCTCGTGCAACCTATTGCGGGTCGCCGCAAACAGCTGCTCGTCGCCGATCTGGAGTCGACGATCATCGAGAACGAGATGCTCGACGAACTCGCCGAACGCCTCGGGCTTCGCCCGCGCGTTGCTGAGATCACCCGCCGCGCGATGAATGGCGAGATCGACTTCGTCGCCGCGCTCGAAGCTCGCGTCAAGCTGCTCAAGGGACTGGAGACTCGGTTGCTCAAGGAAGCGGCTGAGCGGATTCGGCTGATGCCGGGTGCGCGCAGGCTGGTCGCGACCATGCGGCACGCGGGTGCTGCGACGGCGCTCGTTTCGGGCGGGTTCACGGTGTTTGCCGAACCGGTTGCGGCCGAGCTCGGCTTCGACCGCGTCGTCGCCAACCGGCTCGGCCTTGCGCGAGGACGAATCACCGGTACTGTGCAGCGGCCAATCGTGACCCGCGACACCAAACGCGACGTGCTCTTGAGTCTCGCAGCCGAGTTGGGCATCGCGCCGGCGCAGACAATCGCCGTGGGCGACGGTGCCAACGACCTGCCGATGCTGGCCGCCGCCGGCATCGGCATCGCCTTTCACCCCAAACCCATGGTAGCCGAGATCGCGCGCTGGCATCTCGACCACGCCGATCTGACCGGTCTGCTCTACGCTCAAGGATATCGGAAAGACGAGATCGTCGGCTGAGGATCGCGTCGCCGGCGACGCCTAACTCTGATCGAGCCGCAGAGCGACGAAGCGCAGATCACCCTGTCGCTCAACCAGCAGGAGGATCGATTTTCGTCCGGATTTCTTTGCTTCGTCGATCCTGCTGCTGATCTCGCCGGGGCTCTTCACTTCCTCCTGTGCCGCTTCCATGATCATGTCGCCGGCCCGCACCCCCTTGGCGGCCGCTGGGCTGTCTTTGGCGACTTCGACCACGACAACACCCTTTGAATCGTCGGCGAGAGAATACTTCTCTTTGAGTTCCGGCGTGACGCTCGACAGCGTCAGGCCGAGAGTCTTGACGATGCCCGACTGATCTTTACCGCTTGCTTTGGGCGGTTCCTGGGTACTCGCCTGTTGATCGCTCTCCTCGAGTCGGCCGATCTTGACTTGGAGGGTGGTTTCTTCGTGTTTGCGCCAGACGGTGACCGGCACGGTCTTGTCGACCGGCGTCTCGGCTACCAGACGGGGCAGGCGTTTCATGTCGCCCACGGGTTTGCCATCAAAGCTCACGACGACGTCGCCGGCCTGAATGCCGGCGGCCTGGGCGGGCCCATTGTCGCTGACGCTCGCGATCAACGCGCCGCGTGCTTTGTCGAGCCCGAGGCTCTCGGCAATCTCATCAGTGACCGCCTGGATGCGCACCCCGAGCCAGCCACGATGCACGGTGTGATCGCTCTCGCTCTGCAGCTCCGCGACGACAGCTTTGGCGATCGAGGACGGGATCGCAAAGCCGATTCCGATCGAGCCGCCGGACGGCGAGAAGATCGCTGTGTTGATGCCGATAACCTGCCCGTCCATGTTGAACATCGGCCCGCCAGAATTGCCGCGATTGATTGAGGCATCCGTCTGTAAGAAGTCGTCATACGGACCCGAATTGATGTCCCGTTGGCGCGCCGACAGGATACCGGCGGTGACGCTACCGCCCAGGCCGAACGGGTTGCCAATCGCTAGCACCCAGTCGCCAACACGTGCCGCGTCGCTGTCGCCCCAATTCGCCGCGTTCAATGGCTTATCAGACTTAACCTTCAACAGCGCGATATCCGTCTTGGTGTCGCGCCCAACGACCTCGGCCTTCAGGTTGGTGTCATCGTGCAGGATGACAGTGATTTCGTCGGCATCGGCGATCACATGATTGTTGGTCACGACATAGCCTGCCGGATCGATAATGAAGCCGGAACCGAGCGAGGTGGCCTTGCGCGGCTGGGCCTCCGGGCGGCCGCTTTTGGGCATGCCGTGGTCGAAGAAGTCGCGAAAGAACTCCTCAAATGGGGAGCCCGGCGGAAACTGCGGGATCTCGGGGCCGGCATGCTCGCGACCTCGATCCGATTTCATCGTCTGCGTCGTCGAGATGTTAACCACCGACGGAAGGAGCTTCTCGGCGAGATCGGCAAAGCTGTCGGGGGCAGGACGTGCGGAGGCGGCCCACGACGCGAGAGCCGCCGGAGCGACGATCACCAGAGCCATAAGCCTGCCGCCGGCGGCGCGGCGGGCCAGGCTCGAGAGACGGAACGACACCTGAATCAACTCCTCACTGTAAAGCAGATCAGTTCTTTCTGACCGATCAACTCGAAGCCAGTTAAGATCTGACCAAGATTACGGGAGAAGCGTCCCATCGGCAATCGTCGCGGCATCGATCTCCGCGCCGTGGCACGGTCAGTGACGTACCAGCCAGACGAGGACGACGCCGGCACAGGCCGCGGCGAGCCCCGCCAGCCGCAAGGCTTGCGGAGGGACCACGAGTGCGCGCGCTGCGGCCCGTTTCATGCCTTCAGGGAACAACGCGTAAAGGGCGCCCTCGATTACCAGGACAAGGGCCAGCGCCGTCCACAAATCCCTCATCGGCCGGAGCGTCACCTCCGGGCCATCATTGCGAACCCGCCCGCGCCGCAGACGGATCTTCCTTCCCGGCCACCCCGCCGGAGTTCTCGAAAAAGCGGAAGAAGCCGGTATCGGGGGTGAGCACAAACGAGGTCGTGTGACCGTTGAGCGCGTCGCGATAGGCCTGCATCGACCGATAGAAGGCGAAGAACTCCTTGTCCTGCCCGAAGGCATCGGCGTAGATCCGGATGCTCTGCGCATCGCCCTCGCCGCGCACCTTCTGGGCGTCCCGTTGGGCCTCCGCGAGGATCACGGTGCGTTCGCGGTCGGCGTTGGCTTTGACTGTTTGCGCCGCCTCGGCGCCCTCCCCGCGGTATTGCGCCGCCTGCTGTTGGCGCTCCGACACCATGCGAGCATAGATCGCCTGGCTGTTCTCTTCAGGCAGATCGGCGCGACGGATCCGGACGTCGACGACATCGATGCCAAAGCCCTTTCCCTGAGCGGCCACTTCGTCACGAATCTGGTGCATGATCGCCGGCCGTTGATCGGAGAGTAGAGCCGACAAGGTCACATTGCCCAGCACGCGCCGCAGGCTGCCGCTGACCATCGCGTTTAGCCGGGCGCGCACGGCGGCCTCCGAATTGACGGTCTGATAAAAGAGCAACGGGTCGGTAATGCGGTAGCGTGTGTAGGTATCGACGACGAGACGCTTCTGATCGGAGACGATGACCTCCTCGGGCGGCGGCTCGAAATCGAGCAGGCGGTTGTCATAGAGGAGCACGTCTTCGAGAAAGGGCCGCTTGACCCACAGGCCGGGGTCGCGAATTACCCGCCGCGGCTGTCCGAACTGGAGCACCAGCGCTTGCTGGGTCTGGTCGACTATGAACAGCGCGCTCATCGCCAAGATGCCCGCGACGACGAGCACCACGGCGACTACGACGAGGAGCCGACGGTCCACCATCACCTCCTCATTGACGGCTGCGAAGGGGCGGAACGGCAGGCGCCACCGACTGCAACGTGGAAGATTGCCCTGGCGCAGAGCCCCCGGAGGAGTTCCCTGGGGTGTTCCCTTGGGCAGGCGCATTCGCTGCACCGTTGGCGCCGCCCAACGCGGGCAGCGGCAGATACGGAAGGACACCGCTCTGGCCTTGCGCGGATTTGTCGATGATGACTTTGTTGCTGTTCTTCAAGACCTCTTCCATGGTCTCGAGGTAGAGACGCTGGAGAGTGACGTCCTGCGCTGCCTTGAAGGCTTGGTAGACCGCGGTAAAGCGGCTGGCGTCACCCTGGGCGCGGGCGATGATCTCCTGGCGGTAGGCTTCCGCCTCCTGCTTGACTGCCGCGGCTGCACCGCGCGCCTTTGGAACAATGTCGTTGCGATAGGCCTCCGCCTCGTTACGCGCCCGCTCGCGATCGGCGAGCGCGCGCTGTACATCGCGGAAGGCGTCGATGACTGGACCCGGTGGATCGACCCTCTGCAGCTGCACCTGGCTGACTTCGATCCCGGCGCCATAGGCGTCGAGAATCCCTTGCAGCAAACCGTGCGTGTCGGTCTCGATCTTACCGCGCCCTTCGGCCAGCGCCTGGGCGATCTGGGTCTCGCCGATCACCTCGCGCATCGCGCTTTCGGCGGCCGATTTGACCGTCGCGTCAGGGTTCCGGATGTTGAAGAGGTACGCCTTGGCGTCCTTGATCACCCAGAAGACGGCAAAGTTGATGTCAACGATGTTTTCGTCGCCTGTTAGCATCAGCGCTTCTTCCGGCAATTGGCGGGTCGCCGCCCCGCGCCCTGGTGTCCCTTCCGCGGAGCGGTAGCCGATCTCGGTTCGGTTGACCCGCGTCACGCTCGGCGTGAGCGCCTTCTCGATCGGCGCAGGCAGGTGGTAATTGAGACCCGGTTGGGTCGTTCGGTTATAGGCGCCAAAGCGCAACACGACCCCCACCTCGTCAGCCGCCACCGTATAGAACCCGTTCAAAAGCCAAAGGACAATGACGGCGATTATGGCGAACGCGATCCAGGTCCGGGTGTTGAAGTTCCCCGGCAATACTCGCCGGAACCGATCCTGACCGCGACGCAGCAGCTCTTCGAAATCGGGCGGCTGCGGGCCGCGTCCGCGCGGGCCTGGTCCACCGCCATTGCCACGGTTGCCGCCGCTCCACGGGCCGCCGCCGCGCGGACCGGTGCCCCACGGGCCACCGCCCTGACTTTGCCAGAACATCGACCTCGAACCTTTCCGCGGCGCTCCATTCGCGCCGCGCTCGCGACGGGTGCGATCTCCCAGGCTTCGACGCGCACGAGCGCGACCCGATAGAGGGGCGTCTGCGCCGGTGTTGTCAAGTAGGGCCGCCCGCCCCAAATCCCGCATATCCGGCGGCGCTGATGGTCCGCTCGCGCCGGATCGCGTGATTCGCCGCGCGAACCCGATCGGCGGCTTGTGTGGTCGCTATTCTGGCCCAGCCGGCGTCTGAAAGAAAGCGCCACGCCAGAATCGTCGCGCGCTATTGCCCTGCCGGGCGGGAGAACGTGATGGCCGCCGCCACCGAACAGCAAATACTCAACGCACTGAAGCACGTTGTCGATCCGGAAAAAGGCGCCGACATCGTCTCGCTTGGCATGGTGTCGGGGGTCGTCGTCCGCGACGGCAATGTCGCTTTTGCCATCGAGGTCGAGCCGGAACGCGGTCCGCGGCTCGAGCCGCTGCGCAAGGCAGCCGAACAGGCGGTCGACGCGCTGCCCGGTGTGCTGTCGGTCACCGCGGTGCTGACGGCGCAAGCAGTGGCGTCCGGTCGCAACGCGCCGCACCCGGCGGCGGGTGGACGGACCCAGCGCGGGGCAGTTGCCGGTGTGAACGCGATCGTTGCTGTCGCCTCGGGCAAGGGCGGCGTCGGCAAATCGACAGTCGCCGCCAATTTGGCGCTCGGGCTCAAGGCAAACGGGCTCTCCGTCGGGGTGCTCGATGCCGACATCTATGGCCCGTCGATGCCGCGAATGCTGGGGATCACCGGCCGCCGGCCGCAGTCACGCGACGGCAAGGTGCTCTCGCCGCTAGAGAATTACGGGCTGCGTGTTATGTCGATGGGGTTTCTCGTCCCCGAGGACACGCCGATGATCTGGCGCGGACCGATGGTGATGAGTGCCTTGCAGCAGATGCTGCGCGAGGTCGATTGGGGCGAACTCGACATCATGATCGTCGACATGCCCCCGGGGACCGGCGATGCGCAGCTGACAATGGCCCAGCAGGTGCCGCTCGCCGGGGCGGTTATCGTCTCGACCCCGCAGGACATTGCGCTCTTAGACGCCCGCAAGGGGCTCAACATGTTTACGAAGGTCGACGTGCCGGTACTCGGCATCGTCGAGAACATGAGCTATTTCCTGTGCCCGCATTGCGGCGGCCGCAGTGAGATCTTTAGTCACGGCGGCGCCCGCCAGGAGGCCGAGCGGCTCGGCACCGAGTTTCTCGGCGAAGTCCCGCTCGACATCACGATCCGCGAGACCTCGGACGGCGGAACGCCGATTACCATCGCCGAGCCCGACAACCCGCACGCTCTCGTCTTCCGCCGCATGGCTGCGAGGATCTGGGAGAAAGTCGCCGGCGCCGACGCCCAGCGCCGGCCGCCACCGCGGATCGTGATCGAGTAGACTTTATCGTGATCGAGTAGACTTTAGGGCGTCGATGAGCGGCCGAGCAATGCCATTAATTCACGCCATTCGCGGGCAGAGAGGCCGCTCGACCGCTGGTCGACCTGTTCGCCACTGAGGAAGCGGCGGATCACCGCGAGCCCGGTGGCTGAGATCAGCGCCGCGTTCATCCGGTATTCGAGGAAGGCTGCGTAGGTCATCGGAACCCATCGCGCAAGCGTGCCGAGCATCGTCTCGGCATAGGCGCGGATCTCGTATTGCGCGTGAGGATCGGCGCGCAACGACAGAAAATGCATCAGGTTATGCAGGTCGGTCTTCCAATACCATTGGGTATAGAATCCGAGCGTCAGGTTGATGCGAGCGAGTTCGCGCGCAAGCCCGGGCTGGGTCGCATCGTTCGGGCCGATCGGGGCGTTCTCGTTTAACAGCTCGGTATAGCCGGCATAGGCGCGCTCTGCATCCCGGCGCAACAGCTCGAGAACGCGTTGCGCCGCGGCACCCTCAAGCACCTGTTCACGTCCCTGGCGGTTCGTCGTCGCCTGCGCCGCCAAGTGCTCGGGCGCAGGAATATAAAATTCGTTGTCAAGGATCGAGTAGCGCGCCGAGTATTCGTTGACGTTGGCCGTACGGTGCCGAACCCACTGTCGGGCGACGAAAATCGGCAGCTTCACGTGATATTTGATCTCACACATCTCGAAGGGCGTTGTGTGACGATGCCGCATCAGATAATTGATGAGCCCCTGATCCTCACTTGTTTTTCGTGTGCCACGGCCGTAGGAAACCCGCGCTGCCTGCGCGACCGCCGCGTCATCGCCCATGTAATCGACGACGCGGATGAAGCCGCGATCGAGCACTGGTAGCGGCTCGTAGAGGATCTCTTCCAGCGCGGGTACGGTGGTCCGCCGGGTCGGCCGGATCTCGCCGCGCTGGTCCACAGTCTCGTCCTGCTGCTCCGGCATCAGTCGCATCCCCTCCTCCGAGTTCGGGGACGGCACGCTCCGGGATTGCTCCGGCCTAGGTGCCACCCTATATTTGCATTGTCGGGCAACCGACTATGGCGATAAACGGCTTGTGAAATAAGCGTTGCGGACCCGGGGGCAGTACCCGGCGCCTCCACCAATTGGTCGCCGGTCTTGGAGCTGGCGATTCGCGGGGGCGAACCAGGCTCGACGCGCGTGGTAAAGGCAAGATCCGTCGCCCGGTATGATTCCGCCGTTATCGGGTCATAATCTAACTGCGAACGACAACTTCGCAACAGAGGCACTCGCGGCCTAACCCTTCGCGGGGTAAAAGCCTAGAGTAACTCGCGGTTCGAGGGGCACCGGGCAACAGAAGCCCCTCACTTACGTTGTCGATCCACCCATGCCAACGAACGAGCCGCCGGAAATGGCCCAGGACCTTTTCGACTACCCCCAGATGGTCGAGACTGCCTTGCGCGGGGTCGTACGCGAGGCGCTCGCGCGCACGGCACGAGAGGGGTTGCGCGGCGCACACCACTTTTACGTGAGCTTTCGCACCGATACTGCCGGCGTCGTGCTGCCGGACTACCTGCTGGCCAAGTACCCCGACGAGATGACGATCGTCCTCCAGAATCAGTTCTGGGGGCTCGACGTCCGCGATCAGGATTTTTCGGTTACCTTGAGTTTTCAGAACCGACCGGAGCAGCTGATCATCCCGTTTGCGGCGGTGACGAGCTTCGCCGACCCCTCGGTCAAGTTCGGCCTTCAGTTTGCGGCCGCAGAGACGTCGGCGCCCGAAGCCCCCACGCTACCGGCGAAAATTCCTGCGGACCGGACGACAGCGCCGCCGCGGCAAGCCGCCGAGATCGTCGCGCTCGACAAGTTTCGCAAGAGATAGCATCGCTTGACGCCGGTGCGGAAACAGCGATTGTGCGGTGAGATCGCACCGCGGAGTGATGCATGAGCGATGCCGCCTATCATGAGCTCTTCCCGCTTAGCGCGGATGGCGCGCCCTACCGCAAGCTCACCGGCGATTACGTGTCGCTCGGCACGTTCGAGGGGCGGCGCATTGTCAAAGTGGCTTGCGAGGCCCTGACCGTTCTTGCGCGCCAAGCCTTCATCGATTCCGCACACATGTTGCGCCCTGGCCATCTCGCCCAGTTGCGGGCAATCCTCGACGATCCGGAGGCCTCGGCGAACGACAAGTTCGTCGCGTTCGATCTCTTGAAGAACGCCAATATCGCCGCCGGCAACGTGCTTCCGATGTGCCAGGACACCGGCACCGCGATCGTCATGGGCAAGAAGGGCCAGCAAATCTGGACCGACGGCGACGACGCCGCGGCACTCTCCGCCGGCATCCGGCGTACCTATACCGAGACCAATCTGCGTTACAGCCAGCTTGCCCCGTTGTCGATGTATGAGGAGGTCAATACCGGCGACAACCTTCCGGCGCAGATCGACCTCTTCTCCGAGCCCGGCGAGGCATACAAGTTTCTGTTCATCGCCAAGGGCGGCGGCTCCGCCAACAAGAGCTTCCTGTATCAGCAGACCAGGGCGGTGCTGAACCCGCAATCTCTGTTGAAGTTCCTCGACGACCAAATCCGCACCCTCGGCACGGCCGCTTGCCCGCCTTACCACCTCGCCGTTGTGATCGGCGGCACTTCGGCCGAAATGAATTTGAAGACGGTCAAGCTCGCCAGCTGCCGCTATCTCGACGCGCTGCCGATCGAGGGCAACCGCTATGGGCAGGCCTATCGCGACCGCGGGCTCGAGGAGGAGGTGCTCGAGTTGACCCGCCGGCTCGGCATCGGCGCGCAGTTCGGCGGCAAGTATTTCTGCCATGACGTGCGGGTGATCCGGCTGCCGCGGCACGGCGCGAGCCTGCCGATCGGGATCGGCGTCTCCTGCTCGGCAGACCGCCAGGTCCTCGGTAAGATCACGGCCGGGGGTGTGTTCCTCGAACAGCTCGAGGCGAACCCGGCCCGCTTCCTTCCCGAAATCAGCGATGCGGCGCTCGGCGGCGAGGTCGTGCCGATCGACCTGGCCCGACCGATGGACGAGATCCGCCAGATCCTCTCGGGATACCCGATCAAGACCCGCCTCAGCCTGACCGGTCCGCTGATCGTGGCGCGCGATATCGCGCACGCAAAGCTCAAAGAGCGGCTCGATCACGGCGAAGGGCTGCCCGATTATGTAAAAAACCACCCGATCTACTATGCCGGACCGGCGAAGACGCCGGCGGGATATGCTTCCGGCTCTTTCGGGCCGACCACAGCCGGTCGCATGGACAGCTATGTCGATGCTTTTATGGCGGCAGGAGGCAGCTTCATTACGCTCGCCAAGGGCAACCGGGGAGCCGAAGTCCGAGCAGCCTGCCGGAAACATCGGGGCTTTTATCTTGGCTCGATCGGCGGGCCGGCCGCACGCCTTGCCCAAGACTGCATCCGAAAGGTCGAGGTCATCGAATATCCCGAACTTGGAATGGAGGCGGTTTGGCGTATCGAGGTGGTCGACTTCCCGGCCTTCATCGTCATCGACGACAAGGGAAACGATTTCTTTAGCACGCTCGGTTGAGGGCGGACGGAGATGCCGAAATGCGCCGTCCGCATCCACCAACGAACAGTGTGAGGCAGCCTGATTGGCGCAGGGAGGCGAGCTGGACGCGCTCGCGCGCGGGGACAAGGGGGCGTGGGAAGCGTTTGTGCGGCGCTATACCGGCCTCGTTGCCGCGGCCGTACGCGGTGTAGCGCGCGAGGCAGCGGAGATCGAGGATCTGGCGCAGGAGGTCTTTCTCCGCCTGTGCAAGGATGATTTCCGGCTCCTGCGCAGCTACGACCCCGCGCGAGCCGGGCTGTCCACCTGGATTACGATCGTCGCGCGCAGCACCGCTCGCGATGCCATGCGGCGACACCGGCCCGTCCTGGTGCACATCGATGCGGTTCCCGAAGGCCGGCTCGCCGTCGACGCGGTCGAGCCGGCACAAAAGCTCAAGCTGCCGGAGGCATTGCTATCACCACGGCAGCGCGAAATTCTGACAATGTTGTATGATCGCGAGATGGAGGTTAGCGAGATCGCCGAAGCGTTGGGTATCGACCCGCAGACCGTGCGCAGCGCCCATCACAAAGCGATGGTCAAATTGCGCGCCCATTTCAACACTAAAGCCGAATGACCGACCCTCAGGCAGAGAGCCGAAGCTGCCGGGATGAAACCAACCAAAGGGTTGCGGGGATGGCAGGGATGCCGTCTTCGTAAATAAGGGAGGAGAACATTACGATGGGCCGAATGGACGAGGAACGGGAAGATCGGGCCGCTTGGTCGGCCGACCGCGCCCTTTGGCGCCGGAGCTGCCGGACCGACGCAACGGAGGATGAGGTTTCGCGCTTTCTCGATCTTGCCGCTTTTGCCGACGGGCTTCTCGAACCGGACGAACGCGATCGCGTTGCAGCGCTTCTCGCTAGCGATCCTGTCGCAGCGGACGATGTCGCGGCGGCGCGGAGGAACGACGAGGACACCAACGAGCCGTTGGGAAGGCTTGAACGCATCGTCGCACGAGCCTGCGCGCTTTTTTCGGACGAGACCGACGTGCGGATCGTCGCTTTTGCTCCGCGGCCGTGGCGGCGGCGCATCTTGCATGAGTTAGGTCAGTGGGGGAGCCTCGCCGCGGCGATCGCAATGGCAAGCTGGCTAGGCTTTGCCATGGGAAGCGATGCGTCGCGAACACTAAGTAGTCCGGTTCCTTCGACCGATACCAGTTTCCTGCCCGAGCTATTCGATCCCGGGAGCGGTTTCCTGCGTGACCTCGGTGAGGTACTGCGGACGTGACTCTTGCGTCGGCGGCCGCGCGCGGCGCCACGCGGCATCCTCTGTTATGGGTAGCGTTAACGCTATCTCTGGTTCTCAATTTGTGTTTCGTCGCCGGTGCCGTGTGGATCCGCATTCAGGGCCCTGCTCCGCCGGCGAGCCCCGCGGAGCGTCTTCAGCGGATCGGGACAGAGCTCGTGCTCGATCCGCAACAGAGGCAGGCCTTCCAGCGATACTCCGAGGTTATTCGTACGCATATGCAGCAGATGCGCGAGACGGTCGAGCCGCTGATGACCGCTGCCTGGGCCGAGCTTGCCAAACCCGACGCGGACCAAGCGACAGCAGCCCGGCTGTTCGACGAAGCAGGACAAGCGCGGCGGAGCCTGCAACGTGAACTACTCGCGCCGACCCTGACGTTTCTAGCGACATTGTCGCCTGAACAGCGGGCCAAGTTCGTCGAACTCTTTCATCAGCGACCGAGAAGCTGGGGACCGCCCCAACACGAGCCTCATTAAACGAGGCTATTTTCTTACCCCGCATCGGATACCTCGACCGCCTGCGTAACGTTGGCTAGAGTGGGGAGCGTTGGCGAATCCCGAGTTGCAGGGGCTCCTAGAGAACGTCCTGAGGAGGGAACCTGTTTTAGGCGCTGATCACCTTGACAGCCAATTTGCTAGAGGAAGCCGATCATGGCAAAGAATCCGTTCGCCAATCATGACCGCCGCGATTTTTTGCGCATGGCTGCGAACAGTACGGCACTATTCGCGCTCGCGGCATCGCCATTGGCCGCCGCCGCCCAGCCTGCTGTAGGTGCGCCGCTCAAGATCGGCATGGTCGGTTCCGGGCGAGAGGGCGGTGCCCTTGGCACGGCGTTTGTGAAGGCCGGCCACCCGGTGATGTTTTCGTCGCGCCACCCCGAACAACTAAAGGGTCTCGTAGACGGCCTCGGTCCGCTAGCGCAGGCCGGCACGGTCGAGCAGGCGATCGCCTTTGGCGATGTCGTGGCCATCGTCGTCCCCTACACGGCGATGAATCAAATCGGCAAGGATCATGCGGCAGCGCTCGCCAAGAAGGCGCTCGTATTGGACGTTAGCAACCCGATCGCGCGCCGCGACGGCGACGACCTCGCTAAATGGGTTGATCAGCAAGGGGGCGCCGGTCTCGCCACCGCAAAGCTGGTGCCCGGCGCCCATATTGTCCGGGCGTTCAATGCAATAAACTATGCGAGGCTGGCCGAGGATGCGCATCGCCCACCAGGCGAGCTAGTCGGGGTTCCGATTGCGGGCGATGACCAGAACGCCCTTGCGATTGCATCGAATCTCATTCGGCAAATCGGCTTCGAGCCTGTTATCGTCGGCGGACTCTCAATGGGCAAATATCTCGTTCCGGGGACCCCGCTCGGCGGCGAGCATACGTCAGCAGAAATCCGGCAGATCGTCGGCAGCCTTCACTGAGTCGCGGTTGACCGATCCCAACCACACCCCGGTTCGACACCGGGGCATGGCTGATCGAGTCCATGGTGTGCTGGGCCGTTTCATCGAGGTGAGGCTGGAGGAAGTGCCAGTCGTCGGCTGGTGCTGGCTTTATATCTTTTCGGTCCTATCGTCCTATTACATCATGCGGCCTATCCGGGACCAGGCGGGTGTCGCGGGCGGGGTCAATAATCTGCAATGGCTGTTTACCGGCACGCTCATCGGCATGCTGGTGCTGAACATCCCATTCGCCTACCTCGTCAAGAAACTGCCGCGTGATCGCTTTATCCCGATTACCTACCGATTCTTTGCCGCCAATATTATCCTGTTTGCAGCACTACTTTACTGGTCAGATGCGGCGCAGAGCATCTGGGTCGGGCGCATCTTCTTCATCTGGGTTTCTGTGTTCAATTTGTTCGTCGTCTCGGTGTTCTGGCAGATGAACGTTGATCTGTTCAGCCCAGAGCAAGGCAAGCGGCTGTTCGGCTTGATCGCCGCTGGAGCGACGGTCGGCGCAGTCGTCGGCTCGAGCGTGACCGCCTCGTTGGCGCGCTTCGTGTCGCCGATCTTTCTGCTGCTCGGGGCGGCAATCCTGCTTGAAGTCGCCGTGTTTAGCGTCGGTTGCCTGTCCCGCCTATCGCCGACCTTACATCAGCGGCCGGTCGCCGGTGGCGCGGAGGCGCCGATCGGCGGTAGCGTGTTCGCCGGGATCACCCACGCATTTCGATCGCGGTATCTTGTCAACGTCAGCCTCTTCCTATTGCTGTTCGCGATCACCTCGACCTTTCTGTATTTCCAGCAACTGGGGATTGTTAGCCACAGCTTCAGTGACCGCGGAGCGCAAACCGCGTTCTTTGCGAGCGTCGATCTTCTAGTCAATGTCTTGACCCTCGCCGTCCAGCTGTTTCTGACCGGACGCATCGTACTCTTCCTCGGGGTTGCGCTGACCCTCGGAGTTTTGCCGGCGCTCACCATGATCGGGTTTGGCGCGCTGGCCCTCTTCCCGACGATTACAGCGGTCGCTGTGTTCCAGGTGTTGCGTCGTGCCGCCGACTACGCGATTGCACGACCGACCCGCGAGGTCCTTTTCACCGTGGTCCCGCGCGAGGACCGGTACAAGGCAAAGAGTTTTATCGACACCATGGTCTATCGCACCGGAGACCAGGTTGGCGCGTGGTCCGTCGCTCTATTGCGTTGGGTCGGTTTGGGAACGGTGGGAGTGGCCTTGGTGGTGATTCCGATCGCTACGGCGTGGCTCCTCAACGCTTGGTGGCTGGGGCGCCGGCAGGAATTGCTGGCCGCTGAGCAAGGGGTGGCATCCGAGCCGCGCCCGGCCCGGCGCGGGGAGCCTCAACCCATCGGAGGCGGGGCGGGAGGCTGACGCCGACGAGGGGGCGGCAAACCGTCGTATTTTTGGGCCACAGGGGCGGAAATTGCACGCCCTTCGTCTGCGCTATTACTTCGGACCGGTCCGTGGGCGGTCATGGCGTATCACAGCGCCATTGGCAATGTTCCCCTTGGAGAACTATGGGCAATGTTATTGCGGTGGTGGCAAATAGCGCCCCGGACGAAATTTTGACTCGAACTGGAGGAGTTTCGGACTAGCGGCCGACGTGAGCCGGGGACCCCTGTGCCGTACATTGCCGTAATCATTTTCCTCATTTTAGGGATCCGGCCGGTCGCCGCCGATTTTGCCGCCGCCGAGGGGGCTGAGCAGCGCGGCGACCTTGCCGCGGCGTACCGAGCTTGTAAGACCGACGCGCAAGCCGGCGATGCACTATGCCAGAATTACCTCGGGGTGATGAGCGAACGTGGCCGTGGCATGGCACAGGACGCCGCCGAGGCGGTGCGTCTCTTCCGCCTCGCCGCCGTGCAGGGTCTTGCCGCCGCTCAATACAATCTGGGACGCGCTTTTGCAGCGGGCCGCGGAGTTCGCAAGAACCGGGCGGAGGCCGCCCGCTGGTATCGGATGGCGGCAGAGCAAGGCGAACCCGCGGCGCAAAATGCTCTCGCCATTCTCGACGCGACGGGTCGGGGAGTTCTGCACGATCCCGAGGCGGCGCTCGACCTGCTTCGGCGTGCCGCGGCAAGCGGTTATGCCCCCGCGCAGCTCAATCTCGCAGCGGCGTTCGACCATGGTAGCCTGATGCCCCACGATCGGCTGCGCGCCTACATCTGGTACAGCATCGCCGCTCGGCTAGCGCCAGATCAGGCTTTGCGCGACAAGGCAGCACAAGGCCGCGACCTGGTCGCACAAAAAATCGCCCTCCCAGAGATCGAAGTGGCACGGGTTGCTGCACGATCCTGGACCCCGGGAAGCCCGGCTCCTGACGAAGGAATGCTGACACCGCGGCGCTCAGCTCGCCGATCGCCAGGGGGCGAGCGGCTGAGCTCGGGTGGCACCGGATTTATCGTTAGCCGAAGTGGGGATGTCCTCACCAACTACCATGTGGTCGACGGCTGCCAGGAGTTGCATATACTGCGCAACGGCGAACCGGCTGTGGCGACGCTTGTTGCAGAGGACCCGACGGCCGATCTGGCGATTTTGCGCTTGCCCGAACGTGCCACCGACGCTGCGCTGATGCGCGGCGACGACCCCGTCAAGCCCGGTGAGGCGGTAGTCGTCGTTGGCTTCCCTCTTCAGGGGTTGCTGAGCTCGCAAGCGAGCGTCACCGCGGGAATCGTCAGTAGGCTGGCGGGTCCGCGTGACGATCCGCATCAGCTACAAATAACCGCGCCCGTACAGCCCGGAAACAGTGGCAGCCCGCTTCTCGACACGAGCGGCGGCGTAGCTGGCATTGTCGTTGCCAAGCTCAACGGCTTGCGCATCGTCAAACGGACAGGCGCGCTCCCCGAAAACGTCAATTTCGCGGTCAATGCCAAATACGCCCGCGCGCTGCTCGATCGCAGTGGCGTGCCTTACCAAACAGCCACAGCCGACAAGACTCTCTCGACGCCGGCAATCGCGGAACGGGCGCTCAAGTTCACTGTCATGGTGCAATGCTTCAAATGAGCGGGGGGAACAGCTCGACTACTTGGTGCCGAAGAGGCGATCACCGGCGTCGCCTAGCCCAGGGAGAATGTAGCCGTGCCCATCGAGGCAGCGGTCGAGCGCCGCTGCCACGATCGATACATCGGGGAAGACGCTCGAAACCTTGGCTACCCCCTCCGGTGCCGCGACCAGACAGACGAATTTGATCGAGCGGGCCGCAAGCTCCTTGAGACGCGAGATTGCCGCTATTGCCGAGTTACCGGTGGCAAGCATCGGGTCGACAAGGATCACGTCGCGTTCGGCCAAATCGTCGGGTAGCTTCAAATAGTATTCAATCGCCTGCAAAGTTCGCGGGTCACGGTAGATTCCGATGTGCCCGACTCGTGCAGAGGGGAGCAGGTCGAGCATCCCGTCAAGGATGCCGCCGCCGGCGCGCAGGATCGACACCAGGCACAGCTTCTTACCAGCAAGCAACGGAAAGCTTCCGCGCTCCAGCGGGGTGTCGATCGCGGTCGGAGCAAGCGGTAACTCCCGTGTCGCCTCATAAGCCAGCAGCAGGCTGATCTCGCGTAGCAAACGGCGGAATTCCGCGGTCGGGGTATTGCGGTCGCGCATCAGCGACAGCTTGTGCTGGACGAGCGGATGCTCCACGACGGTTAAGCTCGCCCACTGCTGCTGCATCATGGTGTCCTAGAACAAGGTGCCATCGGTGACAATCGAGAGCGGCGGACTACCGTCCCCCCGCCGCTCGAATGCGACCTCCCGTCCGGCCGCCCAACTGCCGCCTTCGAGCACTCTAACCAGCGGAAAATCGTCGGCGCTCTTGCCCAGGCGTTCGCGCACGAGGACCGCGAGGCGATCGAGCAAGCTCACCGTCAACGCACGCCACTCTACGACCGGCTCGCTCCATACATCGAGCCGACGTTGCAAGAGGCCCGAGTCGCAAGGTGCGATAACCCCGCAATCGATGAACAGGCCGCCGTTTCGGTATTCGGCGAGGCCGGTCAGGCCGTCCAGCTCGACGACCCGCAAACCGCCCGCTTCGAGCGGTTCGATCAGCGAATAGGCGAGCCACTGGCAGAGCTTGTGAAACGGCACCAATCCGTCGCCAGGGACCGCGGGATGGCGGCCGCAATCGCCGAGCGGGGCGCCCTCATGGCTGGTCCGAGCGGGCCAGATGGCAGCGAACACCCGCAACAAGGTGCCGAGTATCCCGGCGGCGGATACGGCCCCGCCGTGTCCAGACCAATGCTCGTATAGTCGGCCGAGCCGGGCCGGCGCACCGAATAGCGACGGAGATGTAGCGCAGACCTGCCCTAGTCGGCGCAACAGCACAGCTCGCCCTTCAAAACCGAGCAGCTCGTTGCCGGCAGCGTGCTGGAAGGCGCGGGCGAGGCGGTCCGAAGTGATCTGCTCAAGCGCCTCGGCATCGGCGCGCCATGGGTTCGCAAGATCAGCGGAGAAGAGCCCGGCTTGCATCGCCCTCAGGCTCGCTACGGCAAGGCCCTCGGAGCGGGAAAGGATCTGACCGGTCTCCACCTCGCGATACCGCCAGCGCGGTCCCGCACCGGCATCGAGCAGAACCGAGACGATGGCCAAGTCGATCCGTGCCCGCGTTGTTTCGACCGCATCGACGCCAGGCGCGACCAGGGCGGCACGGTCGATCCCGCCGGTCGAGAAATGCCGCCAGCGGCTGTGATAGGGGACAGCGAGATCGGGATAGCGCTGTCGGGTCGCGTCGACGACGCGCCGGACGACCTCGTCGAACTGACCCGGGACGAGCCGAAAATATCTGGTCTCCCCGCGGCGGACCGCTTCCGACACGATCTCGCAACGCGTGCGCACGGCGGCACCGCTCAACAGCGCTGCCGCCTCATTCGCCGAGGGCACGGCCTTTCGTGCGGCGCAGCTCGCCCGGATCCGGTGTCCCCGAAGGCGAGAAATACCCAGCAGCTTTTTTTGCTTCGATTTCGACCGCCGCATCGAGCGGTACGAGCCGATCCGGGATCGCAAGCTGCTCCACTACCTTGATCCCTTGAGCCTCAAGGGCATCGCGCTTAACGTTCGACATCGACACCCAGCGGTCGATCCGGCGGATGCCGAGCCAGTGGAAAACATCCGGCATCAGCTCCTGGAAGCGCAGATCTTGCACGCCGGCAACACATTCGGTGCGGCGGAAATAGCCGTCGACTGTATCGCCGCCCGGCTGTCTCTTGCGGGCGTTGTAGACGAGGAACTTGGTCACTTCACCGAGCGCCCGCCCTTCCTTGCGGTTGTAGACGATGATCCCGACCCCGCCCTGTTGCGCTGTCTCGACGCAGACTTCGATGCCGTGAACGAGATAGGGACGACATGTGCAGATGTCCGAGCCAAAGACATCCGAACCGTTGCATTCGTCGTGAACGCGGCAGGCGATCACCGTACTCGGCTCCGCAAGGCGCTCGACCTCACCAAAGAAATACACAGTCGTGCCGCCGATCGGCGGGAGCAGAACCTCGAGGTCGGGACGGGTGACGAGCTCGGGGAACATGCCCCCTGTCTCCTCGAACAAGGTGCGGCGAAGATCGGGCTCCGAGACCCCGAAACGCGTCGCTACCCCCGGCAAATACCAAACGGGGTCGACCGCCGCTTTGGTGACCCGAATCTCGCCGCTGTCGAGTAGCACTTGCCCGTCGGCCCGTAGCCTGCCCTCGGCGAGAAGCGGACGAAGTTCAGGGGTTGCGAGCCGCGCGGTTGTGATCGCGATCGTCGGACGCGCGTCGATGCCGGCGCGGAGATATTCGGCAAACACCTCGCCGACGAGGTGGCCCCAAGGGTCCATCGACACGATTTTGGTCGCCTCTGCCCATTGCGGGCGCGGCGCGATCCGCGCTGCCGGTGCGGTATCGGTCAGATCCGGCCGATGGTCTCGCGCAAGCGCACGAGTCGCAACTGCGAGCGCGCGGTAGATCGCATACGCGCCAGAATAGGAACCGATCGCGTTGCGCTGCTGCGGATCTGCGGGGCTCGCGACCACGGGTCCACGTTCGGCCGCGGCCGGGGCAGCCCAATGGAGCGGAACCGTACCTCGGCCCGCGTCTCCCGGATGGGAAGTGAGCCGGATGTGTCGCGGTATCGAGTGCTCCATGCCGCCTTCCGTAACGGAAAGACGTAAACAAGTAACCTAGTGAGGAGCGTGACCGGTCGCAACCACACTTGGCCCCTCACGACGATGTGAAGTGATCAAACGCGCCTCAGCCAGGTGTTATATTGAGTTTGAATTTTGCTTGATTCCCCTGTTGCCGAGGCGTCATGGCACAGTCATCGCTCTCTCCCCTGGACCCGCGCAAGTTTGAGGATCCTTTCGTCACTGCCCAGGGCGAGAGACGTGCACACGTCGCGCTCAAGGCGCTGGAAACGCTATGGTTCAACACCGGCACGCTTTGCAACCTGACTTGCCAGAACTGCTACATCGAATCGTCGCCCAAAAACGACCGGCTGGTCTATCTGACCGCTACGGAGGTGCCCGAATACCTGGACGAGATCGATGCCGGCGGCGGGTTGCCGACATCGCTGATCGGGTTTCCCGGCGGCGAGCCCTTCATGAACTCCGAGTTGCCGGACATGCTTGCGGATGCCCTCTCCCGGGGCTTGGCGGCGCTCGTGCTGACCAACGCGATGAAGCCGATGGCCAAATGCAAGCCGGCGCTCTTGCGGCTTAGGGATCGCTATGGTGAGCGGCTGACGATCCGTGTGTCGATCGATCATTACGGGCGCCAAGTTCACGAGATCGAGCGCGGTAGGCGCAGCTGGGCGCCGACGATCGACGGGCTCGTCTGGCTGGCACGGAATGGGTTCTCGATCCACGTCGCCAGCCGCCGGCTGTCAGGGGAGTCGGAGACGGAGATCCGCTCCGGATTTGCTGGCTTGTTTGGCGAGCTCGAGGTGCCTATCGATGCCGACGACCCCGTTGCGCTAATGGTTTTTCCAGAAATGGATCCGGCTGCCGATGTCCCCGAGATTACCGAAGCGTGCTGGGGCATCCTTGGGAAATCGCCCGAGAGCGTAATGTGCGCGACCTCGCCCATGGTCGTGAAGCGCAAGGGTGCCGCGCACCCTGCGGTGATCACCTGCACTTTGTTACCCTCCGACCCGCGCTTCGAGCTCGGCCGCACTCTCGCCGAGGCGGGCGACGCGGTGCCGCTCAATCACCCACACTGCGCCAAATTCTGCGTGCTGGGCGGCGGCGCTTGCAGCCGCGGATGAAACACCGATGGGAGATTCCGACAGTCCTAAATTCCCGGCAGCGTCAGAGCCGCAGTCTGGTTTAGGACCTCGGTCGAGCCCTCCCAGATCATCCGCAGCGCGACAAAAGTGATAATCCCGAGCCCGATCCAAGAAATCCAGAAATGACGGTCAAGCAGCCGCGCGATGTAGGTCGAGGCAACGCCCATCAGCGCGACTGAAAGGACGAGCCCGAATGCCAGCAGCTCGAAATGGTCGCGCGCGATGCCCGCCACAGCGAGCACGTTGTCGAGCGACATGGATACATCGGCGAGGACGATCTGGGTAAGCGCTTGGCCCGCGCTCTTCCGCCGGACGGGGACCCGATTTTTGCAGCAGCCATCCACGGCTGCGGTCGCTTGCTCGGCGACCCGCATCTCGCTGAACTCGCGGTACATCTTCCACGACACCCAAAGGAGCAGTACGCCACCGGCCAAGGTCATGCCGATGATCGCGAGCAGCTGCACAGCAAAATATGCGAGCAGAATCCGCAGTATCGTAGCGGCGGCTATACCCAGGACGATAACGCGCCGTCGCCGCTCGAGAGGGAGGCCGGCTGCGGCCATTCCGACGACGATCGCGTTATCGCCGGCGAGCACCACGTCGACGATGACCACCGACAGCAGCGCGCCGAATTGATTTACGCCGGTCAGCACGTTCGCCACATATGCATCGCCGTGCGCATCGTCGAGGCCACCGCGATGTCGAAATCATCCCTTTGAGCCTGGCTATGCTCCGCGGTGACGGGAATAATTAGTAGGTGCGCGGCGCTAACCTGCTACTTGGTGCATCGCGGATGGGAATCGGCAGCACTCGTCGCCTTGGAAACCGCGTAATCGTGAAGCCCCTTCGCGTCGAGGGTGCTGGCGAGCTTCATCATCTCTGCCGCCTGCTGGCAGACTTGCGCCATCGGAAGCGCGCCCTGCTTGAGCGAGATCTCATTGGCGAGGCTGGTGTTCCAGCGGTCGAAGTCGCTCTGGGCATTGCGGGACCCGGCGCGACGGAAATGATCGATCATCGCCTTTTGATAGCGGATGATCGCATCTTTGTTGCGCGCCCGGAACTCACCGTAAACCGTGTCTTTGCAGGCCGAGCTGATCACCATGATATTGGTCTGGAACAGTATTGCCTGCTCCGCCTCGACATCGGCCGCCGAGTAGCACTGCTTGTCCGCAGCCGAGACACCCTGAACAGGCACCGCAGCGAACAGGGCTGCTGCTAACACCACCTTCTTCATCGCTTTCCCCCAATTCGATCAACGTCCGCGATAACCGCGGCAGGATACGCGGCCTTCAACCATTTTCAAGAGAAACCAGAGTCAGGACTAGGCTTGCACACCAAAAGGGGAATAAAAGCTTGGTGTTCTCTTGGCTTAAAACGATGCTATTGCCCAACCGTCGATTGATCAGCACGGCGGTTTTTTGATCCTGACATCGACTACATTGTAGGACGTGCCGAGAAATTTCCGGAGATCTAACGGTTGTTGGCATCGAGCTCGCTGTCCGGATCGCTGCCACACGGCGCAGCGGTACTTCTGACCGTTCTGTGCCGATCTTTCTATGATCCAGGCTATGATCCAGGGGTGATAGAGGAGCACGGCGGCTCTCCGATGATCGTGTTGTTCACAGATTTTGGTCTTGAGGGACCCTATACCGGCCAAGTCAAGGCGGTCTTGTATCGGACAGCCCCGGGGGTTCCGGTAGTCGAACTCTTTGCCGATGCGCCGGCGGGGAGGCCCAAGCCGGCTGCATATCTGCTCGCCGCCTATGGGGTTTGGTTCCCGCCTGGCACTGTGTTTGTGGCGGTAATCGATCCGGGTGTTGGTGGCCCGCGCCTTCCGGTCATCGTCGAGGCTGAAGAGCGCTGGTATGTCGGTCCGGATAACGGCTTGTTCGAGCTTGTCACGCGGCGCGCCGGGCCCTCACGGACTTGGGAGATCCTGTGGCGCCCCGAGACAGTGTCCGCGAGCTTTCACGGGCGTGACCTCTTTGCGCCGGTAGCGGGGTGGCTGGCCCGCGGCGAACGTCCTGCCCATGAGCCATGTGTCGCGGAAATCGGCCGATACGGCGATTGGCCCGACGACCTACCGGAGATTGTCTATGTCGACCGGTATGGCAACGCTATGACGGGACTGCGTGGGAACCTCTTGCCAAGCGACGCGCGGCTCGCCGTATCCGGCCAAGCAGTGCGGCAAGCCCGCACCTTTTCCGACGTCCGGCCCGGCGAGGCCTTTTGGTACGAGAACTCGAACGGCCTCGCCGAGATCGCCGTCAACGCCGGCCGGGCAGCGGACGCTCTGCAACTGGCGATCGGCACCCCGGTGGCCGTTCTCAGATGATCGGAGAACGTACCACTTCTGCCGACTTCAAGGGGGCGGGATCATAACTTCGATGCCCGGCGGAACCCTCAGCTGACGCCGCCGCTGAAGCCGGTGAGCAAGCGAAACGGCAACGGCGAAAGCGATGAACGCGCCGAGCATGACAAGGCTGAACGAGCGGACGAGATGACCAAGGACGGCGCGAAAGGCATGGCCGAGAAAATAGCCGACGGCAATGAAGCTCGTCGCCCAAAGCCCGGCGGCAAGCAAATTCAGCGACAGAAAGCGCTGCCAGCGTATAGCGCTCAGCCCCATAGCAAAAGAGGAGAGGTTCCGTACTCCGTAGATAAAACGGAAGGACAGGATGAAACCGGTGTTGTAACGCTCCAGCCAACGCAGCGCTGATTCTACGCCATTCCGCGACCGTGGAAATCGGTTCAATATCCCAATCCCGAAATGCCGACCGATCCAAAAATAAACTTGATCTCCGGCAAAGCTGCCGAGCCAAGCAGCCACGAGCAGCAGAAGCGGATTGAGCAGACCTTGGGCCGCCGCAAAACCGGAGAACAGCACGATCGTCTCGCCTTCGAGGAAAGTCCAGATGAACGCGATCAGATAGGTATATGTGCCGTATTCAGCGATCAGCCGATCAATGTCCATTCCCAATCGCTTCCCGCCCCGTCCTGGTTCCCCGGGCAACCGCTCGGGGACGCTACTCGCCGATTCTCCCGCGACACGGCGCGCATGCTAAGTTTTTCGCACACCCCGGTCGAGCGGGATTCCTGCACCGCGTCCGATTTCCCGTCGCGCTGAAGATGGCACCGCGGCGAAAGGCAAGAAAGGAGTCGATTCGATGAGGGGGTTCTACTTCGAGGAATTTGAAGAAGGTCAAGTCTTCGATCATGCGATGAGCCGCACCGTGAGCGAGATGGACAACGTGCTGTTCTGCTCACTAACGATGAACCCGCAGCCGCTGCATCTCGATGAAGAGTTCGCAAAGCGAACGGAATTTGGCCAACGCCTGGTAAATAGCCTATTTACGCTCGGTCTAGTGATCGGCATGAGCGTCAGTGAAACGACGCTCGGAACCACTGTCGCCAATCTGGGCATGAGCGATGTCCGCTTCCCGAAACCGGTCTTTCACGGCGACACGTTGCGAGCACGCACGGTGGTGCGGGCGAAGCGGCGCAGCCAATCGCGCCAAGACGCCGGTATCGTCGAGTTCGAGCATCAGGGCATCAACCAGCGTGGGGAGACCGTTGCAGTCTGTCGACGGGTCGGCCTGATGAAATGCCGGCCGGCGGAGGGGTGAATGCGTTCTCTGCTATTCGTCCCCGCTGACAGCGAACGCAAGCTTGACCGTGCCCGGCAATCCCACGCCGATGCCTTGATCCTCGATCTCGAGGATTCGGTGGTGCCGGCAAACCGCGCTGCGGCGCGAAGCCAAGCGCGCGCCTTCCTGGCGTCGAGCGGATCCGCCGGTTTTCGCCGTTATGTCCGCATCAACCCGTTGGCAAGCGGGGTGGCTCTCGATGACCTCGTCGCGGTCGTGCCGGAAAGGCCCGACGGCATTTTGCTGCCGAAATGCCTGCCAGCGGATGTGCGCACACTGGATCATTACCTGTCCGCCTTGGAAGCCGCCTCCGCACTGGCGCCCGGAGCGACCCGGGTCATCGCAATCGCCACCGAGACACCCGCGGCGGTGTTGGCGCTCGCCGACCCTGCCCAAGGGGGTTACGCCGGCGTGTCGGCTCGGCTCGAAGGCATCACCTGGGGCGCCGAGGACCTGGCAGCGGCGCTCGGCGGACACAACCGCCGGCTGGACGGGGTCTACGACGATACCTATCGAATGGCACGATCGCTCTGCTTGTTGGCGGCGGCGGCCGCCGGGGCTACCCCGATCGACACGATCTATACCGACTTCAGGGACGAGGAGGGGCTCGCCGCCGAGTGCGCTGCGGCGCGGCGCTCGGGCTTCACCGCCAAGATAGCCATCCACCCGGCGCAAATACCGGTCATCAACAAGGCCTTCGCGATGACCGAGGAGGAGCTGATCTGGGCACGCAAGGTCGTGGCCGCGTTCGCCGAAAGTCCCGATGCCGGGACGCTCGCCGTCGACGGCAAGATGGTCGACCGGCCACACCTGACCTTGGCACGCCGGCTTCTCGGTCTCGGCGCCGCATAGGCCTCAGCGCAGGGCCTTTTCGAGAAACCGTTCGGCGAGTCGCGCGAAAAAACTGACGCCGATGGGGAGCGCGTCGTCGTTGAAATCGTAGCGGGCATTGTGCAGCAAACAGCCGTCCTCGTCCGGGCCGTTGCCGAGCCATAGCATTGCCCCCGGACGAGCGTTCAGCATGAATGAGAAATCTTCGCCGCCCATCGACGGCGCTACATCGCGGACGACACGGTCCGCACCGCAGATTTCGGCGGCGACCTCGGCGGCGAATTCGGTCTCGGCCGCATGGTTGATCGTCGGCGGGTAGTTGCGCCGATACTCCGGCTCGGCGCTCGCTCCGTGCAACGCAGCGACACCGCGGGCGATCTCGCCGAGACGCCGCTCGATCAGGTCCCGCACTTCCGGACGGAAGCTGCGCGACGTGCCGCCGATATGCAATTCGTCCGGGATGACGTTGTAGGCCGAGCCGCCCCGCATGAAGCCGACACTGACGACCGCGGAGTCGAGTGGGTCGACGTTGCGGCTGCCGATCGTCTGCAATGCAAGCACGATTTGCGCGCCGATCACAAAGGGATCGGTGCCGAGGTGTGGATGTGCCGCATGTGTGCCGCGGCCCTTGACGCGGATATCCCAGCGGTCGGAGGCGGCGAGCAGCGGGCCGGGTTTTGCCGCGATTTGGCCGACGGCAATCCCGGGCTTGTTGTGGAGCGCGAAGACCGCATCGCAGGGAAACTTGTCGAACAGCCCTTCTTCGACCATCACTCGGCCGCCCCCGCCGCCCTCTTCGGCTGGCTGGAAGATCAGGTGCACGGTGCCCTCGAAATTGCGGGTCGCGGCCAGGTACTTGGCGGCGCCGAGCAGCATCGTCGTATGTCCGTCATGACCGCAGGCGTGCATTTTGCCGTCATGGGTCGAGCGGTGGGCGAAATCGTTAATCTCCTGGAGCGGCAGCGCGTCCATATCGGCCCGCAGCCCGATCGCGGCGGGCGTGTTGCCACGCCGGATCGTGCCGATCACGCCGGTTCTGGCGAGCCCGCGATGGACCTCGCAGCCGTACTCGGCGAGCTTTGCCGCGACGAGGTCCGCAGTCCGTTGTTCGGCAAAGGCGAGCTCGGGATGGGCATGAATGTCGCGGCGGATGGCAATCAGCTCGTCACGATAATCGAGCACCTGAGGAATAATCGGCATCTGCGGCTCCCCGGTTCGGCGGCCTATGCGCCGCCGGAGGACGATAATCGCTCGGCAGGGAACGCGACAACCTCGAGCCGGGCCGCGAGCCGTCACCGAATTAGTCCTTGTGGCGCCGGATCTCGGATTTGGTTAGATTGTACCACCCGGAGAGGACTAGCAGTTGATCAGGGAGGTCAGGCGGATGCGCGCAAAATCGCTAATTCGAGTGATTGCCATAGCGGTCCTGGCGGCCGCATGCTCGCCCGAGCCACCGCAATATTTCGGACCCCCGTCGGACGCGATATTCCGTCCTCCGCTGGAAGGGCTCTTCAGCCGGGTCAGCCCGGCAGCGATCAATTCCGACGCATTCGCCAAACGGCAGCCGCTTCCCGGCCAATTTGGCTACCTCGAAACCATTCGATTTATCAATGATGGTATGAAATATATCGACCCCTTTGCCGAATTCTTTATTTCTCCTGGAGGCCAAATGTGTTTCCGCGGGCTGGTCAATCGCCAAATGACTACTTTCGAGAATTATCAGAGTTACTGGTGCATGTATCCGGTCTTTGTAAACAATGTCGAGGAGCTGGAGAACAACATAACGACTGTAAACTCGATCCGACTGTGGTGCATTCTGCAGGCGCCGCAATGCGCCCGCCGGATCGGGTTCTGGAACTATTGGGATGACAGCCCGTGGATCGGCAACAGCATATCGGCCCAGACCCGACCCTCGAGAGAGCAACGCGCGGCGATCGAGCATCTGATCTACCTGATGGGGGGGAACGTCCGGACTGCACAGGCGTCGGCCCGCTGACGGCGTCATCGGCGGGAGCCAGTGACCCTATCCGGCACGGCGTGCTTGACACGCGGTCACCAGAGTCTAGCGTCGCCCGGCTGACCCCCGAGACGGAGGAAACCGTATGATCATCGAGATGCGCACCTACACGCTGCAGCCGGGCACCGTCGCTACTTTCGAAGAGCGCTTTGGAAAAGCCCTGCCGGTGCGGGCGAAGATCTCGCCGCTCGCTGCCTTCTGGCACACCGAAGTTGGCCCGCTCAACCGGGTAATCCATGTCTGGCCCTATGACGACCTCGGCGCACGCACTCGCCAGCGCGAAGAGGCCACCAAGCTCCAGGGCTGGCCGCCCGATGTCCGGGAGTTCGAAGTCGAGCTGCAGAGCGATATTTACATTCCGGCGCCGTTCTCCCCGACGCTCGAGCCGCGCCAGCTCGGCAACCTCTATGAGATCCGCATCTACACCTTCAAACCCGGTGGCATCCCGGGTGTGATCGACCGGTGGAGCCCGCATATCGAGGCACGCACCAGGCTCTCGCCATTGGTCGGCGCGTGGTACACGGAGCTCGGCGGGCTCAACAAATGGTGTCACATCTGGGCTTACAAGGATGCGGCCGACCGCTTCCGGATCCGCGAGGAGGCGAGAGCCAAGGGCATCTGGCCGCCCCCGTCCGGCGGAGGACCCAACATGATGATCGAGCAGGAGAACATGCTGGTGGTTCCGGCCGCCTTCTCGCCCCTGCACTGAGTAACGCTTGACGGCGCCGCCCGGTGCGGCGCCGTCTCCCACAATTTGCCAACCCCCTAACCCGGAGGGACCGTGCCCCTTCTCGACCGCAAAGGCGTGAAGATCTATTACGAGGATCACGGGCACGGCCCGCCCATTCTGCTGAGCCACGGCTACAGCGCCACCTGCCGGATGTGGAACGGGCAGATCTCCGCCCTCGTCGCGCGCCACCGGGTCATCGTCTGGGATATGCGCGGCCACGGCGAGAGTGACGACCCCGACGACCCGGCGGCCTATTCCGCGGCGCTGGCGGTCGCGGACATGGCGGCATTGCTGCGCTGTTGCCGGATCGACCGCGCGGTCATCGGCGGTCTCTCGCTCGGCGGCTATATGTCGCTCGCCTTCCACCTCGCCCATCCCGAGATGGTCGGGGCGCTGATGCTGTTTGACACCGGGCCGGGCTTTCGAAACATCGACGCGAGGAGGGCGTGGAACGAGCGGGCACGGCAACGAGCCGACGATCTCGAGGCCCGCGGGTTCGCGGCGCTCGGCGAGAGTGACGAGGTTCGCGCCAGCAACCACCGTTCGGCGAAGGGCCTCGCCGGCGCTGCACGCGGCATGCTGGCCCAGGCCGATGATCGTATCATCGCCGGGCTCGACAAGATCACGGTGCCGACCCTGGTATTGGTCGGCGCCGACGACACGCATTTTCTCGCCGCCACCGACTACATGGCCCGCAAGATCCCGGGTGCCGCCCGAGTGACGATCCCCGATGCCGGGCACGCTTCCAACCGGCACCAGCCGGCTGCCTTTAACCGCGCCGTCGAGGATTTCCTTGCAGGACTGCCGGCCGCGACGTGACGGCTGGTGCCGGCATCCGCTGTACGCGATCGCAATCATCAGTTGTCCCGATTGTTACAGTTTGCTGCATCTGCAGCAAATCAGCAGCAAAGACTCATCTCATAGTTGTAGATCCGCCACCGGACGGAGTGGGTTTGACAGGACATTTCGGCCATGGCCACCTTCCGCTTCTGCGGCCCGTTTTCGGGATATCGCGATTGCGACAATATGACATGCGATTTTGTCTATTTTATGATGGCTATGATAACAACAAGGCTGGCGGTGGAGAGGGTTAGTGGGAGCCGTTACGCAAATCGCTTGGGCTCACGCGACGTTCAATCCATGGATAGGATGCATGCGAGTGAGTCCGGCCTGCGATCGATGTTACGCCGCGGCGATCGCCAAACGGTTCGGCTGGCGCGACAACGAAGGTCGTGACCTCTGGGACGTGCACGCTGAACGCAAGCGCACGAGCGAAGCGTACTGGCGTGGGCCCCTTTGCTGGAACCGCGATGCCCTGGCCGCCGGCGAGCGCCGCCGCGTCTTTTGCGCGAGTATGGCGGATATCTTCGACAATCACGCGCCGGAGGCCTGGCGCGTGGATCTGTGGGATCTGATCCGAGCGACGCCGGCGCTTATCTGGGTGCTTTTGAGCAAACGGCCGCAGAACGCGCCTGCGATGCTTCCGCCCGATTGGGGCGACGGCTGGCCGAACGTCTGGCTTGGTGCGACGGTCGAGAACAACCTCGAGGCGGCGCGCCGCATCCCGCATCTTGCTGGGATCCCGGCCGTGCTCCGCTTTCTCTCGGTCGAACCGTTGCTCGAAGCGGTCGACCTCGCCCCATGGCTCGGCAACCTTCGCTGGGTGATTTGCGGTGGCGAGAGCGGTGCCGGAGCTCGGCCGACTCGACCGGATTGGCTCCGCAATCTCAGGGACCAAGTGCATGCCGCCGGAGCCAAGCTCTTCGTCAAGCAACTCGGCTCGAACCGCACGGCCTGGCCCAGCATCAAGCATCCCAGAGGCGAAAATCCGGCGGAATGGCCGGAAGACCTGCGTGTGCAGCAGGTTCCGGGGTAAGCGAAACGCCGATCATGAGTGTGCAGGGGAGAGCCCTGAAGCCGCTCTACACGATGATCGGGAGTGCCGCGATCGTCATCGGGTGGATCGAGCTATTCTGGCGGCATTGCCTGTAGGCTCAGCGTCGTGATCGACTCTTCGCCCGCAGCAGCGCATAGTCCCCAAAGGTTATTGATCGAGTTTGTACTGCCACGGGTCGTTCAGAACCTCACATCCCTCTATGGCTGCGCGTTGCGCAAGCGAAACCTGTGGGCATGTTGAATGAAGTGCTAAATGTAAGCCGATTTTCGTAAGATCTGCCGTGGCAGCGTTCAAGGTATCGGTTGAAGCTGACCTTTCCACGAGTCGTTCTGGCGTAAAATTTCGTACTATATTTGACGTTATGCGACCCTTGTCGTCAGTCAAGACGGAACCTTGGTGGAGAATGTCGTCCCTCAACGTGTTGATAGCCTCAATCTGCTTGAACACATATTCCAGATCTCTTTTATTTTCTTCTCCTGGGTCTTCGATTTGGATGATACGCTTGATGTAGCCCATGGCAGCTCGTACCCGCACGCCTGAGAATACTGCCCTTGCCATCTTGTTGGGAACCTTGGCATAGAATGCCAAAGTATTAAACATCACGGCTTCAAGTATCGAAAACTCACTGCAAAACCGACCGACGGCTTCGAAATAAACCGGATCTGGCGTCCCATCTACTATGGTGCGAGCCATCAAAAACTCCTGGGTCAGCGGCGGCGGCGTTTTGCCCTAGGCTGGTCGTAATGCCTCGGCGGCGGCAGCGGCTCTCTCACCGGCTCCCCCGAAGGGTGAGACGCCTTCGGCGGCTCGGTCGGATTTTGGCGCGGATCGCCTTCAGGGTTCGCATGCGTTGCGACATGGGCTGCGGTTTCTTCTTCGGTCAGGTCAATGGTCACGATCGACAGGTTGGGTCTTTATAACGATAAGCGGGGCGCTCCCATGACCACGCGGTATATCGGCATTCCGTGTTCGGACGTGCCGCTATGGGCCAACAGCCGCACCGCCGCAATCATGAGCCGTAGTCCACCCGGCGAGGTCGCAGTGGCGAAGATGACCGCATGACGCCTGTCACTCGGATCACGGGGCGTTGGTGGACCGGGATCGCTGCCCACGAAATACGGAACGCAAGAATATTTGCCGAGGATAATATCCGGCAGAGCCAAGTGGCGGAATCCGTTTAGTCCGTACTTTGCGACCGCGTGGCAGTAAGCAATCTTCGCTATTGCCCTGGCAAACGTGATGTTGTTGATCGTCCCTGATGGGATGTGCACCATCGGGTCGGGGGCATCATCGGCCAAGCCCAAAGTCTCCCGGAAGTTGGGCGGCATGAAGTTATAGGCGCGCACTCTACACGACGGAAAGTCGGGCCTCGGCTGATCCCCCCGCATGATTCCCGGAAGATCCCATACGGGCAGCATGAGTGCGAACGGCTGGTCTGGGGCGAGAAACTCTTGCATCGTTTCCTGATGTCCGATCGACACGTTCGCGGAGAGCGTTGAGGGGAGCTTTCGGTAGGACGGTGCGCCGACGTGTGCTCGAAACTCACCAAAAATGTGTCGGGAAAGATAGCCGTCTACATAGCTGGTGATCTTTTCACAGCTTCCGCAACTGGCCTCTTGAAGCTCGGCATGACCTCCGAGGGAGTAAGGCATAATATGTTCGTCGTGCAGTCCATCCGGGCGACCGTCTGAACCGCAGTAGATACATCGACCGATCGCAGGATATTTCCGGCCCTGTATGTCTTCCCACGTCAAATCTGGCGTCCTCTGGTCACACCGGGTTTGGTTAAGCAATTGACTTCGCCCACTTAATCGACGCTAAGCGCGACCTCGCACTCCGCAGCCTCGGCAACGCACGCGATCCTTAGGGCCGAGCGCCTTGTACTAGAGAGGGACTAAATAGCGCTTCGTTTTAGTACGATTGGAGCCGAGAATTGGCCCACGCTAATGGTGCTGGTGCCTACTCCCGATACGTAAGCTGTCATTGTCGGGAGCCTGTTTGCCCCGTTGTGTTGTTCGGGGGGTTCATCCGGCGCATATAGCATTCCGTATGAGCACGGGGCCGAGAGCCGACAGTTCTCCGATGGCGAGTAGATGGCTTCGATCACAGGCGCAAAGCCAACCAGCATGCCGAGGCTGGGCACGGCTACCTTTGGAACGATGGTCTTCATATACCACTAATAGCGTCTTAGATAAAGATTTGTCAAGTTGAACAATCTATCATATTGATTTATTTAAGGGCCAGGTGTCCCGTTGATGATACTCACGAGCCCGAATGGAGCCATACGGACGTGCGACTGTGCCGCCGTACGTCAGCTTAACCCCTCGTCAACCATCTTCTGGCCTGGCATCACTTCGCCGCGCCCGACGCCCCACCGCTCTAGTGACATGACATAGTCCGAAAAACCGAGCGACCTCCGAGCGATAGAGACCAACCTTGAGTTCCTGCCCACCCGCCGGAGTGGGTCGCCCTTAAGTTGTTCGGGCGTCGAGAATCGAATGTACGAATTGTAAACAGTGCCGGGCAGCAAAGTTGGAGATGCTCATGCAGGCGAGATAGCCGAAGTCTCCTATCCGGAGGTTAGTAGGCTAAACCATATTGATGGTGTGACCGCCAGGCGGCGAGGCGTCCCCACGGTTCAGAGGGTGCTGCAAACGCCCGCGACGGGACGGTCGCCGAGGCTGACCCTGGAGGTCTTCTACCAGCGACCTATCACGGCGACACGGTGGTAGCGAGGCTGTGGCCTTGCTCGCGCTCTCGATGCCATAATGTCGGTCGGTTGAAGTTCACGAATAGCTCCGAGGGGTATAGTGCATCTCCGCTGGGCTTTACTTCCATTCGGCTTTCTTTGTTTGGTGGCGGCTGCAGTTCAAGCAGAAGTCTTTGACCCCACCAAAGTTGGACCGCCGCTCAGCAACGCGCCGGCCGAGCTTTATCTGCCGCCAGGGGGCCCACCGACAGGCGCTGTTGTCGTGTTGCACGGCTGCAACGGCGTCGGTCCGCACTATCGCGAGTGGGCGCGTCGTCTGGCGCAATGGGGATTCGCCGCGCTACTGATCGACAGTTTCGGTCCGCGCGGGTTCAAAGAGGTCTGCAATCGCGGCCATCTTGTGCCGCCCGAGGTGCAGGCGCGCGATGGCTTCGACGGCGCAGCCTATCTCCGTGCGGCGCCCGAGGTCCGCGCCGCCCGGGTCGGTGTGATCGGCCTCTCGCACGGTGGATGGGCCGTTCTGAAGCGGTGCTAACAGGCCTCGTCCGCCCGCCGGGCGAGCCCGCATTCGCCGCGGCAGTCGCGTACTATCCCGGTTGCGACCCACCTCTATCTGCGCTCGAGACCGACATCCTGATCCTTATCGGCGACGCGGATGACTGGACACCGGCGGCGCGCTGCGCTCGCTGGCGCGACACCATTCAGACGAACGGGCACACAGTGCGAACGAAAATCTATCCGGGCGCCCAGCATGGGTTTGACGCGGCTTCCTTCCCCCATCCGTTTGCCGGCCATCACGTTGGGCAAGACCCGGCGGCGATGGCTGACTCCTTGGTTGAGACCCGCGCATTCTTCAGCGAGCGTCTCGCCCCGAAACAGTACCCGTGATTCAGGCTTAAACCGAAGGTGGCGACTCCAGCGGGACAGTCTCCGCCGGATCACCTCAGGTCCTTGCGCAGGCTCGTGCTCAGTTCACGAAGCGGTAGAGCTTGGCGGCGTTCTCGCAGACGATCTTGTGCCGGGTCGCCGCGGGCAGATGGCCGAGCTCATTCTGGATGTATTCCCGCGAATCCGGCCAGATGCCGTCCGGGTGCGGAAAGTCCGAGGCCCACATGATGTTGCCGTCGCCGATCTCCTCGACGAGCTTGATGCCGACCGGGTCGGTCTGATAGGTGGCATAGCACTGGCGCCGCCAGTATTCGCTGGGCCTCATTTTGAGATCGAGCTCCTTGAACTGGTCCTCCCATTCGGCGTCCATGCGGTTCAACACATAGGGGATCCAGCCGATCCCGGCCTCGCCGATGACGACCTTAAAGCCCGGGTGGCGCTCGAGCACGCCGCAGAAGATCATCGATAGCAATACGTCCGCCATATACACCTGAAAGGCGGTGATGCCGGCGGCGCGCGCCGCCAATTGCACCTTGGGGGCGAGCATCGAGATGTCGGGCCGGTTGCCGCCGCCGATCGTGTGGAAATGCAATGGCAGACCGGTCGCCGCGACCGCGTCCCAGACCGGGTTCCACCATGGATCCCACAATGGCGCCATGTCGTGCCGACGGGAGATTTCAAGGCCGCGCGCGACCCCGCGCCGGGCGACCCGCACGATCTCGCCGATTGCGGCGTCCGAGTCATGGTTCGGGATGCAGGCGAGCCCGGCGTAGCGATCGGGGTGGGTAGCACAGAAATCGGCGAGCCACTCGTTATAGATGCGCAGCATCTCGCCGATCGCCGTTTTCCGCCCCGCCCTGAAGCCGAGCACAAATTCAATCATCGCGGGTACCCCGACAGGATTGAACACTCACGGACCAAGCCGGCCGGGTCGATCTACATGATCTATCCAGTGCCGATCGGGCGTTCCTTAACGGAATAGCGATGAAACGAATGATAAGACATGGCTGAGTCGCAAAACCTTGTCTGACAACATCCCTTTGCCATGCACGCAAGAGCTGATAACCGGACCCATATCGCATCGTCAAATCAGTACCTTGATCCTCGCTTATGCGACGAATTATTAGGAGGTCTTCGGTACGGGAGAATTGGATCGCTTCCGGTATCCCTGCTTTATTTTCAGCTGCATTATTTCCTTCGTGATGCACACAAGAACTACGCTCCTGAGATAGGATCCATTCCACGGCGGCTGCTTGAACACAACTTTACGGGTGATCGATCAAGGGAAACATCTGAGATGCTTCCGGTCGACGCTGATATCGTCTTTGAGCACGAGGCGCAGTCAAAACAGACCGATATAACGTTCAAGGCCTACTTTGATAATCCAGGCTTCGAACGACCCCCAAATCAACGTCGCGTTGTCCTGCATGTATTAGTCGCAGAGGCGGATGGCGTGAGGCGGTCGGTCAGCGTACCGCTGCAAGCGCTCATGATAGGTTGGGGCGATGTCGCCGAAGGTTATCAAGGATACGCTCATACCATCGCTTTATTCGACGAACGAGGCACGCATCTTAAGCAGTGGGCCTATATTGGCGTTACCTCCCGTAATTGGCTTGAGCGGATGGAGGAACATCTCCAGGAGATCCGCTCAGGAAGCAACAAACGATTTCATGCAGCTTGGCGAAGCTACACAGGTAACAGTCGGGTAATCCTGGGGTCGGAGCTTGTCGTGCTCAACCATTCTTTCGATGGTATTATGGCTTGGGAGGAAGAGCAGGTGGACGCCACCATGGCCAAAAGCTCGTCGCTCAACATGATCCCGGGCGGATTCAAGGGACTGCGTTTCCTACACGAGCAGCGCATAACCAAGAGCGTCAATATTTCACTTGAGGAACGCGAGCGGGCCATCGTCGAGTACGTCCGGCGCCGCGGTGTCCGACCGACGGTTCCTAACCTGCTGTTGGCACAGCTATGGCACGATGACGAATTTTACCTGAAGATGCTGGCGGGGCGCGACGACGTGCTTACGCCTGATCAAGTGCTGGCCATTCGCCGACTGGCGGCCGAAGGCAAAAACGAATCGCTCATCTGCGAACTGGTAGGAGCTCGCGACGTCGGGCAGGTGAAGCGTGTGCTTGCAGCCAAAACCTACAGACGCGTGTTATAACCGGTCGACCAGCAAACCGCCGGTTTCTCCCTAAGAAGCCCTTATCGCGATCCCTTCGACTCAATCAGGATCAAGGTCGTCCGCACCGCCGATCAGGCCACTGCGTCGTGCGGGGGAAGCCGAGCATCCACAATGCGAAGGAGGTGATTCGCGAGCATCACAATTTCCGCTGCTTCAGCAGGATCATTCAGCAGCACGTCTCGATGCGAGTGCGGATTCTTATATGTCCCGATGGCACCCGCGAATAAGTCGCTCAGCGCCTGACGCTCGGATAGTTCTGCCGTTTTGTCCGTGAGCGGGCCATCCTCGACGGCGAATGCCTTCCTCATCAGCTTGACGCCAATATCGGAAGTTGTGAGCCCAGCGGCTTCCCGCACCGCAACCTCCACCGCCTTCGTCGCCTGAAAGGCTGCAGTGTCAAACTCGCCTCGCATGAAAGACATCCAGACAGGCCCGCTGATGCGCGGGTGCAAGGTTTCTTTTGGGAGACGGCGAGCGGTGGCGTAGTTGGTGAACTCGGCCGGATTTTCAAACTTTCGAGCGCGCCGGCTCAGAACTCTCCAGCCGTTCCGACCATTAGGGGGCTCCGCGGGAACTATAAGCCCCTGAGCTTCGAGCCAAGCCCATGCTTCGCGCAACGCCAGGTGAATTTCCGACTGGCGTTGTCGGGGATATTCTGGGGTTACCGGAACAGTCGACCAAAGCTCGGACGCCATCTGTTCCGGACTGAACTCGGGGTCTGGTCGCGCCCTAGCGAGGAACAACAGCTTAGCTCCTAGCTCTTCTGGCTCTAGCGCGAGCATTGCTTCAACGTCGGGGATGGTCGTCACCAACTCACGCATCGGTATGCTTTGTTTCGCGTTCGATCCGTGATAGAATCGTGGAGTGACTGTTCGTGGCCAGAACCCCGGCATGCCGACGGAAGCCTAAGCATGCAGTTCTCCGTTGACATCAGCTAGCCCGGCGGGACGGTTCTCCGCCGGGCTGTTTCAGCCGCTCTCGAAGAATGAGCGGGCGGGCTGCGCGGCTGCAGTGCAGCGCCCATTAATTCACAAAACGGTAGAGCTTGGCGGCGTTCTCGCAGACGATCTTGTGCCGAGTAGCGTCGGGCAGATGGCCGAGCTCCTTCTCGATGTATTCCTGCGAATCCGGCCAGATGCCATCGGGATGCGGGAAGTCCGACGCCCACATGATGTTGCCTTCGCCGATCTCCTCGACGAGCTTGATGCCGACCGGATCGGTCTGATAGGTGGCATAGCACTGGCGCCGCCAGTATCCGCTCGGCGGCATTTTGAGATCGAGCTCTTTGAACTGGTCCTCCCATTCGGCGTCCATGCGGTTCAGCACATAGGGGATCCAGCCGATCCCGGCCTCGCCGATGACGACCTTAAAGCCCGGGTGGCGCTCAAGCACGCCGCAGAAGATCATCGATAGCAATACGTCCGCCATATACATCTGAAAGGCGGTGATGCCGGCGGCGCGCGCCGCCAATTGCACCCTGGGGGCGAGCTTCGAGGTGTCGGGCCGGTTGCCGCCGCCGATCGTGTGGAAATGCAGTGGCAGACCGGTCGCCGCGACCGCGTCCCAGACCGGGTTCCACCACGGATCCCACAATGGCGCCATGTCGTGCCGACGGGAGATTTCAAGGCCGCGCGCGACGCCGCGCCGGGCGACACGCTCGATCTCGCCGATTGCGGCGTCCGAGTCATGGTTCGGGATGCAGGCGAGCCCGGCGTAGCGATCGGGGTGGGTAGCACAGAAATCGGCGAGCCATTCGTTGTAGATGCGCAGCATCTCGCCGGCGGCCTCGTTGTCCTTGAGCCGGATCGTCGCACCGAGGATGCCGTACAGCACCTCGGCCTGCACGCCGTCGCGCTCCTGGTCCTTGAGCCGCAGTTCGGGATCGGTCGTGCGGCGGATGCCCTTCTTGCCGTCGTCATAAAGTCCGGTCGAAGCCATCCGGTCCGAGCGATGAATCTGGCCGGGGATGTATTGCCGGCCGCCCGAGCCCATGCCGTTCATCAGCCCAAACGTAGAACCGTTCTTGGTGACCCACTCTTTGCCCCGCGGACCGTCGGTCACATAGGGCATGCGGTCCTTGTATGCAGCACTGGCGTTCCCGGTGAAGAGATCGGGCGGCAGCCAGATCAGGTCGACATGGCAATCGGCCGAGATCACGTCGTATTTCATTTTTTCGATCCTCCGTGCGAGCCTGCAGGTAGCATGACTCGCTAAAAGCCCATGTGCGACTGAAATTTCCGGTCACCAGAAATGCAGGAAGAGCCGATGGTGCAATCGCGGGCAAACACGCCGTTGTCAGATGTGACAGTGCTGGATTTCGGCCAGATCTTTCAGGGGCCTTATGCGAGCTTTTTGCTGGCGAAGGCAGGGGCCTTCGTGATCAAGATCGAGCCGCCGCGCGGCGAGCCGGGGCGCCGCCGCGCCGAGCCGGGCAAGAGCGCCACATTGCCCTTCGCGATGCTTAATCAGAACAAGCACGCGATTACCCTGAACCTCAAGCACGAGCGAGGCCGGGCGTTGCTTTTCCAAATGGCCGGGCGCGCCGATGTATTGCTGGAAAATTTTTCGCCAGGGACGATGGACGATCTCGGCGTCGGCTGGACCCGGCTGCACGCGGTCAACCCGCGGCTGATCTATGCCTCCGGTACCGGCTTTGGCATCAGCGGGCCCGACCGCGACAATCTGGCGATGGACATGACGATCCAGGCGGCCTCGGGGATCATGAGCGTCACAGGGTTTCCCGACGGGCCGCCAGTCAAGGCCGGCCCGACTCTGGTCGACTTCATGGGCGGAATTCATCTCTATGCCGGCATCCTGACCGCACTCTACGACCGCGACCGCAGCGGGGTCGGCCGGCTCGTCGAAGTGGCAATGCAGGAGGCGGTCTACCCGACTTTGGCGGCGAGCTATGATTATTATTACCGGACCGGCGAGATCCCGCCGCGCACCGGCAATCGACAAGCCGGGCTCAACAGCGCGCCATATAATGTCTTTCCGACCTCCGACGGGCACGTCGCAATCCACATCGTCACCGAGGCGCATTTTCAAAATTTGTTAAAGGCGATGGGCCGGGAGGATCTAGCCGACGACCCACGCTTTGCGACCAACGCCGGCCGCGTCGCACATATGGACGAGACCGATACGCTGGTCGAAGCCTGGACGCGCACCTTGCCCAAGATGGAGGTGTTCGCGCGCACCAAGGCCTACCGCATCCCGTGTGCGCCGGTGCGCAATGCGCCGGAGGTCATGAACGACCCGCACATGCACATGCGCGGGATGCTGGAGCGGGTCGATCACCCGGAATTGGGGGAGATCGTCGTGCCGTCGACGCCATTGCGCCTGCACGGCACCGACAGGGTCGAAACGCAGTCGAGCCCGACGATCGGCCAGCACAACACCAAGATCTATGGCGGCTGGCTGGGGCTTTCAGCGGACGAGCTTCAAGAGCTGAAGGAAACCGGGGCAATCTGACCGCGCACAACTCCCATGCGCGCCGATGTGATCGTTCTCGGAGCAGGAATGGTTGGGGTCAGCGTCGCTCTGCACCTGCAAAAGCGAGGCCGCGACGTCGTTCTAGTCGACCGCCGCGGGCCGGAGAAGAGACGAGCTACGGCAATTCCGGCTTGATCCAGCGCGAGGGCGTGATCCCCTACACGTTTCCGCGCGAATTCGGCGCCATCCTGAGCTACGCGATGAACAATCGCAGCGATGTCGTCTATCACGTGTCGGCGCTGCCGCGTATTGCGCCCTGGCTGTTTCGCTATTGGCAGAACGCGGCCCCAGAGCGCATCGAGCGCTCGGCCCAGGCTTTGGCGCCGCTGATGGCGCAATGCGTCCAAGAGCACGACGCGCTGGTCGCCGAGGCCGGCGACGCGGCGCGCACTCTTGTCCAGCACAAGGGCTGGATCAGATGTCTGCGCACCGAGGAGAGGTTGCGACAAGCGATCGCCGACGCGCGGCGTCTCGACCAATACGGCGTCGACTATGCGGTACTCAGCGGGGCGCAGTTGCGCGAGCTCGAGCCGAATGTATCGGACAAGGTCGTGGGCGCGATCCACTTTCGCGGCTCGCCGACCTCATCCGATCCCGGCATGCTGACCAAGGCCTACGCCGATCTTTTTGGGCGCCGAGGTGGGCAGTTCTGCACAGGAGATGCACGCCGTCTCGCCGAGGAAAGCTCCGGCTGGAGCCTGCCCTGCTAGGGCGGGCCAGTCGAGGCGCGGGAGGCGGTGGTGGCGCTCGGCCCCTGGTCGGACGATGTCTTCCGTCCGCTGGGCTACGACATCCCCTTGGCAGTCAAGCGCGGCTACCACATGCATTACGGGGTAAAGGGCAATGCCTCGCTCGGCCATCCGCTGCATGACGGCAATGGCGGATACATGCTCGTGCCGATGAGCAAGGGCATTCGCCTGACGACCGGGGTCGAATTCGCCGATCGGGACGCGCCGCCGACTCCGGTGCAATTGGCTCGCGACGAAACTCTCGCCCGCGGATTGTTTCCGCTCGGAGAACGGCTGGAGCCGGCGCCGTGGCTGGGAAGGCGGCCCTGCCTTCCCGACATGGTCCCGGTGATCGGCCGGGGTAAGCGCCACCGGGGCCTGTGGTTCGCCTTTGGCCACGCTCATCACGGCTTTACGCTCGGTCCCGTCACCGGAAGGCTGCTCGCTGAAATGATGACCGGCGAAACCCCCTTTACCGATCCGTCGCTCTACACGGCAGAGCGATTCTGGAATTAAGATCCGCTGATCCGCTGGCGACCGCCAATAGAAACGAGGAAATAGCGTTGGCGGTCGTCAGGCGCGCGCAGCGCGGGGGTTTATCGGCCGGAGGTCGACGGTTTCACCGCTGGACCGGACTCGCTGCCGGGCAAGCCGCGCACATCACTTTCATCGCCGCTCTGTGGGAGCTTTGAAACCTCGGACGTGCTTGTGCCGGATGGTGTTACTGCCGGACCGGACTCGGTGCCGGGCAATCCGGGCATGTCGGGCTTGGAAACGCCGCCCGTCTCCGGCTGCACCTGCTGGCCGGATCGGGTCGGTGTGCCGGTTTGCGGTGGCTGGATCTGCGCCGCGACCGGGAGGGCCGCAGCCACAACCGTCGCCATGAGGGCACAGCCAAGAAGCCTGTACATATCATTCCTCCGATCGGCTAGATGCTATGCCCAACAGCTGCTCGCGACAGGGGTTCCCCGCCGCGCTTGTCACGATGGGCACCGGCGCTTAGCCTCGATCTTCTCGATCGCCGGGAGGAAGGCGCGCCATGGATTTTGCCGACAGCCCCGAGCATGTGGCGTTCCGCAATGAGATCCGCCGCTGGCTCGAGACTAACCTGCCATCCGAGATCTGCGTCGACGACGCGGCCGATCAGCGGATCGCTCCCGACCGCGAGGTACTCGAAAAGCGCATCAAATGGCAAAAGACGATGCACGCCGCAGGCTGGGTCGGGATCTCGTGGCCCAAGGAATATGGGGGGCGCGGCGCCAACTTTATGCAGCAGGTCATCTTCGACGAGGAATACACGCGCGCCCGCGCTCCAGTCCTGCCAGGGGCGAGCGGCCTCAACCTGCTCGGCCCGAGCCTGATTCATTGGGGGACCGAGTCGCAAAGGCAGCGCCACCTGCCGCGCATCCTGAACGCCGAGGAGCTATGGTGCCAGGGCTTTTCCGAGCCCGACGCCGGCGGCGACCTCGCGAGCCTACGCACCCGCGCCGTCGACCACGGAGACTATTTCGTCGTCAACGGCCAGAAGGTGTGGACCTCAGGCGCGCATTTTGCCGATTGGTGCTTTCTGCTGGTGCGCACCGACCCCGAAGCGCCCAAGCACCACGGCATCAGCTATCTGCTGGTCGACATGAAGACGCCGGGGATCACGGTGCGGCCGCTCGTCCTGCTGAACGGCCACCGCCACTTCAACGAGGTGTTCTTTGTCGATGTGCCGGTGCCCAAGGCCAATCTCGTCGGCCCATTGAACGAGGGCTGGAAGGTCGCGATCACGACCCTGATGTTCGAGCGCAGCGGCGCCGGCGGGCGCGACCACGCGGCACAAATCGCGCGGCTGATCGAGCTCGCCAAGCAATTGCCGACCCGCCAGGAGCCGGCCTGGAACCAGACCCATATCCGCCAGCAATTGGCAGAGCTGGCAATCGAGGCCAAGGCATTGCAGGTGACACGATTGCGCGGCTTGACCGGGCGATTGCGTGGCGAGCCGCCGGGGCCAGAAGGCTCGATCCTCAAGCTTTTCGGCTCGGAGCTCGGCGTGCGCATCTCCGACTTCGCATCGGTCCTACTCGGTCCCTATGCGATGGTCGACGGGGTGACCGAGGCGGTGCCCGACGCCTCGCGCTGGTTCCACCGCGTGCTCGGCGCCAGGCAATACACGATCGCCGGCGGCACCAGCGAGATCCAGCGCAACATCATCGGCGAGCGCGTGCTCGGATTGCCCAAGGGCTGAGGAGAACCGGTGGCTGACGCACAGCAATATCGGCTGGGTCTGAACCAGCCGGCCACGAGCCCGACCGCGCGGCGGGCGGTCGAAATGGCCGAGGCGATCAACCGGGAGAGCGGCCGCGAATTTCGGTTCGATGTGTTTCCCGAGAGCCGGCTCGGCCCGGACCCGAAGATGTTCGCCGATCTGCGCGCCGGTGCGCTCGAATTCTTTATGGCTGGGGCTACACTTGGCGAGGTAGCGCCGACCAGCGCATTGCCGCTGCTCCCGTTCGCGTTCAGCGAGTCGAAGGCGGTCTTCGCCGCACTCGACGGCAAGCTCGGCGATCGGGTCCGTAGTGAGCTGGCGGCCAATGGCCTGCACGCCTTTCGCCATTGCTGGCAGAACGGCTTTCACCATCTGACGACCAGCGTGAGGCCAATCCGCACAGTGGATGATTTAGCTGGGCTCAAGTTCCGCAGTCCGGGCGGTGCAATCGCCGCCGACTTCTTCAAGACCTTGGGCGCAGATGCCGGCATGGTGCCGTTTAGCGGCATGTATGATGCGCTGAAGGCGCGTCAATTCGATGGCCAAAGCGACCCGCTCGGCGTCGTATTGTCGCTGAAGCTCTACGAGGTGCAGACTTATCTGAGCCTGACCGCGCATTGGTGGTCGGGTTTTACGTTGCTCGCCAACGCGGCGGCGTGGCGCGCGCTGCCGCCCACTATCCAGGAAGTCATCGAGCGGAACGCCGAGACATTCGCGTTATTACAGCGCGACGACATCGAGAAGATCAACGCCGCCGGCGCAGCAGAACTCGCGAGACTGGGAATGCAGGTCAATACCGCCGACACCGCGAGTTTCCGGAGCAGGCTCGGCGATTTCTACAAGACTTGGCGGGAGAAAGCCGGTCCGGAGCTGTGGCGTCTCTTGGCATCTTATGCCGACGGCATCGGTGGATAGCTTTCGGCTCGACGGCAAGACGGCGCTCGTCACTGGAGCCGGGCGCGGGATCGGCCGCGCGATTGCATTGGCACTGGCAACCGCCGGCGCCGAGCTGATTTTGGTGAGCCGGACCAAAAGCCAGCTCGACGGGGTGGCGCGCGAGATCGAGAAGGGCGGCGGCAAGGCGCAAGTACAGCTGTTCGACGTCACCGATACGGCGGCGATGCGCGCCGCCTTCGCTGGCCTCAATCGTCTCGACATCCTGGTCAACAATGCCGGCATCAACCGGCCGCAACCCTTTCTCGAAGTCGACGAGCCGACTCTCGACCTGCTGCTCGGGCTCAATGTCCGGGCCGCGTTTCTGGTGGCCCAAGCGGCCGGGCGCCTGATGGTCACTAATGGCGGTGGGGTAATCATCAACATGTCGTCGCAGATGGGACATGTCGGCTCCGAGCGTGACCGCACTGTTTATGTCATGACCAAGCATGCTGTGGAGGGTCTGACCAAGGCGATGGCGGTCGAGCTGGCGCCGAAGGGTGTGCGCGTCGTCTCGGTCGCGCCGACCTTTGTGCAGACCCCGCTGACCAAGCCGTTTTTCGACGACCCCGAGACCCGCAAATGGATTCTCGACCGCATCCCGCTCGGTCGCGCCGGCACCGTCGAGGATGTAGCTCAAGCGGTGGTGTTCCTGGCCTCGCCCGCCGCCAGCCTTGTCACCGGCTCGTCGCTGCTCGTCGACGGCGGCTGGACGGCGTGGTGAGATTCAGGCTGAGGAGGATGTCATGCCCCGCCATATCAAGACCGCGGCGCTCGCTGGCCAGTA
>Ga0187846_10000096_pt1 | contig 50723 bp, 46 predicted proteins | sample TC_taG_FD_161473 | JGI IMG/M metagenome (GOLD analysis project Ga0187846, IMG submission 161473) | Biofilm microbial communities from the roof of an iron ore cave, State of Minas Gerais, Brazil - TC_06 Biofilm (v2) | ecosystem: Environmental > Terrestrial > Deep subsurface > Cave > Wall biofilm... | reverse complement strand
AAATTGTCGCAGTATCTCCATGCGGGACTCATGGTCGTAACCAACGATCTACCTTATGTGAGATCCGTCCTCCATGAGGCCTCGGCTGGGATGCATTATAGCTCCAGCGACCTGTCGACACTTGTCGATGTCGTCGATCAAATTGCTACAGACCCTGAAATGCTGCGTCGATGCAAGGAAAATGCTCGCCGGTTCGCCCGAGATCGTTTCAATTGGCAGGCGCAAGGTAATGTCTTTCTCGATCTTTATAGCGGTTCGCGGGATGATCGACCGCCCGGAATCCACATATCTCCGGAACGACGACCTCTCGAGGTAATGTCGCCGTGATCGACCGATGGGTCTCGCGGGAGTAATACTGGCTCTGGGCTTCAGGACGCTTAGCAGGCGCGCCGCATTTGCCTGAATTTATAGCAACAATGAAAAGAAGACTGTCATCGAAGCTTAGCTCTCCGAAATTGCTGCTCTACAATACCGCAGGAAAGAGGGATGCGGGGTTTTTGGCAGTTACGGAGTATTGGACGCAATACAACGTAACTCAACATCAGGATTTTCAATCAGTCGAGGATTCCTTTGCTTACTTACGCTGGCGCAATGACCAATATTTCGGATATAATGAACTAATGCCGGTAGCCGGGCAAGACGGCCGGGTTGTGCTTGATTTTGGCTGCGGGCCTGGGCACGATCTCGTCGGTTTCTCGACTGCTTCCAGGCCTGCTCGACTGATCGCCGTCGACGTATCCCCGTCATCACTCGCCGAGGCGCGGGCTCGGCTTGCACTCCACCGGGTACCTTGCGAGTTCATTCTGCTCGACCACGCCTCAGTTTCATTGCCGCTGGAGTCGGGGTGCCTCGACTATATCCACTCTTCCGGCGTTCTGCACCATGTTGCCGATCCTCTCGGCTGGCTACGTGAATTCCGACGCCTGCTCTGCCCGAATGGCGATGCGAGGGTGATGGTCTATAACCACGAGAGCGTTTGGATGCATCTATTTGTAGCGTACATGAAGCGATTGGTCGAAAACGCGTATCTCGATTTGACACTTGAGCAAGCCTTCGCGCGAACGACCGATGGAGAAAACTGTCCGATAGCCAATGTCTATCGACCTGCCGAGTTTGTGGCACTGGCTGCGGAAGCCGGGTTCGACGCCGAGTTCACTGGTGCAGCAGTCTCGATGCATGAAGCCAAGATCTTACCCTATCGATTCGACGCGATACAGGATCGCAGAACCCCTGAGCCGAGCCGCCGTTTCCTTCTCGATTTGAGCATCGATCATTGGGGCTTTCCTCAATATCGAGGACATGCGGCCGGAATTGATGGCTGCTTTCTTTTGAAGCCACGCCGTTAGTCGCGGACCGGGGCTGTCAACGCCGCAAAATATGCGTCCATTCATCCACATTTTCGGGATAGCGCCCGTGAGCGATCTTGATCGCCCGCCCAGAATACCCAAGCTTCGCGTCCTCATGATGTGCGCACACGTGCCGGCGTTGGATCCTCGCATCCGCTGGGAGGCCGAGGCCGCGTCGCCGCGCTTCGACGTGACCGTCCTCGGGTTCCTACGCGAGGACGGCGGCGGCGGCGAAATAGCGGGGGACGATTGCTACACGTCAGTCTTGCTGCCACCCGCGGACCGCGGCAGCGTCGAATATCTTTGGCGACTTAAACAAGTGGTCCCTTACCCTTACCGTATCATCTTTACTGTACTGCTGGCCCTGATATCGCTACCACTGGCACTTGCGGACCAGGCAGCGCGCTTAACTGCGCTGGCGCTGCAAAGAACAGTGAGCCGGGCTGCTGCGTCCGGCGCCCAGATATTGCCTCGGAAGTCCGTACTGCCCTTACTCCAGGCAGTGAACCACTGGTTGCCCGCTCGGATTTATCACATCCTCAACTGCCTACGGCGCCAATTTTCTCCCGCCGCGGTGGTGTTTTGGAGAATCATCCGGGACATGCGCGAGAAGCCTGACATTGTCCACTGCAATGACCTCGATACGCTACTTGTCGGGGTCCTGGCCAAAATTCGGTACGGCTGCCGGTTGGTTTATGACGCGCACGAATTTTATCCGCACAGCGATCCGTCGGGGCGTTGGCTCGATATTAGCTTCTTCGCGATGATCGAACGCCTTCTAATCCGCCGCGCGGATGCTGTTGTCACAGTGAATCGGCTGCTCGCTGAGGCGATCCGCGAAGCCTATGGCCTCCTCAACGTGCATGTCGTCGCCAATGCAGAGCCTTGGAATGGGCCGTATGCCAAGCCGGTTTGCGCGGAGATGGACAGGCTTGCATCTGGTCGTTGCAAATTTCTCTTTCAAGGACGGTTTACGCCGGGGCGCGGTATCGACGAACTAATCACTGCTTGGGCCAAGGCGGACATTACCCGCGCTGCGCTGTTCCTGCGGGGTCCAGACAACATGTGGCGCCGCAGAGCGATCATGCTCGCGGCGGAACTCCACCTCTTAAACCGGAGCGTTTACTTTCTCGACGCTGTGACTGAGGATCAGCTGATCTCTGCCGCAACGGAAGCAGATGTCGGTATTATTCCGTATCTACCGTTGCTTATCAATGATCAACTTTCATGCCCGAATAAGTTGTCTCAGTATCTGCATGCAGGACTCATGGTCGTGGCCAATAACCTACCCTTTGTGCGGTCCGTAGTGACCGAAGCGCAAGCCGGTCTGATCTACGATTCGACGAGGCCTGATAGCCTGATAAATGTGGTCAACCGCATCGTCGACGATCCGGAACTGCTTCGCCGTAGTAAGGAGAACGCACTGCGCTTTGCCCGCGAGCGGTTCAATTGGCAAAATGAAGGCGAAAAGCTCTACGTCCTCTACGAACGCCCGGAAAAGGGGTTCGAGGTGGTGACCGAAGCAATCATCGCGCCGGCCGCGCAATGACGTCGACGCAGCACGATATCCGCTGGCGCCCTACTTAATCGGGCGCTACAGAAGTTTGAGGGACATCGCATGTGCGGCATTGCTGGTATCGCCTCGATCTACGGGACTCCGATCCCGCATCTCGACGCCTCGCTCGCGGTACTCGACCGCCTGATCGCGCATCGGGGCCCTGATGGCCACGGCACCTGGACATCGGGATCCGAACGCATCGGGCTCGTTCACCGGCGTCTCGCGATCATCGATCTAAGCGATGCTGCCCAGCAGCCAATGACGGCGTCGGGCCCGACGGCGATCACTTACAATGGCGAGATCTATAACTATCTGGAGCTTCGCGCCGAGCTGTCGTCTGCTTGGGGGTTCCGCTCGGCCTCGGACACGGAATGCGTTCTCGCCGCCTATGAGCGATACGGCACCAAATGCCTCGATAAATTCCGCGGCATGTTCGCGTTTGCGATCTGGGATGATCGTCGTGAGCGCTTGTTTTGCGCGCGTGACCGTTTCGGTATCAAGCCTTTCTACTATACCGAGCTCGGGGATATGTTCGTTTTCGCTTCGGAAGCAAAGGCGTTGCTCCCTTTTCTTCCTGACATCGAAAGCGATCCCGATGCGCTTACCGAGTATCTAACTTTCCAATACACAATCGGCGAGGCGACTCTCTTCCGGGGAATCAAACAGCTCCTACCCGGGCACGCGCTCACTGTAGAGTACGGGTCGATTCGGGTCTGGCGTTATTGGGATGTCCGCTACGAGATCGACTATGACCACAGTCCACGCTATTTTGAGAACCGCCTGGTTGAGTTGCTCGACGAGTCAGTAGGTCTGCACCTGCGCAGCGACGTGCCGGTCGGCGCTTATGTTTCAGGTGGACTCGATTCGAGCTTGATCGCCATTCTTGCCGGCAAGACCGGGCGAGGCGTCGGCGAGTGCTTCCATGGCCGGTTCACCCAATTTCCGGGCTACGACGAGAGCAATTATGCGGCGGTCGCGGTCGAACGGGCCGGCGCCAGACTGCACGTCATCGACATTAGCGCCTGGCACTTCCGTGATCGTATCACCGACGTTCTATACCACCTCGACTTTCCGGTGGCCGGACCCGGCTCGTTCCCGCAATTCATGGTCTCCCAGCTTGCGGCTAAGCACCTGAAGGTGGTGCTTGGTGGTCAAGGCGGCGACGAAATCTTCGGCGGCTACGCCCGCTACCTGCTTGCCTATTTCGAGCAGTGCATCAAGGCGGCTCTCGACGGCACGTATAAGAATGGCAACTTTATCGTCACGATCGAATCGATCGTTCCGAACCTCGGGCTTCTACGTGAATATAAACCACTGATGAGGGAATTCTGGCGAGAAGGTCTATTCGGCGGCCATGACGAGCGTTATTTCCGGCGGGTCGGCCGCGCCACGGACCTTGAGGAGGAAGTCGATTGGCGAGTGCTCGATAAGAACCGGGTGTTACAAAGCTTTTTGACAATATTTAACAACCAGAGCAACGTGCATAAGGAGGCCTATTTCGACAAGATGACGCATTTCGATTTCAAGTGCCTACTGCCGGCTTTGTTACAGGTGGAGGACCGGATGAGCATGGCCCATGGGCTTGAGAGCCGCGTGCCGCTCCTTGACCATCCGCTGATCGAGTTCGCGGCAACCGTGCCTGCCGACCTCAAGTTCAAGGGCGGCCGAATGAAACACCTGCTGAAGCTCGCATACGGCGCCCAGCTGCCTCCGCTGATCACCGAAAGACGGGACAAGATGGGCTTTCCGGTACCGCTCAAGGAATGGTTCTCGGGAGAGCTGCGCGACCTCATCCAGGATACCTTCCGCAGTCGTCGCGCCCGCCAACGTCCATTCCTGAACGCTCCCGCGGTTCTCGCCAATTTCGAGAATGCTGGTCGCTTCTCGCGCAAGATGTGGGGGCTCTTAAGCCTCGAGCTGTGGCATCAGATCTTCCACGATCAGTCCGCGCAATATCGCCGAATGCTGATCGAGGTGCCGGAGAAGGAAACCCGCCGCGCAAGTGGGATCGCCCGCTGAGCCAGGAATTTCGTCTAGACCAAGGATCAGAGTGTTCGAGAATGAAATTGTTCGTGACCGGCGGCTCGGGCCTTGTGGGATCCACCGTGATCGATCTGCTGCTCGCCCGCGGCGACGAGGTCGTTGCTGTCGATAATTTCGCTACTGGCCGACGCGACAACCTGAAGCCGCACCCGGGCTTGCGGCTAGTGGAGGACAGCATCGCCGATGCACGGACGGTCGACCGGCTGGTCGGCGATTTCCGCCCCGACACCGTCGTCCACACCGCGGCCTCCTACAAGGACCCCGACGACTGGCATACTGATGCGCTGACCAATTGCGTCGGCACAGCCAACGTTGCGCGCGCCTGCAAGGAACACAAGGTGGCCCGGCTAATCTATTTTCAGACGGCGCTCTGCTATGGCACCAGGCCGCGGCAGCAGCCGATCACCCTGGACCATCCGCTCGAACCAGTCAATAGCAGCTACGCGATCTCGAAGACGGCGGGCGAACACTATGTCCAGTACAGCGGCGTCGATTGGATCACGTTTCGCCTGGCCAATGTTGTCGGCCCGCGTAATGTCAGCGGACCGTTGCCGATCTTTTTCGAGCGGCTTTCGCAAGGCAAACGCTGCTTTGTTACCGCGGCGCGACGGGACTTCGTGTTTGTTCATGACTTGGCCCGCACCGTCGTCAAGGCGGCCAGCGGCATCGGCAGCGGTACCTACCATTTCTCCTCTGGACGAGATGTAGCGATCAAGGACCTCTATGATGAGGTTGTCCGGGCGATGAAGCTCAACGACTACCCTGAGCCGGAAATCCGACAGCTCGCACCGGACGATGCCCCGACGATCCTACTGGATCCCAGCCGCACCTTCCGTGATTTCGGCGAAATATGTTTCACGCCGCTCGATCAGATCGTAGCGCAGACCGTCGTCTATTATCGCGATTACGGGGTCCAAGGCGGGTACACGCATCTCCGAGCCAAGGAGGATCCGTGAGAATTCTGATCACTGGGGGGGCCGGCTGCCTTGGTACCAACCTCGTCCAGAGGTATCTTGCACAAGGACACGAACTTCTAGTCGTCGATAATTTCGCCACCAGCACCCCTGAGGTGTTGCCCACTTCGCCTCGGCTTGAGGTCGTCGCCGGCAGTGTTGCTGACCGCGATGTCGTCGATGCCACTTTCGCTCGGTTTGCGCCGACCCATGTCATTCACAGCGCCGCCTCATATAAGGATCCGAGCGAGTGGCGCGAGGACACTTCTACCAACGTCCTCGGCACGATCAACATCGTCGAGGCGGCACGGCGCTCAGCCGTCAAGCGCTTCATCTATTTGCAGACGGCCTTGTGCTACGGCCGGCCGGAGCGGGTTCCGATACCGATCGACCACGCGACCCGACCGTTCACTAGCTACGGTATTTCGAAAACGGCCGGAGAGGCTTACGTCATCATCAGCGATCTGTCGTGGATCTCGCTGCGACTTGCCAATGTCACTGGGCCCGGTCTTGCAATTGGGCCCATTCCGACCTTCTACAAGCGTCTCAAATCAGGACAGCGTTGCTTTTGCACCGACGCGGTAAGAGACTTTCTCGACATGTCCGACTTCCTTGAGCTGATGAACGTCGCGCTACGTGAGGAGTCCCCGACAGGGATCTTCAACGTTTCGACTGGAGAGGGTCACACGATTGCAGAGGTCTTTTACGCGGTCGCGGCGTGCCTGGGCATCAGCCCGCCGGAGTCCGCCCCAATCGTACCGCCGAACTCTGACGATGTTCCTGCCCTCGTCCTCGATCCGTCAGTCACCAATGACGCATTAGGATGGAGAGCTAGCGCAGGATTCTTAGAGACGATTGCTCGGGTGATCCGTTGGTATGACGCCCACGGGGTGCCGACAATCCATAGCCACCTACGGCCGGCGCCGGCATAAAAGCCATGACCAACCCGGACTTCCCCGGTTCGACGATCCTGGTCGTTGGGGGGGCCGGGTTTGTTGGCAGCGCTCTGGTGCGCCGTCTCTTGGAATTTGCGCCGGCGCGGCTCATTATCGTCGACAACCTTCTGTCAGCCGACATCAGCAGCGTACCGCACCATCGGGTAATCGAGCGGGTTTTCGCGTCGATCACCGACGACGCGGTGCTGGACGGCTTGCCCCACGACCTCGATTTCGCGTTTCACGTCGCCTGCTACCATGGCAACCAGTCGTCGATCCATAATCCGCTCGCCGATCACCAGAACAACACCTTGACGACACTGAAACTGTTCAACCGCCTGAAGGACTTTAGGACGCTCAAAAAAGTCGTCTATGCAGCAGCTGGATGTGCGGTCGCCGCCAAGACCTTTGATCCACCACCGGCTACTGACGAAGACGCGCCGCTCTCGCTGTTCCACGACAGCCCGTACTCGATCTCCAAGCTGATCGGAGAGATGTACGGCAATTACTACTTTATGCGCTATGCTCTGCCGTTCGTAAAGGCGCGGTTTCAGAACGTATACGGGCCGGGTGAGATCCTCGGTGCCGGACGCTGGCGCGGGACGCCGCACACGGTGTGGCGCAACGTGACGCCGACCTTCGTCTGGAAAGCTCTACGAGGTGAACCGCTTCCGGTCGAGAACGGCGGCATCGCGACCCGCGACTTCGTCTTTGTCGAGGACATCGTTGCAGGCCTCATCGCTTGCGCCCGGCAGGGTCGTCCTGGCGAGGTCTATAACCTCGCCTCCGGGGTCGAGACCTCAATCCTCAATCTCGCGCGGCTCGTCAACGAGCTGACCGAAAACCCCGCACCGGTCGCGCTGACGCCGGCGCGTGAATGGGATCGCTCGGGCCGGCGGTTCGGTACGCCGGACAAAGCGCGCAAAGAGCTGGGATTTGCCGCCGCTGTTTCGCTGCGCGACGGGTTGCAGCGCACGATCGCCTGGACCCGTGCGAACCGCGAGACGATCCGGCGCTGCATACTGCAGCACGCAGATTTCCTGCCAGAGCTGCGCAAGGAGTTAGCCTGAGGGGATCGCGCATCCTGACCGTCGTCGGGGCCCGGCCGCAATTCGTTAAGGCGGCCGCTATGTCCCGTGCGATCACTGCCGTAGACGGGGTCAGCGAGATCCTGGTTCATACCGGCCAGCATTTTGACCCCGCCATGTCGCAGATCTTTTTCGAGGAGCTCGGGCTCGTGGCACCTCGCGTCAATCTGGGCATCCATGGCGGCGGCCACGGCGAAATGACCGGCAGGATGCTCGCCGCGCTCGAACGGATCATCATCGAGGAGCGACCCGACCTCGTGCTCGTGCCAGGCGACACGACCTCGACGCTCGCCGGCGCTTTGGCGGCGGCAAAGCTGCACGTCCCGATCGCCCATCTCGAGGCCGGTTTGCGATCCTACAACCGGTGCATGCCCGAGGAGATAAACCGGGTGCTGACTGATCACGTCAGCGCCTTGCTGCTGTGCCCGACCTCGACGGCGGTCGACAACCTGCGCCGTGAGGGCATCGTGCGCGGCGCCCACCACATCGGCGATGTGATGTACGACGCGACATTGTTCGCCGCCGCTGCCGCTGGGCGTTCGCGTGTGCTCGACCGCTTGGGACTCGCCGGTTGCTCCTACGCGGTCGCCACCGTCCACCGCGCCGAGAGCACCGAGGACAGCAAGACTTTAAATGAGATCCTCGGTTTTCTGCGGGAGCGCGCGCGCGACTGTACGGTGGTGCTGCCAGTCCATCCGCGCACACGCGAGAAGATCGAAAGATGGAAGCTTGATCTCGCCGGCATCATGACCTGCGATCCGGTCGGTTATCTCGACATGCATCGGCTACTGCAATCGGCAGTGACCGTGTTCACCGATTCCGGCGGATTGCAAAAAGAAGCTTATTTCCACCGAGTCCCTTGCGTGACGTTACGCAGCGAAACCGAGTGGGTGGAGACCATCGAGGCGGGTTGGAATAGACTCTGGAGGGGGCCGGATTATGCCCCGCGGCGGGAAATCGATGCCTTTGGCGACGGGCGCGCCGCCCCGAAGGCGGTGGAACTCATCGTGGATTACCTCAGATGTCGGCCGAGAACCGTGTTCGAACCGTCGTCCTAACCGTCCAATACGATACCAGATCTTCATATTACTTGGATTGGGCGGAAGCTTTCGTGCAATCGGCGTTGTTCGAGGTCACGACATACAATCTTTTCAAACGAGATATGCGTCACGCGGCGAGACGGGCGATCGAAGATGCGGAGTTGGTCGTTGCGCTACACTCGTGCTCTGCCGATACACTCGAGTTCATCAAGCCGCTGACCGTGGCCCTCAAGCTCCGCCGCGGCCGCTTTTTGATGCTAGTCGGCAACGAGTACAACATTCCTTGGGCGCGGATCGGCGAAAAGCGCGACTTTCTGCGCGATACCGCGGCTGACTACGTCGGGACCCAGCTCCCACTTGAAACAGGGCAATGGCTCTATGCCGATAGCGGTGCGAGAGTACTCAGCCTTCCCCACGCGCTGAACGAGGCTGTCTTTCGTCGTGACAAACCGGATACGATGCGCACTATCGACATCGGCGGGCGCAGCGCTCGCTACCCCGTTTTCATCGGCGACGATGAGCGCAACCGAGTCCTTGAGACGTTTGCCGGAATCGCGCCGGCGGCTGGGCTCTGTGTCGACATCGACACGAGCTCGAGGCTGGACCGTCCAGGGTGGGCCACATTTCTCAACGATTGTCGGGCGACGGTTGGAACTGAGGCCGGCTCATGGTACCTTGAGCGCGACGATCGAACGGCACTTGCGATACGGGAATTCTTACGCCTTCGAGCACCTTCAATTCGAGCCGACGGCATTTTGCACTCCGCCTCCCGACATCTCCCATACCACCTTAAGAGTTGGCTTCGTGAGCTTTTGAAGTCTCTGCCGCTGCGGCACGAGGCATTCGATCACCGGGAGGTCAGTTTCGCCGAGATAAGGGCCCGCTTCTTTACCGACCAGCCGTGCTGTCCAATGTATTCGAAAGCCATCTCATCTCGGCATTTCGAAGCGGCGGGAACCGGAACTTGTCAGATCTTGGTGCGCGGTCGTTATAACGATATCCTCAAAGCGGACGAGCACTACATTCCCCTTGATCCGGATATTAGCAACGCTTATGAGGCGATTGAGCGCTTCGCTGACCCCACCGAACGGCGCCGGATTGCTGACGCCACTTACGCCCTAGTTCACGACCGGCACACTTACCGCCACCGAATCGCCGCCCTTCATACGATCCTGTCTGGCGGTTAGTCGGTTTCCGGCACCAAACTCGCAAGTTCGATCCCCAGATCTGTGATTGTCGGGGGGCGGAACGAGAGCATGTCACAGCTTGTCGCTTCGATTGATCCAGCTTGTTCGTCACCCGACTTCGAGTGAATAGTGCCAAGTAGCACTGTTCATCCCCGATCGGCGAATAATGTGCGGCATTGGCGGCTTCCTTCTATCTCAGGCGGCATCGGCTCGCGACGAGCTCGAAGCCCGCTTGTCGGCGATGATCGCGACATTGCGCCACCGCGGTCCGGATGACGAGGGCGTTTGGACCGATGGGCGGGCGGGCCTCGCCCACGCGCGGCTGTCGATCATTGACCTGTCGCCCGCCGGACATCAGCCAATGGGGAGCGCCGACGAGCGCGTCTGGATTACGTTCAACGGCGAGATCTACAATTTTATGGAGATCCGGCGCGAGCTGGAGGTAGCCGGACATCGGTTCCGCAGTCGGAGCGACACTGAGATCATCGTCAGCGGCTGGCACGCCTGGGGCCCCCAGATCTTCTCACGATTGCGCGGCATGTTCGCCCTGGGGATTTGGGACCGGCGAACCCAGCGTCTGATCCTCGCGCGCGATCGGGTCGGCAAGAAGCCGCTTTATTACGCTCGAACCGCCGAGGCTTTCCTCTTCGGCTCTGAGATAAAGGCGTTGTTCGCCTGGCCGGGAGTGCCGCGCGCCGCAGATCTGTCGGCGATCGATCGTTACTTAACCCTGGGTTACGTGCCGGCGCCGCATACCGCCTTTACCGGAGTCCGCAAGCTCCCGGCTGCTCACTATCTTGTTATCGATGCCCGCCCGGGCGGTGGCTTCACTGAGCCGGAACTCGTCCGGTATTGGCGTTTGCCATCGCCGCGCGCGATGCGGCAGCATCGACGCATTACCGACTTGCAGCACGAACTCGTCGCACAGCTCGAAGATGCGGTGCGTTTGCGTCTCGTGTCGGACGTGCCGCTCGGCGCGTTCTTATCCGGCGGGGTCGATTCTTCTGCGGTCGTCGCGATGATGGCGCGAATCGGCAGCGGCACGGTCAAGACCTTTTCGATCGGGTTTTCAGCAAGGCAATATGACGAGACCCATTATGCCCGCCTAGTGGCGGAACGCTATTCGACCGAGCACCAAGAATTCGTTATCGAACCCGATGCCGTCACAGTCCTGCCGCGTCTCATCTGGCACTATGGCGAACCTTTTGCCGATCCGTCGGCAATTCCGACATATTACGTCTCCGAAATTGCGCGTCAAAAGGTGACAGTCGCGCTCAGCGGCGATGGCGGCGACGAGTGCTTTTTCGGTTATAACCGGTATAGGGCGATGCACCTTGCCTCCCGGCTCGACAAGATGCCGCAATGGAGCCGGACGGGGCTTGAGCGGCTGCTTGGTCTGGCGCCGCGCTCAGTGCAACGCCGGTTTAAGATTCCGCGGATCCGCGGTGTATTGCAAGCGCCCGAAGACGAACCTTACCGGCGCTACGCCTTTACGATCGCCGCCTTTACCGACTGCGACAAGGAGCACGGCTACGGCGAGTTGATGCGGGCACGACACGATAGCTCAGCGCTCGATCTCCTCAAACCTTATTTTGCCGAAGCCGACAGTCTCGTCGCGGGTGCCAACTGGGCCGACTTGCATACTTATCTACCTGACGATCTGATGGTAAAGGTCGATGTTGCCAGTATGGCGCACGGGCTCGAATCCCGTTCGCCGCTGCTCGATCATGTCTTGATGGAGTGGGCCGCAGGGATACCGGAGGAGATCAGAATGGCGCGCGGCGTCACCAAAGCGCTGTTCAAATCGGCGATGGAGCCGTACCTGCCGGCTAAACTTATCTACCGTCCGAAAAAGGGCTTCAGCCTACCGGTTGACCAGTGGTTTCGCAGCGATCTCAGAGAGTTCGCCTATGATACTTTGCTCTCGCGGCGCGCGGACGAGCGCGGCCTGTTCCGCCGGGAGTACGTCCGCCTGCTGCTCGATGAACACTCCAACCTTGCCTGGGATCATCACACCCGGCTCTGGACGTTGTTGATGCTCGAACTGTGGTTTCAAATGTGGATTGACGTGCCGACGAAGAACGGAATTTACCGCTCGCCAGCACGCTAGGGGCGGGTGGCCGAAGCAACCCTCGACAGCCGGCAAGGGCCGGGTTCGAGGCATTGGTTTCTGGCTCAGCCAGGCCCATCCTCTTTCACTATTTCGCTGGTCAATCGGAAGCGAGTGCCCGAGCGAGCTGGCTCAAAGCCTCCTGGTGCCTCTCGTTCGGGATCTGAGCGAAGTTGCGTGCGAGCTCGAGGCACATACGTTCACGAGGACTGATTCCGCGTTCGCTTCCTTGTTCGAGCCCGTCGAAGAAGTAGCTGACCGGAACGCCCAGAACCTGGGCCACTTCAAACAAGCGACCGGCGGACACCCGGTTAATCCCTCGTTCGTATTTGTGTGCCTGCTGATAGGTGACGCCGATCAGATCGGCGAGCTGCTGTTGCGTGAGACCGAGCATGATACGTCGCTCGCGAATCCGCGCTCCGACGTGGCGATCGATATCTTGGGTTCGGCTCGTCGATCGACGTGCCGATACAACGCCGCGCGGCGAGGCGTCGGTCTCAGAGCTGCTGCTCGATCGGGGTCCATCGGGTTGGTATGCCATGATGATCTGCTCCTGCTCTTTCTGCTCCGCTCGTTTGCTGCTCTTCGACCTAAAACTATGGAGAGGGCGCCGCGCCGGCAACCCATTCTCGCTAGATCCGACGGCGCTGTTCAACCGGCTGGTGTTCGCAAATTGAACGGTCGCCATGTGTCAAAACTTAGGCAGTCTTGCAGCTGACGGGCGGAACAACGCTGTGCACGTCTGCGTGCCACGCATGGCCGACGCGTTGACAGCCTGCCCGTGCGGATGGTACCGACCCGCATCGGCTCTGAACCGCACATCGATGCCCCGGATTTCGATCGGTGACTGCTCGCTCTATTATGAGCGGCACGGCATGGGTTTCCCCGTCCTGTTCGTCTCCGGGCTCGGCGGCTTCGGATCCTTCTGGCAAGATCAGGTTGCCGCGTTCGCTAAGCGGTTCGAAGTCGTCATTTTTGACCACCGTGGCTTCGGGCAGAGCGATCCAAGCCGGATCGGTTATACGGTCGAGCGGATGGCAGTCGATGTCATCGGGCTAATGGACGCGCTAGGTATCAAGCGCGGCCATGTCGTCGGACATTCGACAGGTGGAGCGATCGCTCAGACAATGGCGATCGAGTACCCGAGTAGGCTCGCCAGCGTGGTGCTGTCCGCGACATGGACCAAGACCGACGCCTATTTTCGACGCCTGTTCGCTTTGCGGAAAGAGGTGCTACAGCGGCTGGGTGCGAGCGTCTATGTACAAGCGTCCACGCTATTTTTGTATCCGAGCTGGTGGATTACCCGCAACAACGAGCAGCTGCGTCAAGCGGAGGCCCAGAATCTTGCGGCATTCGCTCCGGTCGAGATCGTCGCGGCCCGGATTGACGCCATGCTCGCGTTCGATCGCACAAGTGAACTGTCGCGCATCAGGTCTCCCACTCTAGTGATCGGCGCGGAGGATGATTTGGTCACCCCCGCCTATTTTTCGGAGGAACTTGCGCGTCTCATACCGGGAGCCGAGGTTAAGATCTTCCCCAGGGGTGGCCACTACTTCAACCGGGTTCGCGCGCGGGAATTCAACAACGCCGTTCTGCCGTTCCTTGTATCACATACCCCGGCCTGATCGTCGTGTGTTCGATCCAATACCGCACGCTTAAGACTCTTTCAAGCCATTGACTTCTAGTCTGCCAGCCAACGCGCCGCGCTCTTGAAGGTCAGCGCGGCCGGTTTCAAGCGGCTCACCGGAAATCGCGCTGGTCCGACGATGTCAGTTCGACAATGGATCGCGATGGCCGGCGACTTGCGCCGGGCATGAGAGACGAGCGAGCTGGGTACGACGGACACGTGGAAGCCATTGCGAGCCGATCATTCCGCGGGCGGCGCGGGTTGTCTGTCGCGGCGAGGGTGGAGGCGGCACTCCGACAGGATCGCTTGCTCTTTGCGTTCCAGCCTGTGGTATGCGCGGCCACGGGAAAGATCGATTATTTCGAATGCCTGTTGCGGATGCGCGACGAGGAGGGCGGCATAGTCTCCGGCGGCGAGTTCATCACCATCGTCGAGGAGCTTGGCTGGATCGGCCTGATCGACCGCTACGTTCTCGAAAAAACGGTGCGGGAACTCGCCGCCGATCCAGAGGTCAGGCTCGGTTTCAACATTTCCGGGATCACGGCTGGCGACCAGCCGTGGCTGCGGTCGTTGACTGCGCTGTTGCGTCACCGCCGCGATATCGCCCGCCGCCTCGTGGTCGAAATCACGGAAACCGCGGCCTTGGGTGACATCGCGGAATCGGCGCGCTTTGTCGACACTCTGCGCCATGCCGGGTGCCGCGTCGCGCTCGACGATTTCGGCGCCGGCCATACCTCGCTGCGGCATCTTCAGATCTTGCCGGTCGACATCGTCAAGATCGATGGCTCTCTGGTTCGAAATCTGACGAGCAGGCCACAAACCCGGATTTTTCTCCGCCATCTGCTTGGTCTCATCAAGGGCTTCGGTTCGACGACGGTGGCCGAATGCGTCGAGAACGCCGAGGACGCGGCGCTGCTGCGCGCGGACGGGATCGGTTATCTCCAGGGTCGCCATTTCGGGCGACCAACGATCGGGCGCAAATCGCTCCGCATGGCTGGTCCGAAGGGCGCATGACGGTCCGGCCTCGGGACGGCTCAATCTAATTTAAGGTTTACCGCGATCCTGCCCCAAAGCCTTTAGTTGTCGCGTGAGGGCGTCGATTTGCGCCTCGAGCCGTTTCAAACGCGGATCTTCATCGTTCGGCTGCGACGCTCTCGTATCAGGGGAAGGAGATTTTTCCTCCCCGCGGTAAGGCGCAAGCATCCGCAAGGCACGCTCGAACAGAGCCATATTCTGCTTTCCCATCTCTTCGAACTGGCCGAAAGGAAAGATGCCGAACGTGGCCTGCAGGTTTCTGCGCATTTGCTCCTGATTTTGAGCAAATGCAAGCATCGCCTGCTCGAGATAGCCGGGCACCAGAAACTGCATGCTGTCGCCATAGAGGCTAATTAATTGACGCAAGAAACCGATTGGCAAAAGATTTTGGCCCTTTTGTTCCTGCTCGACGATAATCTGGGTTAGCACCGAGCGGGTGATATCTTCGCCCGTTTTCGCGTCATATGCGACGAAATCACCACCGTCCTTGATCATCCTTGCGAGATCATCGAGGGTTACGTAATTGCTTGTCGCCGTATTGTAGAGGCGACGGTTGGCGTACTTCTTGACGACCACCGGTGTGCCATCACGCGGCCTATCACGGTTCGGGGTGCTCATGCGCACGGTGTCTCGCTTTGGAGAAGGTCACCTGCGACTACAATACAATGTTTTGGTGAGATCGACTCACCAAAGAAGCGAGGTCATCGCTCCGGTTTGACCCCCGGCGTCGCAGCACGCTCGCGCAGGGATCGACTTTCCATCGTGGGGGTCGGGCCTTAGCCAGCAAAATATCCTGTAGGATATAGAGAGCTACCGGCGGCCGCATTTTCCCGCTTTCGCGTTCGCACGAATTCGTTGGATTTCGTCAAGGTGGCAGGTCGCGACCGGCTCGTTCCTCCGGACTCGCCCGACCCGGTTACGAGCTCGGTTGTGCGAGCGGTGAGGGGGAGGCTAACTGGACTCCCGGCAATCCCACTCTTACATTCGCGGCGCTCTATAGGCGTCGACCCAGCGAGGAGATTCTTTGATGCCCGATATCGTGATTGCCAGTGCTGCGCGCACACCGGTTGGGGCCTTCAACGGCGGGCTCGGCAGCCTGGCCGCGCACAAGCTTGGCGAGGTCGCAATCATCGAGGCGCTGCGACGCGCCCAGGTCGAACCGAAGGACGTTTCCGAGGTTATCATGGGTCAGATCCTCGCCGCTGGTGAGGGCCAAAACCCGGCCCGCCAGGCATCGATAGGCGCCGGCATCCCTTATGAAGTGACCGCCTATGGGATCAACCAGCTGTGCGGCTCGGGCTTGCGCACTGTGGCGCTCGGCTATCAGGCGATCCGCAACGGCGACTCAGAGATCGTTGTCGCCGGCGGGCAGGAGAGCATGAGCCAGGCGCCGCACTGCATCCACTTGCGCAACGGCGTGAAGATGGGCGATGCCGAGCTCGTCGATACGATGATCCGCGACGGCCTATGGGACGCATTCAACGGCTATCACATGGGTAACACCGCCGAGAACGTTGCTGAGCGCTGGCAGATTACTCGCGACCAGCAGGACGCCTTTGCTGCCGCGTCGCAGGCCAAGGCTGAGGCCGCGCAAAAGGCTGGCCGGTTCAAGGAGGAGATCGTTCCGGTCAAGATAGTCACCCGCCGGGGTGATATGGTCGTCGACACCGATGAGCATCCCAAGCACGGCACGACGGTGGAGGTCTTGGCCAAGCTCCGACCCGCCTTCGACAAGAACGGTACGGTCACCGCCGGTAATGCCTCGGGCATCAACGACGGCGCCGCCGCCGTCGTGTTGATGACGGCGGTGGCGGCCGAGAAGCGCAGGCTCCGACCGCTCGCCCGAATCGTCTCTTGGGCGACAGCGGGGGTTGATCCCGCGATCATGGGCACGGGGCCGATCCCGGCGAGCAGGATGGCGCTCAAGAAAGCGGGATGGTCCGTCGATGATCTCGACCTGATTGAGGCAAACGAGGCGTTCGCCGCCCAGGCGTGCGCGGTCAACAAGGATCTCGGTTGGGATGTCGCGAAGGTGAATGTGAACGGAGGCGCCATCGCCCTCGGTCACCCGATTGGCGCATCCGGGGCGCGGGTTCTGGTCACGCTGCTGCACGAGATGCAGCGGCGCAAGGTCAAGAAAGGCCTGACGACCCTGTGCATCGGCGGCGGAATGGGCATCGCGATGTGCGTCGAGCGCGACTAGACCTCACACGGAAGAAAATGGGAGGAACGTATGGCGAGGGTAGTGGTGGTGACTGGCGGGACGCGCGGCATCGGCCGCGCGATCGCGATGGCACTGAAAGATGCCGGCTACAAGGTCGCGGCGACCTATGGCGGCAACGACAAAGCGGCGCAGCAATTCCACGAGGAGACCGGCATACAGATATTTAAGTTCGATGTCGCCGACTTTGAGGCCTGCGCCAAAGGCGTGAAGGAGATCGAGGGAGCGCTTGGACCAATCGAGGTGCTCGTCAACAATGCTGGAATCACCCGAGACGCGACGATGCACCGCATGAGTTTCGAGCAGTGGAACGCGGTGATCCAGACCAACCTCGCGTCGTGCTTCAACATGTCGAGGGCCGTCATAGAAGGGATGCGGGCGCGTGGCTTCGGTCGCATTGTCAATATCGGCTCGATTAATGGGCAGGCAGGCCAATACGGGCAAGTCAATTACGCCGCTGCGAAATCCGGCATTCACGGCTTTACCAAAGCGCTAGCGCAAGAGAGCGCAAGCCGCGGGATCACCGTCAACGCCGTTGCACCCGGCTACGTCGACACCGAGATGGTGCGCGCGGTGCCGAGGGAGGTGCTCGAAAAGATCATCGCCCGTATCCCCGTCGGCCGGCTCGGCAAAGCCGAGGACATCGCCCGCACCGTGCTGTTCCTGGTCGCCGATGAGGCCGGCTTCATCACCGGCTCCACGCTCTCGGTCAATGGCGGCCAACACATGTATTAACACGACTCAATCTGGACGAACACATAGTACGGACTTCCCGGAGAACCTTGCTCACCCCTACGATGCACCAGAAAGCGTCGCGAGACCGCTGCTCACCCCGGTGAGAGGTCTCGCCGGCTGCATAGCGCACCCACCAGCGGCCGCGCATCTCAATGTTAAGATGGGTGATGCTGTCGTCCGATGTCATCGACCTTAGGGATTTTTATCGGACCGGGCTTGGCCAGGTCGCGCGACGGATGATCCGTCGCGCGATCCAACGCGTATGGCCCGATCTGCGCGGAATGCGGCTTCTCGGGGTCGGGTACACCACGCCATTCCTGACGGCGATTGCACCCGCGACAGAGCGCACGGTGGCCCTGATGCCGGCCTCGCTAGGCGTGCTCGGCTGGCCTTCAGAGGGACCTAACCTAGTCACCCTTGCAGATGAGGGTGAGCTCCCTTTCGCCGACTATTCGATCGACCGGGTTTTGGTCGTCCACGCTGTTGAAACCAGCGAGCAGATCGGGCCGATGTTGAAGGAGATCTGGCGGGTCCTCGCCGGTGGCGGACGGCTGCTGATCGTTGCGCCGAACCGGCGCGGCATTTGGGCCCGACTCGACCGCACGCCACTCGGATCCGGCCGGCCTTACACGATGTCTCAGTTATCGCAGCTGCTACGCGACGAACTCTTCACCCCGATTGGATCTGACACCGCTTTGTTTATCCCGCCCCTTCGCAAACGGATGATCCTGCGCTCGGCACCGGCCTGGGAGCGGATCGGCAAGCGCTGGTTCCCGACTTTTGCCGGCGTCGTGCTGATCGAGGCGACAAAGCAGATCTACGCCAAGCCGGCTGTCGTGCACATACCCCGCCGCCGTCTCGGGTATACCCCGGCGCCGCATGGACTATCCAGGCGATCTGGCGCTGAAGGCGCGTTTCAGACCCGCCAGCCTGCCATCGGGGCTGCCGCGCTTGTCTTACCCCGGTTCTCCGACAGGACGAACACACCCTGCTCGGCAAGCAAGTTTGCCAGGCTCCCACGGGGATCAAGGGGATAGGGCCGCCCGTGGCGGTCGAGGGTGACGCTGCGCTCCACGCGAACACCAATCTCGTCGCACATCGCGACGAAATCGCGGATCGTGCAGAGATGGATATTGGGCGTTTCGTACCACGGATGTGTGAGAAGATTTGACACCGGCATCCGGCCCCAAACCAGTAGGTGCATCCGAATTCGCCAGAAGCCGAAATTCGGGAACGAGACGATGGCACGCCGACCGATCCGGACCAGGGTCTCGAGCACCTTGCGCGGCTGTCGCGTCGCTTGCAAGGTCTGGCTCAGCACCACAACGTCGAAGGCACCGTTGGTATAGGCTTCGAGATCGCGATCGGCATCGCCCTGAATGACCGAAAGCCCGTGGGCAACGCAGGAGTTGACCCCCGATTGGCTCAGCTCCATACCCCGGCCGTCAACATTCTTGTGCCGCACGAGATAGGCGAGCAGCGCGCCGTCGCCGCACCCAATATCGAGCACGCGTGCGCCAGGGCCGATCATTTCCGCGATGAGCCTTAGGTCGCGGCGGAGCCTCCCCGCGGCACTATCCGCGGCGGCAGGGTGTGCCTCGGCGCGCTCAAAGTCTAGTGCGGCGCTTCTGTTCGATGCAGCCATCACCAGGAGCGGGTCAGGCCGCGGTGCTCGGCACAACCGGTCAAGAAGCCACGCAGCGTTTTGAACAGCTCGGGTTCGTGCAGCAAAAAGGCGTCGTGCCCATTGTCGGTTTCGATCTCGACAAAACTGACATTAGCGGCGACGGCGTTCAACGCATGCACCAGTTCTCGGCTCTCGGACGTCGGGAACAGCCAGTCGCTCGTAAAGGAAATGATGCAGAAACGCGAGTGAGTGCCTTTGAAGGCACTCGACAACGACCCTCCGTGCTCGACAGCAAGATCGAAATAATCCATCGCCCGGGTAATGTAGAGATACGAATTCGCGTCGAAGCGGTCGACAAAAGTGCTGCCTTGGTGACGGAGATAGCTTTCGACCTGGAAATCGGCGTCAAAACCATACGTGACGGCGCGGCGATCTTGCAGGTTGCGCCCGAATTTGCGGTGCAGCGCCGCCTCGGAGAGATAGGTGATGTGGGCTGCCATGCGGGCAACCGCGAGGCCGCGGACCGGCCGTCGGCCGAGGCTTAGATAACGTCCGCCCGACCAGTCGGGATCGGCTATGATGGCTTGCCGCCCGACCTCGTGAAAGGCGATGTTCTGCGCGGAGTGGCGCGCCGCAGCGGCGATCGGCACCGCGGCGAAAACGCTTTCAGGATAGCTCGCAGCCCACTGCAATACCTGCATGCCGCCCATCGATCCGCCCGTCACGCAGAACAAGCTGTCGATCCCGAGATGGTCGAGAAGCCGCTTCTGGGCGCGGACCATGTCATGCACGGTGATCACCGGAAACGACAATGCCCAGGGCTCGCCCGTCTCAGGGTTGATGTCTTGCGGACCTGTCGTCCCCATGCAGCCGCCGAGCACATTGGCGCAGACAATGAAGAACCTGTCGGTGTCAAGCACCAAACCGGGGCCGACCATTGTTTCCCACCAACCGGGCTTGCCAGTTATCGGATGGGGATCGGCAACATATTGGTCGCCGCTCAGTGCGTGGCAGACCAGGATCGCATTCGAACGATCCAGATTGAGGGTGCCATAAGTCTGATACGCGATTGTGAACGGACCAAAATCGATCCCACAGTCCAGTCGCAGGGGCTCGCATACCAGCAAGCGGTAACCGGGCCAATTCTGGTCCCAAGCCGGGCGGAGGCGGAGTGAGGTCGAAGCCGACATCTAAACCGAGGCAATTGCAGGGCGGTCGACCGCACCCTCAACCGAGCGGCCGCTGGTTCCCGATTTGGGGGCGCTAGGTAGGGATCGGAAGCGTGGCATGTCAACGTTTTCTTTGATTTCGCTCGGTCGCAACTCTAGTAGTAAGCCTCCCTTCGGCGAAGACACCATGCTCCCAACTCCGTCCGATCTCGCAGAATTGCGCCGACACCTCGACGAGATCGACGACAAGCTGCACGATCTCTTGATCGAGCGGGCGGAGATCGTCTCGGTGGTGGCGACGAGCAAGAAAGAGGGCAATTTGCCTGCCTTCCAGCCGGGGCGCGAGGCGCAGATCATCCGCCGCCTGGTGGCTCGACATCACGGCGGGTTCCCGGTCGCCACACTCGTGCGCCTGTGGCGCGAGATGCTCGCGGCAACGGTGCAGCTTCAATCCCCGTTTGCGGTTGCGGTCTTTGCGCCGATCGAATCGCAAGGGTTTTGGGATCTCGCACGCGATCATTACGGCAGCCACACGCCGATGTCGGCGTATCGCTCGGTCGGCCAGGTGATCCGGGCGGTCACCGAGGGTAAGGCCTCGGTCGGCGTTCTGCCGATGCCGCAAGAGGGGGAGGCCGACCCGTGGTGGCGCCACCTGTTGTCAAAGGATGACGACGCGCCGCGGGTTGTCGCTCGTCTACCGTTCGGCGTGCGCGGCAACGCCCGCAGCGACGGCGCCGATGCATTCGTGATCGGCCGCGGAGTGCAGCAGGAAACGGGCCGGGATCGCGTCTTGCTCGCGGTCGAGTGCTCGACCGATGTCAGCCGCGGTCGGATCTTCCGCACCCTTTCGTCCCTCGGGCTGGCGTGCACCTTCTTTACGTCATGCGAGCATGCCGGCAGCTCACTCAGTCTGATCGAAATCGAGGGCTTCGTTCCGATCACCGACCCGCGCCTCGACGCCTTTCGCGCGCAGCTCGGCGGCGCGCTGCATCGCCTGCTGCCTTTTGGCGGCTACGCGGCCCCGCTAGTCGCGACGGCGCCGGCGCTACCCCGCGCCGCTCGCACGGAATGCGCCACGGGCGCGGGAAAAGAACTGAGCGAATGACGACCGCAGCGGGTCCGGCGCCCCGGCCGGGCATCCTCGATATCGCACCCTATGTTGCCGGCGAGGCAAAAGTTGTCGGCATCGAGCAGCCGATCCGTCTCGCCTCCAACGAAAGCGCGCTGGGACCGAGCGCCAAGGCCCTCGCTGCCTACCGTGCCCTCGCTGGGGAAATCCACCGTTACCCCGACGGCAGCGCCGACGAGCTGCGCGAGGCGCTCGGACGGCATCATGGACTCGATCCGGCACGAATCGTCTGCGGCGCCGGCTCGGACGAGCTGATCACTCTGTTGCTGCGTGCCTATGCCGGCCCCGGGGACGAGGTGCTGTACAGCCGCCACGGCTTCCTGATGTATCCGATCAACGCGCAGACGGTCGGCGCCACACCGATCGCCGCTCCCGAGCGGGCGCTCACGACCGATGTCGATGCACTCCTGGACCGGGTGACCGAACGCACTCGCATCGTTTTCATCGCCAACCCGAACAACCCGACCGGCACCTATCTCGGCGCCGCGGAAATAGCGCGGCTGCACGCCGGGCTGCCGCCCTCGGTCGTGCTGGCGATAGACGCCGCCTACGCCGAATTCGTCAATCGCAACGACTACGAAACCGGGGCGGCGCTGGTCGATCGGGCGGACAATGTCGTGATGTTGCGCACCTTCTCGAAGGTCTACGCACTTGCCGGGCTCCGGCTCGGCTGGGCCTACTGTCCGCCGGCAATTGCCGACATCCTCAACCGAATGCGCAGCCCGTTCAACGTGAACGCACCTGCACTCGCTGCCGGTGTCGCCGCCGTCGAGGATGTCGCGGCACTCGTTCGCGCTCAGACCCACAACCAGCGCTGGCTGGCATGGTTTTCCGAGCGGCTCACGGCACTCGGCATCCCGCTCACCCCGAGTGTGGCCAATTTCGTGCTCGCCCGCCTTCCCGACGATCCGCGCAAGAATGCCGACGCCATCTTCGCCTTTCTGCAGACGCGCGGCATTCTCACCCGGAAGATGGGCGCTTACGGCCTGCCTCAATATTTGAGAATCACCATTGGAACCGGCGAGGAGATGGAGCGGGTGGCGACGGCACTAGGCGAGATTATAGCCTCGCGATGAGCGAAAAGCTGTTCGACCGGGTGGCACTGATCGGGATCGGGCTGATCGGATCCTCACTCGCCCGGGCACTACGCCGCGACAGCCCAGGCACATCGATCGTCGCTTGCGCGCGGCGTTCCGAGACATTGGCGACGGTGCGCCGGCTCGAGCTCGCTGACGAGACCACGGACGATCCGGCGGCGGCAGCAGCTGGTGCCGATCTGGTGGTGATCGCCACGCCTCTTTCGGCCTATGCCGCGATCGGGCAGCAAATCGCGCCGGCGCTCCAGCCGGGTGCTATCCTGACCGATGTCGGCTCCGTCAAGCAGGCCGTGATCCGCGACCTACAACCGCACGTGCCCCCAGGGGTTCATTTCGTACCTGGGCATCCCGTTGCCGGGACCGAGCATTCGGGGCCCGAATCGGGCTTCGCGGAACTGTTTCAAGGTCGCTGGTGCATCCTGATCGGATTGCCCGAGACCGCGCCCGAGGCGGTGGCCGAGGTCGGCCGGATGTGGGAACGGTTTGGCATGCGCGTCGTCACGATGAGCGCCGACCATCACGACAAAGTGCTCGCGGTAACCTCGCATTTGCCGCATCTGATCGCTTATACGATCGTCGGCACCGCGACCGACCTCGAGGACAGCCTCAAATCCGAAGTCATCGAGTTTTCGGCCAGCGGCTTTCGCGACTTCACCCGCATCGCCGCCTCGGATCCGGTGATGTGGCGCGACATCTTTCTCAACAACCGTGAAGCGGTGCTCGAGATTCTGCAGCGGTTCAACGAAGACCTGACTGCCTTGCAGCGGGCGATCCGCTGGGGAGAGGGCGACAAATTGCAGGATCTTTTCACCCGGACGCGGGCAATCCGGCGCTCGATCATCGAGGCGAAACAGGCCTGAAGGCGGCAATCGGGAGCTCGCGGGCTTTCCCTGCCGCACAGGGAAACTCAGGGAAAGAATCACGCCCGAAACGAGAATATTATTATAAATCAGAGGTATAACGCCATTTGTGATAAGCCGGCAGGGATACGGCAGGGAAAGGGACCGGGTGTCTCATCGCCTCCTCGATCGCAAGATACATGCTAACATATAAATGTTATTTTGACAACATGATGTCGAGGACACGATGTATGCGGTGATCTTCGAAGTAGAACCCGAGTCGGACCGCCTGCAGGACTATCTCGATCTCGCCGCGCGCCTGCGGCCGGAGCTCGAGAAGATCGACGGGTTCGTCTCGATCGAGCGGTTCAGGAGCCTCAGCCACGACGGCAAGATTCTGTCGCTGTCGTTTTGGCGCGACGAGGAGGCGATCGCCCGCTGGCGCCACCAGGAGCAGCACCAAGCGGCGCAACGCGCCGGGCGTGACCAAATCTTTCGCGATTACCGGATTCGCGTCGCCGCGGTGGTGCGCGATTACGGCATGTACGAACGTGCGCAAGCGCCGCAGCAAATGCCTCGGAAGTCCAAGCCCGCGTAGGTCAGGTCATTCCCAGGCGAGGTGCGGCGCCTTGCCGAGATTTGCCGGGCCGAGGAACATCTGCCCGTTCTGTATCGTGAACGCGGTTTTGATCTCGGGCTTGCCGTCCGGTCCGGCTTTTGCCAGCATCGCCAGCGCCAGCCGCGCGAGACCGGCTTCAGCGGCGCTCCGCCGCCCGCTCTGGACCAATCCCGTCAGGATCTGGTCATAGCCTGCGATCGCCCCGGAGAAACCGCCGATCGGCTGCAGCTCCCGATCGAGCGCGATCGTGCCGCTCGCGCTGGCACTCACTCCACCCCAGTTCAGGTGCAGGTCGTCGAGCTCGACCGTACCGCCGGCATCGCGCCACTCGGAGACCGCTTGAGCGAGCTTGCCGCTCGGAACCGCACCTCTGATGGTGATTCCGAATGCCAGCTCGTCGATCGTATCGTTGAGCACCGAGGTCATGCCGGGAAGCTGCACCTGACGCAGATCGAGCGCGACCCCGAGGGCCGGCTCGGTATGCGATCGGGGGGGTTTTGCCGGAAGGATCACCCAGGCGTCTGCCGAGCTGATCGGAACCGCCTCGCCGGCCTCGGCTCTGATGTCCTCTAGGCTCAGCCACAGCTTGGTGCCCTCTTCCGGATCGACCGTGAGCACTCCGACGGCGGTGTGCGCGGCCAGCTTTAGCGGCGGCCGTTCGCCGCCGCCGGCGAGCATAGCCAAAAAGCCTGCAGGCGCCGTCAGCCGCCAGCTCGCGAAATCCCAGGGCCGCGCACTGCCGGAGACTGCCGGGATGCGCAGCTCCGGCGACGGTGTCAGACGGCCGTCACGCAGTACCACGTTCTCGAACGCTACCCGGCAAGCGAACGGGAAGCCGGCAACGCCGATCTTCTCCCAGGAGACGTCGATCTTCTCGGCGCGCTCGGTTTGCGCCCAGTCGGCAATACCATCCGTGACCCGCCTCGCAACAATCAGCCAATAGGCGGTATAGGCGCCGAGCAAAACCAGCAGCGCGGCAACGACAGCGAGACCGAAACGCGTCGGACGGCGCATGGCGCGGGTTATAATGGTGTCGTCCGATGACCGCCAGCGGCCGAGACCCCTCGCGAAAACACATGCTCGACGCAACACCCGAATTTGCCCCCGCCGATCCGATGCCCCCGGACGTCATGGCGCTGCGCGACAGCACCGAGCCGGTGTGGATCTTCGCCTATGGGTCCTTGATGTGGGACCCCCGTTTCCCCCGTTCCGAGAGTGAGACAGCCTTGCTGCGCGGTTACCATCGCAGCTTCTGCCTCTACTCGTATGATTACCGCGGAACCCGCACGCGGCCCGGGCTGACCCTCGGTCTCGATTATGGCGGGGCTTGTCGGGGGATCGTGCTTCGCTTGCCGCCCGAGGTGCTCGCCGAGGCGATCGATCGCCTGTGGGCGCGCGAGATGACCGCACCCAGCGTTTACGACATGCGGCTGCTGCCGGTGCGGACCTCGTCGGGCGCGTGGAAGGCCTTTGCCTTCACCGTGCGCCGCGACCATCCGGACTATGCCGGGAGACTGTCGCCCGAAGAGACCGCCCGGATCATCGCGGGTGCGGTTGGCCGGCGCGGCTCCTGCCGCGAGTATCTCGCCGATACCGAGCGCCACCTTCAGGCACTCGGGATCGCCGATGCGTCGCTGCACCGGCTCAGCGAACGCGTCGTGGCCCTTGCCGCGGCAACCGGCTAGCGTCAAGTTCCCTGGTCTGCGGGAAGAAACTGGCAAAAACCCGTTTTCAGGCCGCCCGGAGGCCGATTTCGTGCCGACAACTGATTGAAATAAAACAGATCGCCGCGCGAATTCCCTAAGTGGTCGAACAGAGAATTAAATCGACCGAATAGGGAGCCGATTTCGTCCTAACAGAGAAGCAGCACGGAACACTCAGGCAATCTTCGAGAGCGCCGTTTGGACCCAGCAAAGGTCTTCCGCAAGCGTCCTCCCGCACGACTTCTCATGCGGAGGCGTGCCCGACCTGAAGGCCAGATAGCTGATCGCGCATGCCGCGTTGTAGAGCCGGATACGGTCACGGTCGAGAGTTCGGCCCGTCGCGGGTTCATACAACCCGAGGGCGGCATCCAACATGTCTTCGCGCCCGACATCGAACAGGAGGTAACGAAAGTCGTGATGTCGATCTGCCCACGCCGCGCCGTCATAATCAAAAATGCCGTTGACCGCATCCGTATCCGGATCGAGCGCGAGATTGTGAAGCCCGACATCGCCATGAACGAGGACGACATCACCCCCATCGACCGCCACAGCCTCGTAGCGCTCGATGGTGCGCCCCATCTCCGCTACCAGATCAACATCGTCCACCACGCTGAGAAGGCGCTCGCGGATCCAATCGCTCCGCTGTGGCCAAGCCACCTGCCGGGGAAGCCAGCCCGTCACCTCCGCTTCGCCGACAACCGTATGCTGCTCTGCGAGGATGGCGCCGAGCGACCGGCCGACTCTTTGGGCCAACCGGGAACCTCGTTTGCAGCGCTCGAAGAGGCCCCACGGGTCGCAAACACCGGGAACCATTTGCCGCATCTCAAAACCCGACTCCGATACCAAAAGGGTTCGCGGTACCTGAAAAGAACAGCGATCGGTGAGCAAGCGCAGGACACGACGCTCGACCGCGAGCCGGCGGCTCCCCGATTTCGATGCAGGGAACCAAGCGATACGCTCACCTGGCAGGGCGATCGCCCATCTTTCTTCGCGGGAGACGATTTGAATTTCGCCGGGGGAACAGCGTAGGCCGGCCACACACAACATCTCGCAGGCGATCTCGGGTGTCAGATTGGCGATGTAATCCATCATTTCCGCCACTCGTAGAGCCATCCGGTTCGTGTTCCTGGTTGCGGCTCCCGTCGCTCAGCACCACCAAGCAAAAGCCGCGACGAATCTAGAGCCGGATCGCTGGATATTCTTCTGGAACACCCACAGCCTGACATCGGCCCGCCCGGCCATCCCCTGGTTTAGCAGGGACGAACCCCAATCCCCGGCCTTGCGCAACCGCTTCGACATGGAGATGCTTCAGCCAGCCGTCTCGAAAGACGCAATACCCCGCGAGCCGTACTCGGCCCTTGACCCGCGAGTTCCCCGTGGCCGGCTGATCAGCTATGGGAACAGCCTCACCGACGCCTGGCGTAGTCGCAATCGAGCTGGGCGGTCCCGCAACGCATCATCGATCGATCTTCACCTCATAGAGCGGCAGCGACCGGCCGGGGATGGCATCGGACGGCGCGTTGCCGATCCGGCGCGCGCCATTGCGCTCATAGAAACCCGCCGCGTAAGGATCAGCCAGGATCGTCAGCCGATTGGCGCCCCGGCGCCTTGCTTCGATAATCGCATGGGTAAGCAGCGCGCGACCTACCCCGGTGCGGATCCGCCGCGGCTCGACAAAGAGCTTGTCCAGATCGAGCGTGTCGGGCTCCTCGCTCGGCGCGAGCGCCACGATGCCGGCAAGGCTCCCGTCAGCCGCCGTCGCGACCCATACGTTTCCCGCCGCAATTTGCCCGGGGCTCACTTCGAGGGCTACGCGCGCGAGCGCCATAAAGGCCTCGTCGTAGCCCCAAGAGGCTTTTGATCGGATGCAAAGCTTCGTCAGCGCAGAGGCTTCTTCAATGCGCGCCAGTCGAATGCCAGAGGGCGAAGCCATAGTCGACAGCTTACAGAGAGCCGCCGCCGCTATCCAAAGCGGCGGAAACCGCCTTTCCGATCCGCCGCCAATCGCCGAGCTGCTGCGGCCAGGGTCGGTTGGTGAGCCCCTGCGGACCGGGGTGGCCGACGGCGAAGATGCGGGTCCGATCACCGGAGATCCAGGACGAACCGGCAGCGTCCGAGATGCGCTCGGGCGCATTCTCCAATCCGAATACCCGGCGCACGGCCCGCCATCCGCAACTGCCCATCCCGACAACGACCGGCGGTTTCAAGAGGCGGACCAGCGGGCGCAGGTGTTTGTCGGCGCAAGCGTCGACCCAGCTCAAACGAATAGCGCCATCCATCTGGCCTTCTTTGACGCACAGAATAGAGTTGGTCAGAAACACCGGCGCGTTGCCGTCAAATTCCCGGGGCTCAGTCACATTGAGCCCTGCTTCCGTAAGCAGTCTTCGCAGATTGTCGTTGGTCTTGTTGTTCGGGTCGTCGCGACCGCGGTTGCGGACGAAATAGGCGACATTGCCGAAGTCCTGGCCGACAGCGAGCAGCTGGGGCCTCCGGTGGCCGAGCCACGCCTCCCAATGGCTGACGACGTCGGGGTCGAAATCGAATTCGGCGCAGCTCCTGATCTTGCCGGGGCTGCGCTCGACGCAAATCCGACAAGCCTTCCGCGCGGCCACGAGGGCGCTGTATTGATCCAATTGACCTCGCTGCCTGATCTAATATTCTGATCCAATTCAGACACGAATCGCGACGGAACACTATGACCGAGACGGCAATGCTCGCCGAAGCCGCAGCGCAGCACGTCGAGCACTTCGACGTCGTGATCGTCGGAGCCGGTATTTCCGGGGCCGGCGGTGCCTATCATCTCACCAAGCAGTGCCCCGGCACGAGCTTCGTCGTTCTCGAAGCCCAGGAAAGCTTTGGCGGCACGTGGCTCACCCATCGCTACCCGGGCACCCGATCCGACAGCGACCTTTATACGTTCGGCTATCGCTTCAAGCCGTGGACGAGTGCTCCGATTGCGACTAGGGCGGAGATCCTCGACTACATGGGCGAAGTCATCGCCGAGAACGGCCTCGACCGCCACATCCGCTACCAGCACAGGATCTCCACGGCGCATTGGTCGAGAGGGGACAAGCTCTGGACGCTGGAAGCTATTCGGACGGACACCGGCGAAACGGTGCGTTTTACCGCGAATTTTCTGTGGATGTGCCAGGGATACTACCGTCATTCCGAGGGCTACACGCCCCATTGGAGCGGAATGAAGGATTTTAAAGGGCGGATCGTTCACCCGCAGAAATGGCCGGAGGATCTCGACTACGCGGGAAAGAGAGTGGTCGTCATCGGCTCGGGTGCGACGGCGGCGACCTTGATACCGGCGATCGCGGCCGAGTGCAGCCACGTCACGATGCTGCAGCGCTCGCCGACTTTTTTCAGGACCGGCCGCAATGCGATCCCGCTCGCCGACGAGCTGCGCGAACTCGGAATCGAGGAGGCGTGGATCCACGAAATCGTGCGCAGGAAGATCCTGCGCGAGCAGTCCGTATTCACCCGACGTTCGTTCACCGAGCCGGAAGTCGTCAAGCAGGAGCTGCTTGCCGGGGTTCGTGCCCATCTGGGGCCCGACTACGATTTGGCGACCCACTTCACACCCCGATACCGGCCATGGCGGCAGCGCATCGCCTTTGTACCCGACGGCGACTTCCTGGAGGCGATTAGCGCCGGCCAGGCCTCGGTCGTCACCGACGAAATCGAGAGCTTCACCGAGACCGGCATCCTGCTGCGGTCTGGTAGGGCCCTCGAAGCCGACATCGTCATCACGGCCACCGGCTTCAATCTCAATGTGCTGGGCGACATCGATTTCAGCATCGACGGCAAGCCGCTCGCTTTCTCCGACACGGTCACCTATCGCGGCATGATGTTCACCGGTGTGCCCAACATGGCGTGGGTGTTTGGCTATTTCCGCGCCAGCTGGACCCTGCGGGCGGATCTGGTTGCCGACTTTGTCTGCCGTCTGCTCAATCACATGAAGGAGAAGGGCGTGCGTCAGGTGACGCCCACACTCCGGCCCAAGGGCGCGGACATGCCGTTGCTGGACTGGATCGATCCGGAGAACTTCAACCCCGGCTATGTGATGCGCGGCATGCACCTATTGCCAAAGCGCGGCGACAAGCCAGAATGGCAGCACACCCAGGACTATTGGACCGAGAAGGACGAGTTCCCCGCCATCGACCTCGACGACGCAGCGTTCGTCTACGGATGAACCGACCCAAAGTGCAGCAGTGAGATCACCGCCTCGTCACGCCGCCCCGGCCATGCCTGTTGATTTGTGTACACAACTTGCCCACATCGCTTTGTGTTTGAGTGGGACGAAGCGAAGCGGCTGAGAATCATACACGAGCGGGGCCTCGATTTCCGGGACGCGGAACAAATCTTCGATGGCCGGCCGGTGGTCCACGTTCCCTCACGACGCGATAACGAGAGCCGTTTCGTTTCGACTGCTGAAATCCACGGCAAACTCTACACGGTCGTGTGGACGTGGCGGCGGAGCAATCAGCGGATCATTTCATTCAGGAGGGCGCGGGATGGCGAAGAAAGGGCCTATCGCAAGATACACGGCTGAAGAGCTGACCGAACAGAGAAGGCGTGGCGTGACGCTCTCGGATTGGGCAAAGGCCGGTGCGATGACCAGCGAGGAAATCGAGGCCCAAGTCGCGGGCGATCCCGACGAGGCCGGTATGGTGGTGGATTGGGAGCGCGTCACCGTCGAACTCCCGAGGCCCAAAACCGATCTGCACATGCGCATCGACCGCGACGTGCTCGATTACTTTCGCAGTCAGGGCAAGGGCTATCAGACTCGTATTAACGCTGTTCTGCGGGCTTACGTCGAGCAGATGCGGCAGGCCTAAAACCGATTAAACGTCGGAGAACCCAGCTTGAAGCTGGCGGAGGAGCCGATCCGGCCAGGCGGTATGGCAACCGGCTAGCGATAACCGGAGCGATGCAAATTTAACCCTTGTTGCCATCGACCTCGGAACTGCCTATACTTTAATAGTTAACGCGCACTTCCCGACGCGGAAGTCGCGAAAGAATGCGCAAAACAAAGCGCAGGTTAATTTGACAGGGAGGAAGATCATGGGATTCCACATACGCGTGGCATTTTACGGGCTGATTGCAACGGCATCTGTCGTGTGCACCGGGGCAGCGGTTTCCGCTCAGGCTCAGGTCAAGGAGACGGTGCTCTACAGCTTTTCGGACGGCAGCGACGGCGGCAACCCATTCGCCCCGCTCATCGCCGATGAGACGGGTGCGCTTTACGGAACGGCGGAACTTGGCGGGATTAGCAATTCCGCATGCTTCGGCCCGTGCGGGGTTTTCTTCAAGCTAACCGCTCCTCCCGCTCGTCAGCCGCCTTGGTCCGAAACAACCCTCTGGAGCTTCACCGGGGGCAACGACGGTGCCAGCCCTTTTGGTGGGCTTTTCGCCCGCAACGACAGCCCTTCCTGAAAAAAGACGGTTTACGGAACGACATCGTTCAACGGCCCCTCCTTTCCCGCGGCGTGCTTCGGGGCCGGCTGCGGTACGGTCTTCAAACTGACCGATGGTGCCTTGACCACGCTTTGGGGCTTTACGGGCGGCAGCGACGGTGCCAACCCATTCGGCTCGCTTATCGCCGACGAGAACACTGGAGCACTCTACGGAACGACGAGCGGAGGCGGGGCCTCCGGCAACGGCACCGTCTTCAAGATCGACACGGTGGATCAGACCTTGACGACGATCTACAGCTTTTTGGGCAGCCCGGATGGTGCAGGTCCCGACCTCGGTGCGCTCCTGATTGACGACAAGGGGGCGCTCTACGGAACAACACCCGGGGGCGGCGCTCACGGCAACGGCACCGTCTTCAAGCTGACACCGCCTGGGCATGGCCAGACCAGCTGGACCTTGAGTACCTTGTACGCCTTTACCGGAGGCAACGACGGCAGCTCCCCTCAATCCACGCTCATCGCCGACGCGGCCGGGTCACTTTATGGAACGACGAATTTGGGCGGTGCGATCAACACTCCCACATGCACCTTCGTGAACGGGTGCGGGGTGGTGTTCAAGCTTATCGCAGGTGAACATGGTCAGGCCCCTTGGACCGAAATCGTTCTCTGGACCTTCTCGGGAGGCACCGACGGGAGCTCCCCCGTAGCCGGGCTGATTGCCGACAACAGAGGGGCGCTCTATGGAACGACTGTGCTCGGCGGCAATGTCAATCCGCAAGGACCGTGCGGTCATGATGGGTGCGGCGTGGTCTTCCAGTTGACGGGCACGGGGTTCGCGACAGAGGACGACGATTAGGGGATATTCGGCCCGCTCGATCGCAATCGGGATCTTAGTCGACCGCGACTTCCACCAAGGTCGGTTCCGCGAGGTTCGCGAAGGCGGCCTGCAACGCGTCGTCGAGCGTCTCGCACCGGTCGACGGCCGTGGCCTCGACCCCCTGGCCCCGCGCCAAGGCGCAGAAATCGATGTCGGGCAGACTGGTGCCGACGGTTTGCTGCAGTCCGAAGTGGCGGCCGAAATTGACGAGCGCCTCGTAGCGCCGGTTTTTGATGATCACAAAGGTGACGCCGAGCCCGAGCTGGGCCGCCGTCCACAACCCCTGGATCGCGTACATGGCCGAGCCGTCGCCGAGCAATGCAATCACCTTGTCGCGCGGGCGCGCCAGCGCGATGCCGATCGCCGCCGGCAAGCCATGCCCGAGACCGCCGCTCGCACAGGTGTAAAACCCGTCGCGGTCGACGATCGGCAGATAATCGTGCATCGCGCCGCGGCTGCTCGGCGCTTCCTCGACAATGATGCTGCCATTGGGCCGCAGCAGGGCGATTTGCTGCATCAAAAAGGCATCGGTCAGCCCCGGACCCGATACGCGGGGGCGCGGCACGCGCCCGTCAGGCGCCGCGCGGGGCCGGGATTCGGGGCCGCCCAACAGATCAAGGATGCCCGATTTTAGACCGGTCACAACGGCGTTGCCGATCGGTGCCCAAGCCGCCACCGCCGGATCGTCGACCAGCTGGAACAGCCGAGCGCCTTCGCGAATGTGCCGTCCGAAACCCTCGACGTGGTAGGTAAAGACCGGCGCGCCGAGCACCAGGATCAGGTCGTGGCCGGCGAGGCTCTCGACGATCTTCTCGCGATCGGCGGCGAGAAAGCCGGCAAATAGCGCATGATCTTCCGGGAAGCTGTTGCGGCCCGAATTGGGTGCCGCCCAGACCCTCGCCCGGTGCCGCTCGGCGAGTGCCACGACCTCGTCCCAGGCGTCGTCCCGCGCTACCGCCGCACCGACGACAAAGCCCGGACGCGCGCAGGCGCTCAATGCTTCGGCCACCTCTGCCACTAATTGCGGGTCGCCGCGCACGACCGTGCCGAGCCGGCGCGGCTCGACCGGGTCGCAGTTTCGGTCCCAGTCATCGACCGGAACCGAGACGAAGGTCGGGCCGCGCGGCGGCTGCATCGCCGTGTAATAGGCGCGCGCGACCGCTGCCGGGACGTCCTCGGCCCGCGCCGGCTCGCAGCTCCATTTGACGTAAGGTCGCGGAAACTCGGTCGCCCGTTCGGCGAACAGAAAGGGCTCGAAGGGCAGGATTGAGCGCGCCTGCTGACCGGCGATGATCACCAACGGTGCCTGGTTCTTGTAGGCAGTGAACACCGCCCCCAACCCATGACCGAGACCGGTGGCGGAATGCAAGTTCACCAACGCGGCGTTGCGGGTCGCCTGGGCATAGCCATCGGCCATTCCGACCGCGACCAATTCTTGGAGTGCCAGCACATAGCGGAAATCGCCGGGAAAATCGCGGAACATCGGCAATTCGGTCGATCCCGGGTTGCCGAAGATCGTCGTCGTCCCAAAAGCCCGGAACAGGTCGAAGACCCGATCGCGCACTGTCGCCTGGCTTTCGGAGTGGCGGTGGCCCGACATTGCAATCTCCTCCTGAGCGGACCGACGACGCATTATGCCTCAGCGCCCGCTTTTGATCTTCTCCCGCGCGGCGCTCGCCAGGAACGCGGAGCGGGTGAGACCGCGCGCTTGCGCGGCTTCGTCGATCGCCGCAAGGAGCCCCGCATCGATGGACAGATTGGCCTTGGCGGGGCGTCCTACATCGAGCAGCAAAGGCACGATCGCCAGAGCGGCGCCTTCGCTGATCGCCGCCGCGACCGCCGGATCGGCGCGCAAGCTTTCGGCTGACCGCGGCCGCGGCAATTCCTCCCCGTCCGCAATCGCGTCTTCAGCCCACAGTCGGACGGCTTCCACGGCATTGCGGAGCGCCTCGTCCGTCGTGCTGCCACCCGAAGTGCATCCGGGAAGATCGGGGATGGTCACGCCATAGGCACCCGACTTACCGTCCACCAAAGCAACGTATCGCGCCATCGTCTCTTTGCTTCTCCTAATCGGTCCACCCGGCGATTTTTGCAATTACCCGCGCTACGCCGATGGACAAGGTCCGGTGCCGGGCCACAACAATTCGGCCGCGCTTCGAAGGGTGCTTGAAAACGTCGTGTTCGCCGCCATGCCGAGATATCCAACCCTCGCGCGCCAGTCGAGCGAAAACCCTGCCTCGGTTCGTCTCGATCGGCCTAGGCACCATCCGGCTCCGCGATACGCATATATTTACGCACTTTTACCCGTCAACAAGGATAGTCGTTCGCAGATAGGACCTACACGGTTGTCACGATTACTGGTTCCCCGGCGACCCGGCATGGTCTACAAGCCCCGCGGCAATCCACATTTGCTATTCCGCCCGGGGGAGCCATGATAACGATCCGACTTGGCGGCGCTGCTGTAGCGCTCGCCATCCTCGCTGTCGCTACGCCCTCAGAACGATCGCACGCAGCAGACAATCAGGTGACCGAGATGCCCGATGGGTTGAAATACACCGACACCAAGATCGGCGACGGCGCCACCGCTAAAGCCGGCAACAAAGTCTCCGTGCATTACACCGGATGGCTGTCGGATAACGGCACCAAGGGCAAGAAGTTCGACAGCTCGGTCGACCGCGGCCAGCCCTTCCAGTTCACGCTTGGCGCGCACCAGGTCATTGCCGGTTGGGACGAGGGGGTGGCCGGCATGAAGGTCGGCGGCAAGCGCACGCTGACCATCCCGCCCGAACTCGGCTACGGCGCGCGGGGCGCCGCCGGAGCGATCCCGCCGAACGCCACATTGATCTTTGACGTCGAGCTGTTGCAAGTGCAGTAGCGGACCGCAAGTTACCTCGCCCGTCGAGTCACTGCGCCGCCGATAATTTGCCGGCGGGCCCGCCAATGCTACCCTCAGGTGGACAGATAGGCTTGCACTTGCGCATTGCGCGCCGTGGCGTCCTGGTTAAAGACGCTCGCGCGCACATATGGGCCCAACACGGGCACGCGCAGAATATGGGCGAGATCTATGCCTCCGATCCAGGGCAAACCGCCGATCGTCGTCAGATCGCTGGTCGCGGACTGCGCGAGTCGATGGTTCAAGGTCCCCGGCTCGAAGTAGGTGTCGCAATTGAAGAAGAAGCTTGTTTCTCCGACCACCCCAACCCCAAGCACGAACGGATACAGCGCAAAGCTCAGCTCCAGCGTAAAACCTCGTTGCGTGGTGCTGTTGAGCGGGTCGGAGATTACGTAAGCGTTGATAGTGCGGTACCCGTCGATATTGATCACCTGGTAGCCGATACCTGTTTGACCGGCGACGTTTGTTTTGGGGAGCAGCGTGATCGTTTTGGTGCACGCCGGTGCGCAGGCCGGATCGAAGACCGGCGCTTTTTCGAGCTCGGCGATAACCAGATCGCTCGGCTCAATCAGGAAATAATCCCAGCCCGGTCGGCTCGGATGGAGGTGTTTTACCAATTTCGGCGCAATTTCTGTTGAGGTTTGGGCCATGTCGTGTGTCTCCACAGCAGGAACCGGCTTACCACCCACTGATGGTTGACGGCCTCAGTGGACCACCGCGCCCGGGCTCGACCGCCTCCTGAAGGAGATCTGTTTTCCGATCGCTCGGTGGTCAGAGGCTTCCGGGTTGGGTGGTCCACGGCCTTCACTCGGAAATTAGTCGCTTGACGGACCAATAAACGTGAGCCGGTTCACACACTCAAAAATATCCCAAGAGTGGGAAACCCTGTCTCGACTACGTCCGCAAGAGGGTCAGCACTAGAATGGCTTTCCCGATCACCGCGCTGGACACCGTGGCTTCATTGCCGGGGCGCGAAGACGTTGGTGGTGCATATTGAGCCCGCAGCCGCTAGTCTCCCCGTCGGGGATACCTGGCGCGAGACGGCGATCATGAAGTGGCGGGTCGGCGAGGTCACGGTCACCAAGATCGTCGAGCTCGAAGTCACCGGCGGCAGCCGGTTCATCTTGCCCCAGGCGACGTATGAGGCGGTTTTGCCGATCGGCTGGCTGCAGCCCGATTTCGCCGATGAGCGCGGTCGCCTGAAAATGAGTATTCACGCGCTCGTCGTCGAAACGCCGAGCCGCTGCATCATCGTTGACACCTGTCTCGGCAACGACAAGGAAAACCGCCGCATCCCGACCTGGAACAAGCTACAGACGAGCTTTCTGGCTGATCTCGGTGCCGCCGGCTATGCCCGCGAGACCATCGATACGGTGGTCTGCACCCATCTCCACGTCGACCATGTCGGGTGGAACACGATGCTGGTCGACGGCCGCTGGGTCCCGACCTTTCCCAATGCGCGCTATTTGATGGGGCGCATCGAGTACGCGCATTGGACAAACCAGCGGGAACGGGAGGACATGACCGCCGTGCTCGCCGACTCGGTGACGCCGGTCTGGGATGCCGGGCTCGTCGATCTCGTCGAAACCGACCATCGAATCTGTGACGAGATCAGTCTCGTCCCGACCCCCGGCCATACCCCCGGTCACGTCAGCGTTCGGATCGCCTCGCAAGGCGAGGCGGCGCTGATCACCGGCGACTTTATGCACCATCCCTGTCAGATCGCGCGGCCTGAATGGTCCTCGACCGCGGATTCCGACCCGGAAGAGGCACGCCGCACCCGCGAGGCGATACTGACCGGGTTCGCCGGCACCCCGACTCTAGTCATCGGGACGCATTTCGCAGGACGCACCGCCGGTCGGATCGAGCGCGACGGCGACGCGTATCGTCTCGCAGTTTAACAAAGGATCGGCGATGGCTGAGCGCGTCTTCGACGGGCTGAAGGTGATCGATTGCGCGAGCTTTATCGCCGGACCGGCTGCGGCGACAGTGATGTCGGATTTCGGCGCCGAGGTGATCAAGATCGAGCCGCCGGGTACGGGCGATCCCTATCGCCGGCGTGCCACCCCGCCCGTCGGTCCGGGGCTCGCGAGCAATCCCGGTTTTGTGCTCGACGGGCGCAACAAGAAGAGCCTGGCGCTCGATCTGCGCGCGCCGTCGGGGCAGGCGATATTGCGCCGGCTGGTCGCCGGCGCCGATGTGTTCATCACCAACTATCCACCTCCCGTGCGCCGCCGGCTCGCCATCACTTACGAGGATTTGGCACCGCTCAACGATCTGCTGATCTACGCCTCTTTCAGCGGCTATGGCGAAACCGGCCCCGAGGCCGACAAACCGGGGTTTGATGCGACCGCGTGGTGGGCGCGCTCGGGGTTGATGCATCTGGTGCGCGCCGGGGAGGAGGTGGCACCGCGCGGTCCTTGCCGGGGATGGGCGACCACCCCTCGGCGATGGCAACCTATGGAGCGATCGTCACGGCCCTCTACCAGCGCGAGCGCACCGGCAAGGGCGGCTATGTCGGCTCGTCGTTACTGGCCAATGGCCTCTGGGCCAATGGCTGTGCGGTGCAGGCGGCCTTGTGCGGCGAAAGAGTGGTACCACAGCCGCCGCGCGAGCGCGGGCTCAATGCGCTGAGAGTGCATTACCGATGCCGCGACGGGCGTTGGCTCTTGCTGTCAATCGCCGCCGATGAATGGCGCTGGGAGAAGTTCAAAGAATGTCTGGAGGCGAGCGAGCTGGATGATCCGCGCTTTGCTACGGCATCCTCGCGGGAGGCCCATGCCGGCGAGCTGATCCGGATCCTCGACGGCATCTTTGCGACTAAGGATCAAGCCGAGTGGCGCGGGATCCTGGACGCTGCGGGGCTGATCTTCGGGATCGTCGCCGACATGGACGAGATTGCCGATGACGCGCAGATCCTCGCCAGTGAGGCGCTGGTGCCGTTTACCGATGGCAGCTCGTTGACCGTCAATAGCCCAATCTGGATTAATGGCCAACGGAAGGCGAAGCCGCGTCCCGCTCCCGCCATCGGCGAGCATAGCAAGGAGGTTTTGCGCGGGGCGGGCTACTCCGACGCCGAGATCAGTGCGCTGCGTGCCGAAGGCGTGATCGGCTGAGAAACCAACAAAAAGAGCCGGCCTTGTTGCCAAGACCGGCTCCCGGACGCTCTATCGGTTTACTGGAAATTGAAGAGGTCCATCAGATTGCCAATCGCCGGCCCGTTCGTCGGCTTGTAGGGGTCAGCCCCGGTGATCGGGTTCGGCAGATTGTCGCGGCTGCGCTTGGTGATCGGCGGAACACTCCAGTTCGCCTCGATAAACTTCAAGACCGAGACGTGATCCGAGTAGACATGCGAGATGTGCCCGCCTGTGCTGTAAGGCGAAACCACGATCATCGGAATGCGGGTCCCGTCGCCGAAATAGTCGAGCGGCTGTACATAACCCGAATCATAATATCCACCGCCTTCGTCAAAGGTGATGAAGATCGCCGTGTCGGCCGAGAGTGTGGTGTTTGCTTGAGTTAGGTCGACGATCTTCTTGATAAAGCCTTCGAGCAAATTGACCTTCGACGACGCCGGGTGGCCATCGAGATAGCCGCTCGGCTTGACGAACGACACCGCGGGCAAACTGCAGCTCTTCGCGTCGCAGCTCATCAGATCGTTGTAGAGGTCGAGCGTATCCTGCAGAGCCGCTACCCGCACTTTTTCATTGGTCATGATCGAGGTCGAATACTGGAAGAAGTTGCAGATATTGCAGTATTGGTTGTCAGGGGTGACGTAGTTGTTATAGGGATTGGCGAGATACGGATTGAACTGGTCGCCGAAATAGGCGAACGAGATCTTCGCCTTCAGCAGGGCATCTCCAATGTTCCGGACACTCGACGGCGGGATTGTGAACACCGTGTTCAGCGGGTTGCGGATATCGGCGTAAGCCTTGGTGCCGTCGCCGTAATAGCCCGGGTTGTAATTGTTGAGCAGATAATAGTGCCCTGCTTGGCAATTCGGCTTTACGTTACTCGCCTTCAGGTAGTCGGTGATCGCCTTGGCACCGGGCTGCGACGCGTCGGCACAGGCGGTGTAGGTGCCGCCGCCATAGGATTTCTCGCCGAAGGAGCCGCCGCCATAACCGTCCTCGATGTACCAGTTGTTGGTGTTGGCGAGCGGGTTCGGATTTTCGACCTCGTCGACGACCCCGGCGTTCGGACTTCCGCCGGCGACGAGCTGCTTGTGTGGCGGCTGCAACGGATTGCCGTTGCCGTCGCTGAACCAGATCGCGTCGCCGGTGCCGAGCATGATGTGGTTGGCGCCGGTCCCGCCGCTTACCGACTGATGGAAGTTGTCGCTCATAGCGTAGGTGTCGGCGAGCATCTTCAAATAAGGCACGTCCCCTTGCTGGACGTTGTAGAAGCCCATCGACGTCGCGCCCTCTTTGTAGGTGAAGTTCGCCGGAGGCGGCTTGCCATTGCTGCCCGCGCCGACCGTCGCTTCGACCCATGGAAACAGGTCGTTTAGGCAACCTTGAGCGGCGCTGCAGTCGAGCTGTTGCCATATCTGGTAGAAGCGATGCACCGGGCTCTCGACGTAGTCGTCGTAGCTCAAGGTTGGGCTGGTCAGCTGGTACGGGCCTGGCGGCAGGTTGTTGACATTATTAATCCGGGTGTCCGGCTTCCCGATGATCGACGGAGGAACCCCACCCGTCGTCAGAAATACGTAATCGCTTAGCAGCAGCCCGTTCTCGTAGGTGGTGGCATCCTCGGTATTCGAGAATGGCGGAGCCCCATCAACATATCCGCCGCCGGCCAAGGGCGCCGGCAAGGTTGTGAACGGGGTCTTCACGGACGGGCTGATCTGATAGGTAACCGTGTTTAGCGTCTGATTTTGGGTGACGCTCGAATATTTCGGCCCCGGCGTACCATCCGACTTAACGATGCCCTCCGACAGCAGGTTCAACACCGTCTCGCCGCTGTTGACCGGTTGGTAGGTGCCGAACAGATGATCGAACGTGCGGTTCTCGCCGATGATGACGATGACGTGCTTGATCGGCGTCGTCGTGTTGCCGTCATTGCTATTGCTCTGGCCGGCTGCCTTGGCGACCGGCGCAAGGGCGGTGACCGTCATTGCCCAGAGCGCCGCACCGTATAGCAGCTTACACTTTTGTAGATACTTGGTTCGCAGGGTTTGACCTGTCGGCGCCGGCAGCATGCTTGCATCCCCCATCCATTGATTGCGCTGGAAACGCGGGGACGCTACCGACCGTTTATGACGCGGGTGTTAACCGTTGATGACAAAATGGTTAAGCCGGCTCTCCTTCGCCGGCCCTCGCGGGAGTGGCAAAGGACCGCGGTGTTCAGCCGTCGACGACGGCGATCGCTTCAATCTCGATCATCGCATCCGGGTCGGCGAGCCGGCTGATCTGGACCGTCGTGCTGGTCGGCGTCGCCGGGCCGAAATAGCGGAACCGCATATCGCCATGTTTGGCGAATTCCGCGTAGTCGGTGACGTAGGTGTTGGTCTTGACGATGTCAGCCAAGGTGGCACCGGCGGCTTCGAGGCAGGTCTTGATGTTCTCGCCGACCTGCTGGATCTGGGCGCGCATATCGCTCTTGCCGACGCAATTGCCGTTGGCGTCGCGGGCGAGCTGCCCGGCGACAAAGACCATCTTTCCCGTGCCACTGACCGTGACGACGTGGGTATAGGCCGGATGACCGGCCCGCATCACGACATGGACGCCCTGCGGCTGAATCTTCTCGCGCTTGATCGCCATCTCGTCCCCTTTCCCTATAATGCACCCCGATGATACGCCGCGCGTGAGTGCGGCGCCAATCGGGAGCGAGGCCCCTCATGCCGCTGACCAATCTCCGCCACGGGATCTTTCTGCCGCCGTTCCATCCGAACGAGGAGAACCCGACCCAGTGCCTCGAACGCGACCTCGAGCTGATGACCTGGCTCGACAAGCTCGGCTTTCACGAAGCCTGGATCGGCGAGCACCATTCGGCGGGGTTCGAGATCATCAGCTCGCCCGAGATCTTTATTGCCTTCGCCGCCGAGCGTACCCGAAACATCCGCTTCGGCACCGGGGTCATTTCGCTGCCCTACCACCACCCGATGATGGTCGCCGACCGCATCGTCCAGCTCGACCATATGACCCGCGGGCGGGTCATGTTTGGCGCCGGGCCCGGCCTCTTGGCTTCCGACGCGATCATGATGGGCATCGACCCGCTGACCCAGCGCGACCGCATGGCGGAGTCGATCGACGTGATCCTACGTCTGTTCAAGGGCGAGGTGGTTACCGAGAAGACCGACTGGTACACGATGGAGGGCTGCCGGTTGCACCTGTTGCCCTATACCAAGCCCTATCCCGAGGTCGCGGTGGTCAGCGCGATCACACCGTCGGGCGGACGGCTCGCCGGCAAATACCATCTCGGCATGATCTGCGTCGCCGCGACCAACCCGTTTGGATACGACGCGCTGGCGAGCAACTGGCAGATTGCCTGCGATGTCGCCGTCGAGCACGGGCGCCAAATGGATCCGAACCGGCTTCGCCTCGTCGGACCGATGCACATCGCCGAGACCCGCGCTCAGGCGTATGCCAATGCCAAATTCGGCTTCGAGCGCTATCTCGGCTACCTCAACAACAACCAGCCGCGCTTTATCGTCCCGGCGGGCCAGGACCCGCTCGAATGGTTTGTCGAGAACCGCTACGGAGTCTGCGGCACACCCGATGACGCGATCGCTCTGATCGAGCGGCTCCATGAGAAACAGGGCACGTTTGGCGCTTTTTTGCAGCAGGCACACAACTGGGGGGATTTCGCGGCGACCAAGCAGTCCTATGAACTCTACGCCCGCTATGTGATGCCGCATTTCAGCCAGGCCAACGCACCGCGCGCCGCCTCCTATCAATGGTGCGGCGACAACCGCGCCGAGTTCAGCGCCAAGCGCAACGCCGCGGCCAAGGCAATGTTCGACAAGCACGAAGCCGAGCAACGGGCAGCGCACGAGCTGACGGGTGTCAGGCCTGGTACCGCTCGTCCGGCCCGCGGCCGCGAGGCGTGGTGACACCCGGGCTATCCGAATGACCGAGAACCCGTTCTTCCAACCCTGGACCACACCGTTCGGTCTGCCGCCGTTCGACCGCATTCGTCCCGAGCACTTCCCGCCGGCCTTCGACAGTGCGATGGCCGAGCACAATGCCGAGATCGCCGCGATCACCGGCTCGGCCGCCGCGCCGACCTTTGCCAATACGATCGAGGCGCTGGAGCGCAGTGGCCGTCTGCTCGACCGGGTAAGCCGGGTGTTCTTCAACCTCGACTCGAGCAATACCAATGACGCGCTCGAAGCGATCGCCCGGGACTACGCGCCGAAGCTCGCCCAGCATCAAATGCAAATCGCCCTGAATGAAGATTTATTCGGGCGGATCACCGGGCTTCATGCTCGACGGCAAACGCTCGGGCTCGCGGCGGACCAGCTGCGGCTCCTCGAGCGCTACCATCTGCGCCTGGTGCGCAGCGGCGCGTTGCTGCGCACCGACCAGAAGGCGCGAATGGCGGCGATCGCCGAGCGATTGGCTGCCCTGCACACGCTCTTTGGGCAGAATGTGCTACACGACGAGCGGGATTGGCAGTTGGTGCTCGACGAGGCCGACCTCGACGGGCTCCCAGACTTTGCCCGCGCGGCCGCAGCGCAGGAGGCCAACGAACGCGGGATCACGGGCCGCTGGGTGGTGACACTGGCTCGGTCCGCCGCCGAGCCGTTTCTGACATTCTCGTCGCGCCGCGACTTGCGCCGGAGCTTGTGGGAAGCGTGGACCGGACGCGGCACCCATCCAGGCGCCAACGACAACACACCCCTCATTCATGAGATCGTGGCCTTGCGCGCCGAGCAAGCGCGGCTCCTCGGCTACGACAATTTTGCCACCTACCGGCTCGACGACTCGATGGCCAAGACCGCCGACGCGGTCGAAAATCTGCTTTTGCAGGTCTGGGAGCCGGCCAAGATGAAGGCGCGCGCCGAGTTAGCAAAACTCGAGAGCCTGGCGCGTGCCGAAGGATTGAACGAGCCGATCGAGCCGTGGGACTGGCGTTATTACGCCGAGAAGGTCCGTCAGGCCGAATACGCCCTCGACGAAACCGAGGTGAAGCCGTACTTCGTCCTCGATAATATGGTTCAAGCGGCATTTGACACTGCCCGCCGCCTGTTCGGCGTCAGCTTCACCGAACGCAGCGATTTGCCCGTTTATCATCCGGATGTGCGGGTCTGGGAAGTCCGCGACAGTGCCGGCGATCATGTCGGCGTGTTCTTGCACGACAATTTTGCCCGCCCCGGCAAGCGTTCGGGCGCCTGGTCGAGCCGCTACCGCGATCAGGAAACCCTGGACGGCACCGTCGCTCCAATCGTCGTCAACAACAACAATTTCGCAAAAGGCGTGCCGACACTGTTGAGTTTCGACGACGCCCAGACCTTGTTTCACGAATTCGGCCATGGACTACACAGTCTGTTGAGCCGCGTCCGCTACCGCTCTCAATCCGGTACTGCCGTACGCCGCGATTTCGTCGAGTTCCCGTCGCAGATCTTCGAGCACTGGATGTCGGCGCCGGAGACATTGCGCCGCTATGCCCGCCACTATCAGACCGGGGAGTCGATTCCCGAAGACCTATTGCGCCGGCTGCTCGCGGCGCGAAACTTCAACCAGGGCTTCGCGACCGTGGAGTACACCGGTTCTGCGCTGCTCGACCTTGAGCTCCATTGCGAACAGTCGCCGGAGACATTGGATCTCGCGCAGTTCGAGCGCGAATTTCTCGACCGGATCGGCATGCCCGGGGAGATTGGGCTGCGCCATCGCCCGGCGCATTTCCAGCATTTGTTCGCCGGCAGTGGCTATGCCGCCGGTTATTACGCGTATCTCTGGGCTGAGGTATTGGATGCCGACGGCTATGCGGCCTTTACCGAAGCCGGCAATGTCTTCGATCCCGAGCTTGCAGCGCGCCTCAAAACCATATATAGCGCCGGAGACACACGCGACCCGATGGAGATCTATCGCGCCTTTCGCGGCCGTGACCCGACAATCGATGCGCTGCTCGAGAAACGCTGCCTGACGGCTCGCTAATAGACAGCAATGGAGACCGCGGCTGGCGCCGCGGTTCCCAAATTATGAGTCTACGACTTGGGCTGCTTGGCGACCACGTGATCCTTGATCTTGTCGTAGGTGGCTTCGGAAACCACGTGCCTCGATACGAGCTGGTTCTTGTCAACGTAAGGCCGGCCTTGAATTATTTTCGCAGAATCAGCGTCACTGACACCGGGCAATCCCTTTAGTTCAGCGGCCGTTGCAGTGTTGATGTCGACCAGACCTGTTTTCGGCACAGCGGACATGCTCTGCGATGCCGGATCTGGGACTTTTGGTGCGACGGGACGGCGGGCGTCATTGCTCCTGCGGGCGGCGTCGGGCTGGTCGTGGTCGTCGCCGGCTGAGCGAAAACCGGCGCAGCGACGGTCAACGCCAGCAAGCCAACGGGCAGACGCGAAAGCTTCAACATCGATTGCTCCTAATATAGGCGGCACGTTCGCCGTCACGCCCAGAACGAATCACTGGGCATTTGCTTCCAATTGAACCGAGAATTTTTTCATCTGAAAAGCTATAATCTTTAGGTCAGGCGATATTTTGTCGTAATATTCAAAATCGTGCCATAATTCCTGCATAGACGCTCTTCGCCTGAACGCACAAAAACGGTAGCACACTGCGGGAAATTCCAATGATCAGAAAATTCCGCGACCATGTGAGGGTGGTTGCCGGTTATCCAGGGGTCGCTCCTTGCGTATTGACGTAGACCGCATATAGCGACTGGCTCGCTGCCATAAACAGCCGGTTACGCTTGGGTCCGCCAAAGCACAGATTGGCGGTCACCTCAGGCAAACGAATCCGGCCTATAAGCTTGCCCGCCGGGGTCCACACGGTCACGCCATTGTAACCAACCGCCCGGCCGGCATTGCTCGAGCACCACAGGTTGCCATCGACGTCGCAGCGTGCGCCGTCCGGTCCGCATTTCACCCCATCGACCATGAAGTCGGTGAAGAGCTTTTGATTGGACAGCTTGTTGTCGGTTCCGACATCGAAGACGTGCATGTCGCCCTTACCGCCGGGCCCCGTGTCACCCGGGCCTTTGCCGGTGCTGATCACGTAGAGTTTCTTATAATCGGGAGAGAAGAGCAGGCCGTTCGGGTCGGGGACCTGGTCCTCGGTGACAACAACATCGAGCCGGCCGCTCGGGTCGGCGCGGTAGACGTTGGTGGGTAGCTCGCGTTTCCCTCCGGTGAAGCCCGCCGGTCGACCGAGGCGCGGATTGAGCTTCCCGGCCGGGTTGCTCGCCCCCCCAGCCGCGTCGGGCTCGCCTTCATAGAGCTGGCCGCCATATGGCGGATCGGTGAACCAGATGCTGCCATCCGGGTGGGGAACGACGTCATTGGGCGAGTTGAGGCGCTTGCCGTTGTAGGAATCCGCGATCACCGTCGCCGAGCCGTCGAGCTCGTACCGCACGACGCGGCGCGACAGATGCTCGCAGGAAATCTGCCGCCCCTGGAAATCGAACGTGTTGCCGTTGCTGTGGTTCGACGGCGCGCGGAAGACGCTTACGTGCCCGTCGTCCTCCAGCCAACGCAGCTGACGGTTATTGGGGATGTCGCTCCAGACGAGATAACGGCCCTGCGCGTTCCATGCCGGCCCCTCGGACCACAGCGCACCCGTCCACAGGCGTGCGATCGCACTATTTGGCTGTGCATATTGATTGAATAGCGGGTCGACCGCGACGATGTCGGGGTCCCAGAAATAGGTGGTCGGCGCTCCATTGGGGCCGAAGTCACGTGGCGGGCTGGTGACAGTGCTCGGTGGTGCGGCGCGCTCCGCCTGGGCCATCACACCGCGCGATCCGGCAAAGGCGGCTCCGACGGCTATTGCGCCGACCAATGTCCGCCGCGATATTATTCGGCTTTCTACCCGCTCCATGGCAATTCCTCCCCAAAGTTGATCACGATTGTCGCTTGGTCGAGGCCCTCCCGCAGGAAGGTTAATCCACTCCCCACATTCCGCGCCACGATTTTGGTCCGCACCTGACCGCGATCAGCCAGTGGGCTCAGCGAACGCGTTGACCGCAGCGGCAACTTGTGCGACATCTGTGCGTCACCAATACTACCTCAGTTAACCTTAATGGGAGGAGCGGCATGGAGAGGTTCGGGGGCAACACGGCTGCGCTCGGGATCGTGCTCGCTGGTCTCGCGACGGCGCCCGCCAGCGCGTGGGATCGCGGCGAGTTCGAGAACTTCGCGACCATACCGTCTTTCACCCCGACCGGCGGCGCCTGCCCCGACAACGCAACTTCCTGCACCTCCGATATAGAAGGCGTGGCGGTCGGTCCCGACGGCACGGTCTACACGCCTTCCTTCGGCTTCAATAGCAACGGCGCGCTCAGCGGCAACGGGGAGCTGTTCGTGTTCGCGCCCGATGGCCAACTTGTCGAGCATTTTCCCGTGGCGGGCTCGACCCCCCACCTGATCGGGCTCGTCTATCAGTCGTCCTCCAAGAGTGTATTGATCGCCGATCTCGGCTCGGGGAAGGTATGGAAGGTCGATCCCAAGGCCCGGACCACCACATTGTTTATGACCGCGCCGACGGCGACGACTGCGCCCGGCCTCAACGCGCTGACGATCGACCGGGCGGGCAATGTCTATGTATCGGATTCTTTTCAGGGGATCATCTGGAAGACCGGCCCCAACGGCGGCACGCCGACACAATGGTATTCGCCTGGCAATGCTGGCCAGAACGATCTGCTCCTGCCGACTGCCAACGACAACCAGCCACTGATCCCACCTTTCGGAGCCAACGGCATCGAGTTCAACAATGAAGGCACGGCGATGTTCGCAATGAACACCGCGTACCACTCCATCATCAAGATCCCGGTCAACAAGGACGGCAGCGCCGGTACCGGGGTGGTGTTCACGACTGGCCTCAACGCTCCCGATGGGGTCGCCGTCGACGGCGACGACAATCTCTGGGTCGTCGCCAATCAGGGAGACGAGATCGTCGTCGTCGATCCGTCCGGGAAGGTCATCGCCAAGCGAGGGGATTTCAACGGACTTACCGATGACGGCTCGATCGATGGACTGCTCTTCCCCGCAAGCCTGTCATTCAGTCCGAACGGAAAGGTATTGTACGTGACGAACCTGGCGCTGTACTTGCCGTTTGGCGGGCCCCTGCCAATCGCCGTCGATTCCGGCTGGACGCTAAAGGTCAAGCACTACAACGTCGCAAAAATCGCGGTTCAGGACTTTCATTAAACGCGCCGGCGGCTAACGTACACACCCCGGGTCGAGCGAGGGTAGGCCAGGGGGCGGGCGGCGCGCCTGGGTCGCCTGCTCGAAAGCATAGGCGAGGCGCAACAGGGTGGTCTCGCTCCAAGCGCGGCCGGTGAAAGTTGCACCATAGGGATAATCGGGCGTGTCCTTGTCGCGCACCCCGGCGACAAAGCCGGCCGGGACTTGTACGCTCGGATAGCCGGCCTTGGCGGCAATTGCAGCACCAGCGACGCCGGGGAACAGCACCGCGTCGAGCTGGTATCGGTTCATATAAGCGTCGAGCCCGAGCTCGCGCGAGGCGCGCAGGTCCATCTGCCGCGCCGAGACATATTCCAATTCGCTGAGATCGCCGCGCGTCGCCTCGGCGGCGAGGAAAATGTCCTGGCCGAACCGCAGTGCGCGGTCGGCATTGGCCGCATTGAAGGCGATGATGTCGGTGAGGCTGTGCATCTCGGTGCCGGTGGCCCAGGCGCGCAGATAGAGGTTCAGGTCGTGTTTCAGCTCATAGACGAACACGATCGGTCGGCGCGCCGGCTGGTTTTTGGTCGGGCTCTCCGGATTGCGGTTGAGGATCGCCATCTCGGTGCCAGGGCCGCCGATCCAACCGTCGGTCGGGATGTTGGCGCGGATGATCGTCGCGCCTTGGGCCTCCAGCACGGAGATAGCCTCGCGCATGACCGAAGCAGCACGCGGTGGCAGCGGACCGTAATAGACATCGTTGCCGGGATCAGCAGAATCACTCGGCACGCCAACACGCGCGCCCTTGAGCCCGTCCTTGTCGAGGGCGCTCGTGTAGTCGCCCGGTCGTTGGATCGGCTCTGTCGCCGGATCCATCGGATCGGCGGCGGCAAGGACGTTCAACAGGATCGCTGCGTCACGCACGGTGCGGGTCAATGGGCCGGCGGTGTCCTGACTGTGTGCGATCGGGATGATGCCGGTGCGGCTCACGAGCCCGACGGTCGGCTTTACTGTGACGACACCGTTCTGCGTCGCCGGCGACAGCAGCGAGCCCGAGGTCTCGGTGCCGATCGCCGCAGCTGCCAACCCAGCCGCGACGGCGACCGCCGATCCCGAGCTCGACCCGCCGGGCAGGACAATCGGCACGCCCTTGTCGTCGAGTTCGAGCGCGTAGGGGTTCTTGACCTGGCCTCCTAGCGAGCTAAAGCCGGCGGGCATATCGATTGCCAGTATGTTGGCGAATTCGGTCAGATTGGCTTTGCCGAGGATCACTGCACCGGCTCGCCGCAATAGCTCGACTACTGTCGCGTCCCCCTTCGCCCGGGCGTCCGCGAGCGCCAGCGAGCCGGCCGTCGTATGCTGCGCGTCCGCCGTGGCGATGTTGTCCTTGACCAGGATCGGGATGCCCTCGAGCGGGCGCCGCTGAGCAGGTTTGTTGCGGTCGAGCGCCCCGGCGATCGCGAGAGCGTCGGGGTTCAGCTCGCGGACCGCACCTAGGCGCGGGCCGCCCCGGTCATAAGCCTCGATCCGTGCCAGATACGCTCTTACCAGCCCGACTGCTGTCGCTCTATTCGCCGTCAGCGCCTGCTGCAGCTCGCCGATCGACGCATTCTCGACGCACACAGCTCCCTCCCCGGCTGCCCATGCGTTGATGCTCGGCATGAAGGGCAGGAACGAAGCAACCAACAGATAAGCGACCGGCCGCAGGAACCCCTGCGGCCGGGCTCGAATACGCGCGATGATCGGCTCAGCTGGCCGTTTGGCCGCCCATGGCCTGCTTGATCAGACCTACGATCACCATCAGGATACCGCCGCCGACACCGCCCGAAACGATCTGACCGATAATCGAGCCGATATCGAGGCCACCTGCTGCAGCCTCGGCTCCGGTGCCGCCGCCCAGCAGCGCGCCGATGATCTGGGCTCCCACACCACCGCCGATCACGCCGGCAATCGAGTTGCCGATCGTCCCGAGGTTATATTGCTTCAGTGCCGAGCCGGCGATGTTGCCGCCGACGCCACCAGAGATCAGCTGAATGATTAGACCAACGATTCCGCCCCACATCTTGCTCACCCTTTCGTGGCTCGCGTCGCGCGAGACTACGGCGCACGATCGGTGCGCCCGTAAGAGAGAAGATAACAGAACTTGCGATTGAACAAAATGCTTTGATAAAGCCGCGCGAAACGCGTTGGATTTGCTCAGTTTTCCTCGTCCAGAGCGTCAATCGAAGCGCTAGTGTGCCCCGAATCAGTTCAACGAAAAGGTTCGTAATGCTTGACGTGACGCGATGGCGGTCTCGCCCATGGCGCTCGACGACGGCTTCTGGTGGAGCCTGGCTGATGCTCGCCGGCGCCTTCGCTGCGTTCGCAGCCAGCGCCGGGCTGATGCACTCTTACGCGGTTTTCTTGGTAGCGTTCATCGAGGAGTTCCGGTGGAGCCGAGCGGAGACATCGATCGCCTATTCGGTTTCGCAGCTCGTCGCCGGTGCGAGTTCGCCGCTGGTCGGCGCGCTGGTCGATCGGCTCGGGCCGCGCCGCCTGCTGCTGCTCGGCGGGAGCCTGCTTGTTCTCGGTCTGTTGGCAAGCGCGTTCATTTCCGCACTCTGGCAAATCATCCTGCTCTATGGGCTGGCGATGACGATCGGCGCCAACTGTCTCGGGCTGGTCGTTTTTGTGCCGCTGCTCTCGCGTCATTTCATTCGGCGCCGCGGCATGGCGATCTCGATCGTGCAATCGGCCAACGGCTTCGGGCGGGCCGCCTCGGCGCCGCTCGTCCAATTACTGATCTCGACCCTGGGCTGGCGCGAAACTTATCTGGTGCAAGCGGCGTTTATGGCCACTGCCGTACCGCTGCTCGCCTCGCTGTTTCGCCGCGCCACCCGATCACCGACCCCAGCGGAAGGAGATCCGATACCCGGCAGTTTGGCTCCGATTGCGCTGCCGTCGCCGGAGTGGAGCTTGGGGGAAGCCGTGCGCACGCCCCATTTCTGGTTGCTTTTCGCGGTGTACTTGTTTACCGGCCTCGGGAGCTTTCTGGTTTCGCTGCATCAGCTCGCCTTTGCCGTCGACCGCGGATTCGACAAGCTCTACGCCGCAGGGGTGCTCGGCCTCGGCAGCTTTCTGGCCATCGCCGGCACGATCTTCACCGGGACATTATCGGATTATATCGGGCGGGAG